>Ga0206126_10000009_pt1 | contig 309160 bp, 273 predicted proteins | sample Helgoland_Spring_5_FD_148621 | JGI IMG/M metagenome (GOLD analysis project Ga0206126, IMG submission 148621) | Pelagic subsurface seawater microbial communities from Kabeltonne, Helgoland, North Sea - Helgoland_Spring_Bloom_20160412_1 | ecosystem: Environmental > Aquatic > Marine > Epipelagic...
TTGGCAAAATTAGGAGCAAACATCACGCTAATTGCCCGAAACGAAAGTAAACTTTTAAATGTGTTAAACGATTTGGATAAATCCCAAGGGCAAATACATTCTTTTGTTTGTATTGATTTTTCGGACACTGAAAAACTAAAAGAAGAAGTAAATCTTTTAAAAGGAGCTTATCATATTTTGATAAACAATACCGGAGGACCAGCAGGAGGACCTATTACTGATGCAAAAACAGATTCTTTTGAGGATGCATTCAGAATGCATTTGGTAAACAATCAGATTTTGGTTCAGAAAGTTATTGAAGGAATGAAAAAAGAAGGTTTTGGAAGAATTATAAATATTATTTCTACTTCAGTAAAAGCCCCAATTCCAGGGTTGGGAGTTTCTAATACCATCCGTGCAGCAGTTGCTAACTGGGCAAAAACACTTTCTATTGAAGTAGGAGCTTACGGAATTACGGTAAACAATGTATTGCCAGGATTTACTGATACTAACCGATTGAAGACTTTAATTACAAAGAAAGCATCTATACAAGGAAAAACAGAAGAAGAAATTGCAAACACAATGAAATCATCTGTGCCAGCTAATAGATTTGGACAGGCATATGAAACTGCAAATGCTGTGGCCTTTTTATGTAGCCCAGCAGCAAGTTATATTAACGGAATTAACCTCCCAGTTGATGGTGGTAGAACAGCTAGCTTGTAATGGAAAAGATTTTAAATTATATAAATGGTGAGTTGGTAGAGCCAACAAACGGAAATTATTTAGATAACTATAATCCATCTAACGGGGAGGTGTATTCTTTAATTCCAGACTCTGAAAAGCAGGATATTGACAATGCAGTAGCAGCTGCTAAAGAAGCGTTTAAAGGTTGGAGTAAAACTCCAAAACAAAAGCGTTCGGACTTCCTAATGAAGTTAGCTGATACGATTGAAAAGTATTCAGATGAATTGATAAAAGCTGAAAGTAAAGATAATGGAAAACCAGAATCTTTAGCTGCTCATGTAGATATTCCTAGAGCTCCTGCTAATATTCGTTTTTTTGCAGGGGCCATTTTACACGATAGTTCTGAAATGCACGAAATGGATGGTATGGCAATCAACTATACTTTGCGTCAACCAGTAGGAGTAGCAGCTTGTATTTCTCCATGGAATTTACCACTTTATTTATTGACTTGGAAAATTGCTCCAGCACTTGCTGCAGGAAATACAGTAGTAGCAAAACCTTCTGAAGTTACTCCAATGACCGCTTATTTACTAAGTAAAATTTGTATTGAAGCAGGATTGCCAAAAGGAGTTTTAAATATTGTTCACGGATTAGGAAGTAAAACAGGAGATCCTTTAACTATGCACCTAGACACACCAATCGTTTCCTTTACGGGAGGTACGGTTACAGGCAAACATATCGCTACCGTAACAGCACCAATGTTCAAAAAATTGTCTTTGGAATTGGGAGGTAAAAACCCTAACATCATTTTTGCAGATGCAGATTTTGACAAATCTGTAAGTATGGCAGCTCGTGCTGCATTTACCAATCAAGGTCAAATTTGTTTGTGTGGTTCTCGCCTGTTTGTTCAAGAAGAAATTTACAATAAATTTAGAGATGCATTAGTTGTCAAAACTGCAAAACTAAAAGTAGGTGATCCAAAAGACACTACATCTAATTTAGGAGCAGTAGTTTCCAAGGATCATATGGAAAAAATCCTAGCAAAAATTGAGTTAGCAAAAACTTTAGGAGGAAAAATATTAATTGGAGGAGAAAGAGAAATACTAGAAGGAGAGCTAAAAGATGGGTACTATGTTCAGCCTACAATTATTGAGGGACTTTCTTCTGATTGTGATATAAATCAAGAGGAGATTTTCGGACCTGTTGTTTCCTTAATTCCTTTTAAAACAGAAGAAGAAGTAGTGGAAATGGCCAATTCAACTAAGTATGGATTATCAGCATCTATCTTTACCGAAAATATAAGTAAAGCCCACAGAGTTGCTGCAAATATTGACTCTGGAATTGTGTGGATTAACACATGGCTTTTACGAGATTTACGAATCCCTTTTGGAGGCATGAAACACTCGGGTGTTGGAAGAGAAGGAGGATTTAAATCCCTACAATTTTTTACAGAACCTAAAAATGTTTGTGTTAAAATATAAAATGGAATGCCAAGTTGCACATATTAAATTAGTTGATGCTGAAGAAATTCGTCCTTTAAGACATAAGATGCTACGTCAAGGCAAAACTTATTCAACTACTTCCTACAACAGAGATAATGAAAGGCTCACCTTTCATTTAGGAGTTACTGTAGATGAAAAGATTGTGAGTTGCGCTACTTTCTACCCAGAAGAAACAAATAAAATGCGAGATAAAAATCCGTACAGATTAAGAGGAATGGCTACAGATTCCAATTACCTCCGAAAAGGATATGGTAGACAGATCATGCAAGAAGCTTTTCAGATATTAAAACTAAAAGAATGTAATTTACTTTGGTGTAATGCAAGAATTATAGCGGTTCCTTTTTATCAATCTGTCGGTTTTCAAGAAATAGGAGATTTATTTGATATCTCAGACATAGGCCCACATTATTATATGTATAAAAGAATAAAATAAATGAACGGAGAGAAATTTAATTCAGATAGAGCACCACAAGCAGTAGGATTATATCCTCATGCTCGCAAGGTTGGCAATATATTGTACTTATCAGGAGTAGGACCCAGAAAAGCAGGACAAACAGATATTCCGGGAGTAACATTGAATGAAAGAGGAGAAATTGAAAGTTATGATATAGAAATCCAATGTCATTCTGTTTTTGATAACATCCGTTTTATTTTAGAAGATGCAGGTTCATCTTGGGATAACATTGTAGATATTCAAGTTTTCCTTACCAATATGAAAGATGATTTTAAGATTTACAATAAAATTTATGCAGAGTATTTTAAGGAAAATCAACCTTGCAGAACAACTATTGAAATAAAGAGTTTACCCACTCCAATAGCCATAGAACTGAAAGTAATAGCAACCATTTAAATAAAAAATTATGAGCGCAATAAGAAAACCTTTTAACTTCCTGAAATGGATAGAAGACAATAAAGATTTATTAAAACCACCAGTTGGAAACAAGTGTTTATATACCGAATCAGGTGATTTTATCATTATGGTAGTTGGTGGCCCAAATGCAAGAAAGGATTATCATTATAATGAAACAGAAGAGTTCTTTTATCAGATAAAAGGAGATATTGTTGTTCGTATTCAAGAAGATGGAAAAGCGGTGGATGTGCCAATCAAAGAAGGAGAAGTTTTTTTATTGCCAGCAAAAGTTCCTCACTCCCCTATGCGTTCGGAAGGTTCTATCGGTTTAGTGATTGAATGTAAAAGAACAGCAAACGAAAGAGATGGGTTGATGTGGTTTTGCGATAATTGTAATGAGCCTTTACATGACACTTATTTTCAGTTAACCAATGTAGAAAAAGATTTCCAACCAAGATTTAAGGATTTCTATTCTTCAGAAGAAAAAAGAACTTGTAACAGTTGTGGACACACTATGGAAGCAGATAAAAGATTTATATAATGAAACGATTTAAGTTCATGAACACAATTAAAAAATATTAAAGTGAGTAAGAAAAAATTATTTACAATTGACATTCATACGCATATCCTCCCAAAGGATATTCCAGATTTTAACAAACGATTTGGGTATGGAGAGTTTGTACAGTTAGAGCATCATAAGCCTTGCTGTGCCAAAATGATGATGAATGATCAGTTTTTTAGAGAAGTAGAATCTAATTGTTGGGATCCGAAAGTAAGAATAGAAGAATGTGATCATCAGGATGTTAATGTTCAAGTTTTATCTACCGTTCCGGTTATGTTTTCTTACTGGACTAGCCCTAGAGATGGGTCGGATATTTCTAAATTTATCAATGATGATTTGATAAAAGTAGTGGATGAAAACCCGAAAAGATTTGTTGGTTTGGCAAATGTGCCTATGCAGAATACTGACATGGCAATTAAAGAATTGGAAAGAGCTAAAAAACTAGGATTTAAAGGAGTTCAAATTGGTTCTCATATCAATAATTTAAACCTGGATGATCCTTCCTTTTTTCCGTTTTATGCAGCATGTGAAGAGTTGGATATGTGTATTTTCGTTCACCCTTGGTGGTGGATGGCAAAAGAGAAAATGGATAAATATTGGCTTTCATGGTTGGTGGGTATGCCAATGGAAACTTCTCTTGCAATTTGTTCTATGATTTTTAGTGGAGTGTTCCAAAAATTCCCAAAATTGAGAGTTGCCTTTGCTCATGGTGGAGGTTCTTTTCCTGCAACTATCGGTAGAATTGAACACGGTTTTAATGTGCGTCCGGATTTAGTTGCGGTGGATAATAATGTAAATCCAAAAGATTATTTAGGTGAGTTTTGGTTAGATTCTTTGGTGCATGATGATAAGATGTTGGAGTATCTTGTGGAATTAGTAGGTGAAGATAAAGTAGCACTTGGTACTGATTATCCTTTCCCTTTAGGTGAATTAGAACCAGGAAAATTGATACACGGTATGCCTTACCCGATTAATGTAAAAGAAAAATTACTTTCAGGAAATGCATTAAATTGGTTAAATATGAAAAAAGAGGACTTCATATAATGAAAGGAATTTTTGAAATAGGAAATACAAAATGTCAAGTAGATTTCTCTAAGGGAAATGACATTTCAATTCCCTTAAATTTTAATGGAGAGCAGCCGAATACTTATGGGGTTGATATAGCAAGTTCAGCACCTTACAAAGATGGAAAATTTATTGGGGACACCCGAAAAGGTGGTCCTTGTAATTTTGAAACTTATAGTTTTACCCCGCATTGTAACGGAACGCATACCGAATGTATTGGTCATATTACAGATGAAAGAATAGATATTTTATCTTCTTTGAATGATGAGATGATTCCATCAACTTTAGTTTCTGTTACCCCAAAAAATACTAATGAAAATTATACTCCTGATTTAAATACAGAGGATTTAGTTATTACTAAAGAGGATTTGGAATTGCAACTAAAAGGAGTTAATCCTGAATTTTTGAAAGGAGTTATCATTCGTACCTCACCTAATTCTGAAAATAAGAAAAGTAGAGATTACATGAAAGAAACCCCTTCTTTTTTTAGTATTGAGGCAATGGAATATTTAGTAAGTTTAGGAATTCAGCATTTATTGTTAGACACCCCCTCAGTAGATAGATTATTTGATGACGGACACCTTTCTGCACACAATATTTTTTGGGAAACAAAAGGAAAAGCGTTCAATCTGAATACTCAAAACAAAACCATTACAGAAATGATATTTGCTCCTGATTATTTAGAAGATGGAGCTTATTTATTAAATCTGCAAATCCCTGCATTTGTTTCGGATGCAGCACCTAGCAGACCTATTTTATACAAGATAAATGAATTATAAAAACACAGTAGAATTTGCTTCAGAATTGGATGCAAAAGATATATTAAGCAGCTATAGAAATGAGTTTCTTATTCCATTACAAAAAAATGGAGAAGAGCACATTTATATGTGTGGAAACTCACTTGGATTACAGCCTAAAAGAACTAAAAAATTTTTAAATCAGGAGTTGGAAGATTGGGCTACTTTTGGAGTGGAAGGACATTTTTATGCCAAAAACCCTTGGATGCCTTATCATGAGCTTTTAAGCGAGAGTTATGCTAAAATTGTTGGGGCAAAACCAACTGAAGTAGTTGCTATGAATACCCTTACAGTAAACTTGCATTTAATGATGGTTTCTTTTTACCAGCCTACTGAAAAAAAACATAAAATTATTATTGAGGGAGATGCATTTCCATCTGATATTTATGCGGTAGAATCTCAGATAAAACATCATGGACTTTCTCCTCTAACTTCTTTAATAAAATTAAGACCAAGAGACGGAGAATCTGCAATTAGAACAGAAGATATTCAAACAATAATTGAGCGTGAAGGAGATGAAATTTCACTTATTATGTTGGGAGGAGTAAACTACTATACGGGTCAGGTTTTTGATTTTGAAAACATTGTAAAATTAGGACATGCTAAAGGAATAAATGTTGGTTTTGATTTGGCGCATGCAGCAGGAAATATTAAATTAGAACTTCATAAATGGGGGGTTGATTTTGCAGTTTGGTGTTCTTATAAATACTTAAATTCTGGTCCTGGTTCTGTGGCAGCAGCTTTTGTGCATGAAAGGCATCATAGCACAAACCTGAATCGTTTTGCAGGTTGGTGGGGGCACAACATAGAAGATAGATTTAAAATGCCAGATAGATTTAATCCTATACAATCAGCTGAGGGATGGCAATTAAGTAATCCTCCAATTTTATCTTTAGCAGCAATTCGTGCTTCTCTATCTATTTTTGATGAGGTGGGAATGGATAAGTTAGTTACAAAATCTAAGGAATTAACAAATTACTTATTGTATTTGTTAAATACAATCGATACTGATAGAATAGAAATTATTACGCCAGAAGAAAGAGGTTGTCAGCTTTCTATCCGAGTCCAAAATGGCAATAAAAATTTGTTTGATTCCATTACAGAAAAAGGAGTAGTTGCGGATTGGAGAGAACCCGATGTCATTCGTGTGGCGCCTACTCCACTTTACAATAGTTTTCAGGATGTGTTTAATTTTTATAATATCCTAAAAAAAGAATTATAATGCAAAAGAATATTACAATTGTAGGAGCTGGATTAGCAGGCTCATTATGTGCTTTATATTTAACCAAAAGAGGGCATCATGTTTCTATTTATGAAAGAAGAAACGATTTGCGTTCGGAGATTATTACTGCAGGCAAGTCTATCAATTTAGCACTTTCAAAAAGGGGTTTGACTGCATTAAAAAAGGTTGGTGTGGATTCTGAGGTAATGAAAATTGCTATACCTATGGATAAACGAATAATGCATGATGATAAAGGTAATTTAACAGAGCAACTTTACGGAAATGATGGTCAGGCCATTTATTCTGTATCAAGAGCACAATTAAATGTACTAATGATGAAATTAGCTGCAAAAAATGGAGCGAATCTTTATTTTAATGAGAAATGCGTAGAAGCTAACCTTGAACAGGCAAGTGTAGTTTTTGAAAACACTAATACAAATCAAAAGCAAACCGTCACATCTGATTTGATAATTGGAGCTGATGGAGCTTTTTCAGCCGTTAGGAAGCAAATGGTAGTTCAGTATGATCATGACTATAGTTATAATAAAATCGAACATGACTATAAAGAATTGCATATTCCTCCAGCTAAAAAAGGAACTTTTTTATTAGATAAGAATGCCTTACATATTTGGCCAAGAGGAGAGTTTATGCTTATTGCACTAGCTAACTTAGATGGCAGTTTTACTTGCACTTTATTTGCGCCTAAAAAAGGAGAGAAATCTTTTGAAGGTCTAAACTCAAAGTTAGAGGTAGAAAATTATTTCAGTACTATTTTTCCTGATTTTTTAGATTTAGTTCCTGATTTATATGAACAGTGGATTGCTAATCCTACTTCTGGCTTAGGTATTATAAAAACTTATCCTTGGCATATTAAAGATACTTCCGTGTTAATTGGGGATGCTGCTCATGCAACAGTACCGTTTTACGGACAAGGTATGAATGCAAGTCTTGAGGATTGCAGAATGTTAGATGAATTATTAGATAAGCATGGAGATGATTTAAAGTCATGCTTTGAAGAATATTCTAAAAGCAGAAAACCTAACGGTGATGGGTTGCAGGATTTGTCTATGCAGAATTTTATTGTAATGCGTGATAATACAGCTGATCCTACATTTTTACTACAGAAGGAAATAGAAAAGAAATTTTCTAATTTATATCCTGATAAATGGATTCCACTTTATTCTATGGTTAGTTTTACTAACATCCCTTATGCTGATGCTTGGGAAATTGGAATGAAACAAGAAAAAATGATGGAGGAAATTATGAAAATACCTAATATTGAAAAAGAGTGGGAAAGTGATGAAATTATGCGAAAAATGTTAAGTTTGGTGTAAATTATTACATTTTCGTGTAAAAATATAAAGTTTTGGTTGTTTTTCATTTTAATAAAATAGTGTTTTTAAATTGGAAACTGATAAAAACCGCACAAAAATGACTAAAAACCGCACAAAAATGACTAAAAAAACTATATTTATACTAATAATTACGATTTTCTGCTCCTGTCAAAAAAATGATTTAAAAACGATTATTCTATCTAAATCATCTGAAAACTATGTAAAATGGATGGAAAATGACAACACGATTATACTAGATGCTTACACCATAAAAAATACGGATAGTATTTTAGTATTAGCAGATGGAGTCATTTTAACAGGAGGAGAGGACATCAACCCCTTACAATATAACGACACTATCAATTTGGCAGTTTGTGGAGATATCAATTACCAAAGAGATACATTAGAGCGCAAATTATTTGACTTTGCTTTCGAAAATAAAATCCCATTGATTGGCGTGTGCAGAGGAATGCAAATGATGAATGTTGCAAGTGGAGGGACTCTATATGGTGATATTCCATCAGAGATTGGTACAACAGTTATCCACCGCAACAATGGAGAGGTAAATCATAAAATAGTTTTGGTGGATACTTCCTCATTGATTTTTCCAAATGGTACAGATACAATCATGGTTAACTCTTGGCATCATCAAGGGCTTAAAATTATGCCCAATCATTTACGCGTTATTGCCCGTGCTTTTGATGGATTGCCAGAAGCGGTTGTAATGGATAAATCAGTTCATCCTTTTATGATTGCAGTTCAATTTCACCCAGAACGATTAGGTAAAGAGAATGTTATTCATCAAACTATGAAAAGTAGTTTTTACAATGAAATAAGAAAATAAAAGATACTTTTTTTTAATAGTTTAAATGAGAGGAAATTAGAAGCAAATCCCTTACATTCGCAAACTTAAATTTCAGCAATGCTTAAAGATATTTTATTTACTTTCTTAATCAGCTTTTCTCCTTTTGGCGAGGCTCGTGTAGGTATTCCATATGGTATTGAGCATACAGATTTAACTCTTATTGGGGTTTTTTTAATTTCATTATTTGCAAACCTATTAGTGTTTCCGCTTTTTTATCGGGTAATAGAGTTTTTTAACAATCATTTTTTGAAGAGTAAATGGTATAGAAAGGCTGCAATTTATTTGTCTTTACGAGCTAGAAAAAAAACGGGAGCAGTAGTTCAAAAATATGGTGCTATTGGGCTAATGATTTTCGTAATGATTCCATTGCCATTTACAGGGGCTTATATTGGAACCATTGCAGCTTATATTTTTAAAATAAACTATAAAAAAGCGTTACTTGCTATTAACATAGGAGTGTTAATTGCTTTATCTTTTATAATATTAGTATGGCCTCTAATCTCTTCATTATATTGATTTTTTATACATTAAATGATTTCCTAAACCCTATCTTTGCTTATAAGTATGAATGGCAAAAAAACAGCACTTATTATTTTAGATGGTTGGGGGCATGGTGATAAAACCAAGTCTGACGCTATATACCATGCTAATACTCCATTTATTGATTCTTTATACCAGAAACATCCTAATTGCGAACTGAAGACTTTTGGAGAGTATGTAGGCTTACCAAAAGGACAAATGGGAAATTCAGAAGTTGGTCATTTAAACATTGGTGCTGGTAGAATTGTGTATCAGGATTTAGCAAAAATTAATATTGCTTGTAAGGATAATTCTATTGCTGAAATGGAAAATTTGAAAGCCTCCTTTACTTATGCAAAACAACGTAATAAAGCACTTCACTTTATCGGTTTAGTTTCTGATGGAGGAATTCATTCTCATAAAAATCATTTGTATAAATTGTGTGAATTAGCACAAAAAGAAGGGCTTGAAAAAGTATTCGTTCATGCTTTTACGGATGGTAGAGATTGCGATCCGAAAAGTGGAAAAGGTTTTATTCAAGAATTAGAACAGAATTTATTTGGAGCAAAAATTGCTTCTGTTTGTGGTAGGTATTTTGCTATGGATAGAGATAAAAGATGGGAACGCGTAAAATTGGCTTATGATGTACTCACAAAAGGAATTGGGGAATCTTCTCAAAACCTTATTGAAAGTATTCAAAATTCATACGATAATGGAATTACAGATGAGTTTATAAAGCCTCTTGTTTCTGTTGATGAAAACGGAAAGTCTGTTGCAACTATAAAAGAAGATGATGCGGTAATTTGTTTCAATTTCCGAACGGATAGGTGTAGAGAAATTACAAATGTACTTACACAAACTAATATGCCAGATTTTGAGATGAACACTTTAAATTTGCATTACACCACAATGACAAATTATGATGCATCTTACAAAAAGGTAAATGTAATTTACAATAAAAACAACATAAAAAATACTCTGGGAGAGGTATTAGAACAAAACAATAAATCCCAAATCCGAATTGCAGAAACAGAGAAATACCCCCATGTTACTTTTTTCTTTTCAGGAGGAAGAGAAGCTGAATTTATTGGAGAAAAAAGGTTGATGGTCAATTCCCCAAAAGTAGCGACTTACGATTTACAACCAGAGATGAGTGCTCCTGAAGTTACTTCAACTATTGTAGTAGAATTAGAAAAAGGGGAAACTGATTTTATCTGTTTGAATTTTGCAAACCCTGATATGGTTGGGCATACTGGTGATTATAGTGCAATAAAAAAAGCTGTAGAAACAGTTGATAGTTGCACCCAAAAAGTGGTAGAAGCAGGATTAAAAAATGACTATGCTTTTATCATTATTGCTGACCATGGAAATGCTGATTTTGCATTGAATTCTGATGGGACACCTAACACAGCACACAGTACAAATATGGTGCCTTGTTTTGCAATAAACACCAATTTTGAAAAAATAGAAAACGGAAAACTAGGAGATATTGCTCCTACAATTTTACATATAATGGGAGTGGAAACTCCAATAGAAATGGCAGGAGAGAATTTATTGAAATAATTATGGACTTACAGCAACTAATAAAATATTCAATTATTATTTCTTTAGTAATACTTAGCTTAAACCTATCTGCACAAGAGTGCTCACTTGTCATTATAGAGATAATTGACAATCAAGAAGAACCCACACCATTTAAATACAAAAGTAACTTATATAATGGTGATGCAAAACTTTGTTATTCAGCTACAGATTTTGATGGAAAGTGTGAATTATTTTCTAACACATTTTTATCTGACAAAGATTCTATTTGTTTAACTATTAAATCGGATGATTCTCCAAATTGGGAAGCAAAGATTGGTTTTAATGAGATAAAATTGCTAGAAAAATTTAAAGTTTCTGATGTTACAATTAATATTATTGAATTTAAAGAACTTACTGGAAAAAGATGCAAAAAACTGTCAGAAAACAGAATGCCCCAAAGAAAAGAGGGGCTAAAAGCTATAGATTGTCGCTAAAATTTTAATAAAATAAATAAAATGGAACACATTAACAAGTACATAAACGAAAACAAGGACAGATTCATTAACGAATTAATTGACCTTTTAGAAATACCATCTATTTCAGCTGATCCAGCTTATAGTGAGGATGTTTTAAACTGTGCAGATGCAGTAGCAAAAGCAATGGAAAATGCAGGAGCTGATAATATTGAAATCTGCAAAACGGAAGGATACCCTATCGTTTATGGAGAGAAAATAATTGATAGTAGTTTGCCAACTGTTTTGGTGTACGGACATTATGATGTGCAACCTGCCGATCCATTAGAATTATGGACAAGCGGACCATTTGAGCCAGTTGTTAAAAAAACAGATATTCATCCTGAAGGAGCAATTTTTGCAAGAGGTGCTTGTGATGATAAAGGGCAGTTTTATATGCATGTAAAGGCTTTTGAATTGATGATGAATACTAACACTTTGCCGTGTAATGTAAAGTTCATGATTGAAGGAGAAGAAGAAGTTGGTTCTGAAAATTTAGGTGTTTTTGTAAAAGAAAATAAAGAGCGTTTAAAGTGTGATGCAATCCTAATTTCAGATACTGGGATTATTGCGAATGATACGCCATCTATTACAACTGGACTAAAAGGATTGAGTTATGTTGAGGTAGAAGTTACAGGGCCAAATAGAGATTTACATTCAGGTTTGTATGGAGGAGCAGTAGCAAATCCTATCAATATTTTATGTGAGATGATTGCGAAAATGAAAGATGAAAATAATCATATTGCAATACCTAAATTTTATGATAATGTAGTGGAACTTTCAGCAGAGGAAAGAGCAGATATTGCTCGTGCACCATTCTCTTTGGATAAATATAAAAAAGCACTTGACCTTTCTGATATTCATGGTGAAGAAGGATACACAACTATGGAGCGTACAGGAATTCGTCCAACTTTAGATGTAAACGGAATTTGGGGAGGATATACTGGTGAAGGAGCAAAAACAGTTATTGCATCTAAAGCCTATGCTAAAATTTCTATGCGTTTAGTTCCTAATCAATCTGATGAAGAAATTACAACATTATTTTCGGACTATTTCAAAAGTATTGCACCGAAAAGTGTGAGTGTAAAAGTTAGCCCTCATCATGGTGGAGAGCCTTATGTTTCTCCAACTGATATTCCTGCTTATGTTGCAGCAAGTAAGGCAATGGAAACTACTTATGGTAAAAGACCTGTTCCAGTTAAAAGCGGGGGATCTATCCCTATTGTTGCGTTATTTGAAGCAGAATTAGGTGTGAAATCTATCTTACTTGGTTTTGGATTGGATTCGGATGCTATCCATTCTCCTAACGAGCATTATGGGATTTTTAATTACTTAAAAGGGATAGAAACAATTCCTCATTTCTTTGCGAATTACGCAAAGGCACATTAATCTTTTTTGTAATCATTTGCTCTAAATTGTGTTATTTTTATAAGTGGATATTTTTATCTATTTTACTTTAAGTTGCAGTAGTCAACATCAAGAATTTAAAACTGTGGAAAAAACTCACAAATATACAAATGCCTTAGTGAATGAGACAAGTCCTTATTTATTACAACACGCTTATAATCCTGTGGATTGGTACCCTTGGAATGAACAAACTTTGGATAAAGCAAAAGTAGAGGGAAAATTACTACTGATTAGTATTGGGTATTCTGCTTGTCATTGGTGTCATGTTATGGAACATGAAAGTTTTGAAGATGCAGAGGTGGCAAAAATTATGAATGATAATTTTATTTGCATAAAGGTAGACAGGGAAGAAAGGCCAGATATTGACCAAATTTATATGACGGCTGTACAGTTGATGAATCAAAGAGGAGGATGGCCATTGAATTGTGTAGCATTGCCTAACGGAAAACCATTTTGGGGAGGTACTTATTTCAGAAAAGAAGATTGGAAAAAGCAAATTTTAGGATTAGCGAATACTTATAAAACAGAACCTAATAGAGTTGTAGAATTTGCTGATAGACTTGCAAAAGGGATACAAGAAGTGGAGAATATTGGTTTGAATACTGATGAAGTAAACTTTACTTGGAAGGACTTGAATAATATGGTTAGCCCTTGGTCTGAGCGCTTTGACAATACGGAAGGAGGGACTAGTGGTGCGCCAAAATTCCCAATGCCTAATGCTTACAATTTTTTACTAAAATATGCTCATTTAGCAAATAATAAAGAGGTGTTAAATCATGTTGAACTTACTTTGGACAAGATGGCTTTTGGTGGAATTTATGACCAGATTGGTGGAGGATTTGCACGCTATTCAGTAGATAAATTATGGAAGGCACCTCATTTTGAAAAAATGTTGTACGATAACGGGCAACTTGTAAGTTTGTATTCGGATGCTTATCTGAAATTTAAAAAGCCACTTTATAAAGAGGTTGTTTTTGAAACGCTTGATTTTATTGAGCGTGAATTGATGGCAGAAAATGGAGTTTTTTATTCTGCATTGGATGCCGATAGTGAAGGGGAGGAAGGGAAGTTTTATGTGTGGAATGAAACGGAATTAAAATTATTTATCCATGAGGATTACGATATTTTTAAGGAATATTACAATGTAAACTCAGTAGGGATTTGGGAGCACGGAAATTATATTTTATTAAGGAAGAAAACTAGAGAACAAATTGCTAAAAAACATAAAATTTCAGTTAGTGATTTGGAAAGTAAAGTTGCAACTTGGAAAACTATTCTGATGGCAGAAAGAGATAAACGCATTCGCCCAGGGTTGGATGATAAATCTTTAACTTCTTGGAATGCCTTAATGTTAAAAGGATATGTGGATGCTTATATGGCCTTTGGAGAAAAACATCATTTAGAGGTAGCTTTAAAGAATGCTAACTTTATTGCCAATACTCAAATGCAAAAGGATGGAAAACTATGGCATTCTTATAAAGAAAGTAGATCTACTATTAGTGCTTTTTTGGAGGATTATGCTCTTGTAAGCTCGGCATTTATTCGACTTTATGAAGCTACTTTTGATGAGGTATGGCTAAGTAGAGCTAATCAATTAGTAGCTTATGCTTTGGAGAATTTTTACGATAAAAATTCTGGAATGTTTTATTTCACATCAAAATTGGACCCTGAATTGGTTGCTAGAAAAATGGAAATTAATGACAATGTAATTCCTGCTTCCAATTCTGTAATGGCAAATGTATTGTACGATTTAGGAACGCTCTTGGATAATAGAATTTACAAACAAAAGGCAATTATTATGGCTAATAATATAAAGCCAGATATGGAAAAATACGCAAGTGGATATGCCAATTATGCTGCATTGATGTTAAAAGAAATTGTTCCTTTTTATGAGGTGGCTATTGTTGGGAAAGATGCACATGCTAAGGCAATGGAATTGAATAAAAAATATGTGCCTAATAAATTATTTTTGGGTAGTTTTGAAAGTAGTGAAATGGAATTGTTGCAAGAGAAATATGTACAAGGAACAACTATGATTTATGTGTGTGAAAACAAATCTTGCCAATTACCAACTAGTAATATAATGAAGGCTCAAAAACTAATGAAATAATGAAATATATATTTGAAGAAAACCAGAAGTTTACCCAATGGTGGTTGTGGGTTATTTTATTGTCGTTCCCAATTATGGCCTTTGGGCCTTTTGATGAAAATGAAATTAATATAAACTATGTGTTAATTGGACTTGTACTGCCCTTGATTTTTTATTTATTTGAATTAAGAATTAGAGTCAGTAATGAAGGTTTGCATTATCAATTTTTCCCATTTCATTTGAAGGCACATGTTATAAAGTTAGAAGATATAGAAAAGCACAAAGCCATGGAATACTCTCCACTAAAAGAATATGGAGGATGGGGAATTAAGTTCGGATTTAAAGGAAAAGCCTATAATGTTAGCGGCAATAAAGGGGTGAAGATTTTCCTGAAAAACGGATTAAATATTATGTTCGGTAGCCAAAAACACAATGACTTGGCAAAGGCTTTGAAAAGTGTTAGAAAATAATAGTTATGAAAAAAATAATTTTAATATTCTCAGTCTTTCTTTTTACTAGTTGTACAACTTACTTAATACCTATTGAGAGTTTTGAGGAACAATTTCAGAATGTAAATGAATCTAGTAGGGAAGAAGTTAAAGTTAGAACTCCTTATTATGAAATTTCTACTAAATATTTAGCAAATACAATTAATAATATTACTTGTTTTGATAAAAATAATAATAGTATTATTCTGAAAAATAGTCCGTCAATCTAGATTAGAATCACAGAGAAAAATGAAAAGAAAACAATATTCTATTTTGATAGAGTTTATCTAGAAAACTCAATAGTTTATGGAGATAAATCAAGAATCCCAGGTTTTGAAAAAGGAATACCTTTAGATAGTATATTGAAAATTGAAATTCAAGATGGAAAAAAGAATTTTAAATATATTGAAAATGATACTTCTAAGCAACAATAATCAAAAAGTAGTTCTTCTTTCCTTTCTGTGCCAGTAGGTATTTTCCGTTCAATAAATCTTTTTCAGATAATTGAACATCTTCTGTAATTTTCTCTTTGTTGATACTTACAGCATTTGATTTTATCATTCTTCTTGCCTCTCCTTTACTTGCAAAAATTTGTGTTTTTTCGGCAACTATATCCAAAATTCCTAAGTCTAAATCGGCTTTGCTTATTTCAAACTGAGGTACACCTTCAAATACAGAAAGGAAAGTTTCTTCATCTAAACTTTTCAAATCATCAGCAGTTGATTTGCCAAATAAAATATTGGATGCTTTAATGGCCATCTCTAAATCCTTAGCAGAATGGACTCTTGTAGTTACTTCTTCTGCAATTGCTTTTTGTAAAACCCTTAAATGTGGAACTTCTTCATGTTCTGTTGTCAATTTAGCAATCTCTTCTTGTGACAATAAAGTAAAAATCTTTATGTAGTTTTTAGCATCTTCATCTGATGAGTTTAGCCAAAATTGGTAGAATTTGTAAGGAGATGTTTTTGCTTTATCTAACCAAACATTACCCGTTTCTGTTTTCCCAAACTTACCACCATCTGCTTTTTTTATCAGTGGAGTAGTTATCGCAAATGCCTTTCCGCCTCCTTTTCTTCTTACTAATTCAGTTCCGGTTACTATGTTACCCCATTGGTCAGAACCTCCTAATTGTACTTTACAATTTTTGTTTTTCCAAAGCCAGTAAAAGTCATATCCTTGTACCAATTGGTAGGAAAATTCAGTAAAGCTCATTCCTGTTTCCAATCTGTTTTTCACTGAATCCTTTGCCATCATATAGTTAACTGAAATGTGTTTTCCTACATCACGGATAAATTCCAAAAAATTAAATTCTTTAAACCAATCGTAATTATTTACTACTTCTGCTGAGTTTGCACCACAATCAAAATTTAAGAATTGTTCCAATTGTTTTTGAACGCAAGCCAAGTTATGGTTTAGCGTATTTTCATCTAGCAGGTTTCGCTCTTTGCTTTTTCCTGAAGGATCACCTACCATACCAGTAGCACCACCAACTAAAGCAAAAGGTTTGTGCCCACATTTTTGTAAATGAACTAAAATCATTATCTGAACTAAACTTCCGATATGTAGAGAGTCAGCAGTAGGATCAAAGCCAATATAGGCAGCAGTCATTTCTTTTTCAAATTGCTCTTTTGTCCCTGGCATGATATCGTGTATCATCCCTCTCCATTCTAATTCTTCTACAAAGTTCATCTTAAATAATTTTCCTCAAAAATAGACAATTATTCTAAATCTCATGTCTAATATCTAATATCTCAAATCAATTCTCCTATCTTTGTTCCATGATATTTGTTACTGGAGGTACAGGACTTGTGGGTTCTCATGTGTTATTAAATTTAGCACAAAAAGGGGAGCAGTTTAAAGCGCTTAAAAGAGAGTATTCTTCTTTAGAAGTTTGTAAAAATATTTTTGCACACTACAAAGAATTGGATTTGTTTGATAAAATAAATTGGGTGAATGGTGATGTGAGTGACATCCCTTCTTTAACTGAGGCAATGCAAGATTGTGAACAGTTGATTCATTGTGCAGCTATTGTTTCTTTTTATGCAAGTGATGCTGATTTACTTAGAAAAGTAAATATTGAAGGCACGGCTAATGTAATGGATGTTGCAATAGCAAGTGGAATTAAGAAAGCAGGTTTTGTGAGTTCTATTGCTGCATTGGGAAGAAATTCTATTGAAGGTATGGTAGATGAAGAATGTCATTTTAAGATAACTAAACATGATAGTAACTATTCCCTAAGTAAGTATTATGCCGAACAAGAAGTGTGGAGAGCAAGCCAAGAAGGATTGGAAGTTGTTATTATAAATCCCTCTGTTATTTTAGGTCCTGGGGATTGGACAAAAGGAAGTTCTCAAATATTTCAAAAGATTTATAAAGGGCTTAAATTTTACACTTCTGGCAGCACAGGTTATGTGGATGTGGTGGATGTAGCTGATTCCTTAATCGAGTTATTGTTTTCAGAAGTGAAGAATGAACGATTTATTGTGAATGGTGCTAATCTGAAATTCCGTGATTGTTTTGATAGTATTGCTGTTGCTTTAGGGAAGCCAAAAGCAACAATTAAAGCAACCCCTTTTTTAAAAGAAATTGCATGGCGAGTTGATGCAGTTCGTGCTTTTATCACAGCAACAAAACCTTTATTAACTAAGGAGACTGCTAATAGTGCAATGAAGTCTAATACTTATAGTACAAAAAAAATAGAAGCAATGTTGGGTTATCAGTTTACTGATATGGATGCTACAATAAAAAAATATGCAAATTGGTTTATTGCTGATTTAAAGTAGTTCGTTCTTTTGATATTTGCTCCAGAACACTAGCATAAATCTGCTCTAATTTCTCAGGTTTTTCTGCATAATATTGGAGTGTTTTTTCAAAATCCTCTGCAGTTATTCTACTTTTCTTATAAATAGTAGCATAATTACTAGCCAATTCTTTTTTAGCATTCTCCATTCCTTTGGTTTTGTGCAATTCAAATTTTGCTTCAGCTAAATGCACCTCTTTTAAGATATTTATAAATACGGCTTCCGATAAAATGTCATTAGGAACTTCTGTTTCTGGAGCAGAACATGCTAGTAGTAAAATACTTATTAGTAAAGGAAAAATTTTCATTAAACAAAGATAGCTTTTAAGCAAGCAAAAAATGTATATTTGCTTAATTATTAATCAAACAAAATATTTAAGATGAAAAAGTTAATGTATTTATTAGTTGCAGGATCACTTTCTGTATTTGCAGCTTGTGGTGGTGCGTCAACTACTGAAGGAGCAGCTACTGATGTTGCTGTTGAAGAAGTGGCTGTTGAAGAAGTGGCTGAAGCTGTTGGTTGCCAAGTTGAAGGTGGTACTTGTTTAGAAGACCATTCTTGTTGTGTTCCTGCTGCTGTTGAAGAAGCTGCTGCTTGTTGTTGTGGTGATGAAACTTGTGATGGTTCTTGTCATGGTGAAGAAGGTCATAGTCATGATGGTGAAGGGCATGATCATGGTGCTGAAGGACACTCTCACGAATAAGAAATCTTATTCCAAAAAATTAAAAAAAGGCATCCATTTGGATGTCTTTTTTAGTTTCTATCTATCAAATGTTAATCTCATTCCTCTTTGGGTTTCATCAAAACTACCGTATTCATAAGCAATGTGTCCATTCACAAAAGTATGTGTAATTTGAGCATTAAAGGTTTCGCCTTCAAAAGGTGACCAACCACATTTGTATAAAATATTGTCTTTAGTAACTTCCCAAGGTTTATCTAAATCTACCAAAACTAAATCAGCAAAATAACCTTCACGAATAAAGCCTCTATTTTCTACTTGAAAACAAATTGCAGGATTATGACACATCTTTTCTACTACTTTTTCAAGGCTTATTTTCTTTTGATTAACAAAAGCTAGCATTGCCGGTAAAGCGTGTTGTACAAGTGGCCCTCCTGATGGAGCATTGAAATAAGTATTTGACTTTTCTTCTAAAGTATGAGGGGCATGATCAGTTGCAATTACATCCAGCTTATCATCTAATAAAGCTTGGAATAATGCTTCTTTATCACTTGCTTTTTTTACTGCAGGATTCCATTTTATAAGCGTTCCTTTATCCTCATATTTACTTTCGTCAAACCAAAGGTGATGGATGCAAATTTCAGCTGTTATGCGTTTTTCTGCTAAAGGTAATGTATTGTCAAAGAGTTCAATTTCTTTTTCAGTAGAAAGATGAAACACATGCAGCCTTGTATTGTGCTTTTTTGCCAATTCCACTGCCATTGATGATGACTTGTAGCAGGCCTCAGCACTTCTGATATTAGGGTGTTCAGAAATTGGCACTCCCTCTCCAAACTGAGCTTTTGCTTTCCTAATGTTTTCTTGAATAGTAGCCTCATCCTCACAATGCACAGCAATAAGCATAGGCGACTTTTTAAAAAGCTCTTCTAATACAGATTTGTTATCTACTAACATATTTCCTGTTGAAGAGCCCATGAAAATCTTGATTGCCCCAACTGTTTTTGGGTCAGTTTTAAGTACTTCCTCCAAATTATCATTGCTTGCTCCCATAAAAAAGGAATAGTTTGCAATAGAAGTATCCTCTGCAATTTGATATTTATCTTCTAATAATTCTTGCGTTAAAGCTTGAGGATTTGTATTTGGCATTTCCATAAAGGAAGTAATTCCACCAGCTACTGCTGCTTTACTTTCAGTGTAAATATTGGCTTTGTGCGTTAATCCTGGCTCACGAAAATGAACTTGATCATCAATAACTCCAGGTATAAGGTGTAAGCCTTCAGCATCAATAATTTGGTCAACATCAATATTAATTTCAGTTGCAATCTCTTTGATGATTTTATTTTTGATTAGCACATCTGCTTTGTAAATTCTTCCTTCATTTACAAGTTGTGCGTTTTTAATAAGTGTAAGCATTATTTATCTTTTCCAGTTTCTAAAAAAACTTTTGAGTTTCATTTGGATTACCCCAATAACAGCTTCAAAGAAAATTCCACCACTCATTTTTGACTCTCCCTCTGTTCTGTCAGTAAAAATTACTGGAACCTCAACTACATTAAACCCATACTTCCAAGCCTTAAATTTCATCTCAATTTGAAAAGCATAACCAACAAATTGAATTTTGTCAAAATTGATGGCTTCTAAAACTTCTCGTTTATAACATTTAAATCCTGCAGTAGAATCATGAATAGGCATGCCAGTAATGAATTTCACATATTTTGATGCAAAAAAGGACATAAGTAATCGTGACATAGGCCAATTTACAATATTAACTCCCCTTACATAGCGTGATCCAATTGCAATTTCCCCTCCCTCAATTGAGTTGGCGTTATAAAGCCTAATTAAATCATCAGGATTATGTGAAAAATCAGCATCCATTTCAAAAATGAATTGATAATTTTTTTGCAATGCCCATTTGAACCCGTGAATATAAGCTGTTCCTAATCCTAGCTTCCCTGTGCGTTCTTCAATATGTAATTGATCATCAAATTGGGATTGTAAGTTTTTTACAATATTTCCTGTGCCATCAGGAGAGCCATCATCAACAATAAGAATATGAAATGATTTTTCCAAAGAAAATACTTTGCAAATTATCTTTTCAATATTCTCCTTCTCGTTATAAGTTGGAATGATGATTAAACTATCTGACATTATTGGATTTTAAAAGTGTAAAAATACAAAACAAAATTTGTAAAACTTTATTGTGCTGTTATTTTGATTTCATCAACAACTGATGGATCCAAAAGTGTGCTTGTATCTCCTAAATTGTCACTTTCCCCTGCAGCAATTTTTCTTAGGATACGTCTCATTATTTTTCCAGAACGTGTTTTAGGTAAGCCGCTTACAAACTGAATTTTGTCTGCTTTCGCAATTGCTCCAACCTCTTTAACAACTAATTCATTTATTTCTTTTTTGAGCACTCCTTCATTTTTTGGTTTATTATGACAAATTACATAAGCATAAACCCCATTCCCTTTTATGGGATGAGGATAGCCAATAATAGCAGTTTCGCATACATTTTCGTGTTCATCCATAGCGCTTTCAATTTCAGCAGTTCCTAGGTTATGCCCAGAAACAATAATTACATCATCTACTCTTCCTGTTATTCGGTACATGCCATTTTCGTCACGCAAAGCACCGTCTCCTGTAAAATACTTATTTTCAAAATCTGCAAAATAAGTATCTTTAAATCTTTGGTGATTGTTATAAATAGTTCGCGCCATTGAGGGCCAAGGAAATTTTATACAGAGCTTTCCCTTTACATTATTCCCTTCTATTTCCATTCCGCTTTTGTCTACCAAACAAGGTTGGATTCCAGGCAAAGGAAGAGTTGCAAAAGTGGGTTTTGCTGGCGTAACTCCTGATAAATTTGAAATCATAATTCCTCCAGTTTCTGTTTGCCACCAAGTATCTACTATAGGGCAATTTTCTTCTCCAATTTCTTTGTTGTACCAATGCCAAGCATCTTCATTTATGGGTTCGCCAACTGTTCCTAACACTTTAAGGGAGGATAAATCATAAGGGTTCACAAATTCCATCCCTTTGGCTTCTAGCGCACGAATGGCAGTTGGAGCTGTATAAAAGATATTTACTTTATTTTCTTCAACAATTTTCCAAAATCTTCCTGCATCTGGGTAAGTAGGAACGCCTTCAAACATCATTGTTGTTGCCCCTGCTAAAAGCGGTCCATAGACAATATAAGAGTGTCCTGTTATCCAACCAATATCGGCTGTGCACCAATAAATATCTCCTTCTTTATATTGAAAAACATTGCGAAAACTATATTCAGTATACACCATATAACCAGCAGTAGTATGCTGAATTCCTTTTGGCTTTCCAGTAGAGCCAGAAGTGTATAAAATAAAGAGTGGATCTTCTGAATCCATAATCTCGGCAGGAAAATTAGTGTTTGCTTTTTGCATCTGTTCATGCCACCAAACATCTCTGCCGTTTTGCATAGTAATTTTGCTTTTTGTACGCTCTAATACTATGCATTTTTCTATTGATGGAGTAGATTGCATAGCGGTATCAGAAATTTCCTTTAGAGGTGTAATTTTCTCTCCTCTGAACCCTCCATCAGCAGTGATTAAAATAGAACAATCGGCATCATTTATTCTATCAGAAAGTGATTTTGAAGAAAACCCAGCAAATACAACTGAGTGGATTGCCCCAATCCTAGCACAAGCTAAAACGGCAATAGCCAATTCTGGTACCATAGGCATGTAAAGGCAAATTCTATCTCCTTTTTTTGCGTCATTATTTTTTAGCACATTGGCGAATTTACAAATCTCAGTATGCAATTCATTATAGGATAAACATCTGCTTTGTTCATTAGGATTATTTGCTATCCACTTTATGGCTGTTTGCTCGCCTTTAGTTTTTAGGTGTCTGTCTAAGCAATTTTCTGTGATGTTCAGTTTACCTCCTTCAAACCATTTTATTTCTGGTTTTGTAAAATCCCATTCTAGTACTGAATCCCATTTTTTATGCCAAGTAAAATTATTTGCTTTTTCTTCCCAAAATGCTGCTGGATTATTAATGCTTTTTGCGTATTCTATTTTGTACTGTTCTAAGGAAGTTATGGTTTTGCTCATGAGTAGTTTTCTAATTGTCCAAAGATAGCAAAACAATTTATATTTAAAAATCAATATTTTAAATTGAATGTTTAAATTAGCACCTTAATTAAACCAAAAATTATGAAACAAATATTACTGTTAATGACTGTGCTTTTTTCAATGAGTGTGAACGCCCAAATTATGGATTGTTCTGAATTATTTATTTCTGAATATGTTGAAGGTTCTGGCAATAATAAAGCCCTTGAAATTTATAATCCCACTTCACAAGACATTGATCTAGCTTTATACATGATTATAAGATACTCTAATGGAGCAACTAGTGCAAGCTCCGGAAACGCAATTCAGCTTGAGGGAATGATTGCTCCTAATGATGTGCATGTAGGGGTTATAGAGAAGCTTAACCCATCTGGATCTGGCAATGAAGTTCCAGTATCCACAATTTTACAATCAAGTGCGGATGCATTTTATTGCCCAGACTATAACATTTCAAACGCTTGGTATTTTAATGGTAATGATGCGGTTGTTTTAGCGCGAGGTTCTGTAAATGACATTACTAACTCGACAATTATTGATGTTTTTGGAAAAGTGGGAGAAGATCCACTTGGCGGTTGGAATGATAATGCAGCTACAGGATTTACATCATCTGGTTATTCGTGGACTGAGGATCATACATTAATAAGAAAAAATACAGTTTTATCAGGAGATATTGACCCTATAGATTTATTTAATCCTAGCTTAGAGTGGGATTCTTTAGCTGAGGATTCTTGGAGTAATTTGGGGTCACATCAATGTGATTGTGCTGGCTCTACTAATATTGATGAAATGAACAGGGTGTCTTATGCTTTATACCCTAATCCTGCAAATCAAGGCGAAATTGTAACCGTAGAATCTAATATCATTATTAAAAACATTACTGCAACTAATATTTTAGGTGGTCAAGTAAGTTTTCATAACTCAATAAACACAAGTAATCTGGCTGAAGGTATTTATATATTAGATATTGAGTTCGTAAATGGAAAGCACTCAAATAGTAAGCTTATTATTAAATAGCAAGATTAAGAATTACTAGAATATTTGTGTGAATGTCAATACTTGCTAATAAAAAATGAGAAATTTAACAGTATTATTTTTTGGAATTATTATTTGTTTTGGATCCATAGCCCAAACTACTATTAGTGGAAAAATAACTGATCAAAATACTGGAGAGGCATTAATTGGAGCAACAGTTATTTTTGGAAAAGGACAAGGTACAGCTACTGATTTTGATGGGAATTATTCATTTAAAATTCATGAAGGGGAAAGAAGTTTAAAGGTTTCCTATGTTGGATATAAAGAAATAAGTAAAACTATTACTGTAGGTAAAACTCCTCAGACTTTAAACTTTAAGCTTAAAACAGTATTGTTAAATGAAGTGCAAGTAGTTGCCGATATTGCTAGAGATAGAGAAACTCCTGTTGCTTTCTCAACTATTCCTATGAAAAAGATTAGTGAGGAGTTGGCTTCACAAGATATTCCTTTGGTGCTTAATTCAACTCCTGGAGTTTATGCTACTCAAAGTGGAGGTGGAGATGGAGATGCTAGAATTACAATTAGAGGGTTCAACCAGAGAAATGTTGCTGTAATGATTGATGGAATTCCTGTAAATGACATGGAAAATGGTTGGGTTTATTGGTCAAATTGGTTTGGGCTTGATGCAGTAACTTCAAATATTCAAGTGCAAAGAGGATTAGGGGCATCAAAAATTGCGATTCCATCTGTTGGAGGGACTATGAATATCCTAACAAAAGGAACTGGGAATAAAGCTGGAGGAACATTAAAACAATCAGTTGGGAGCTATGGAAAACTAAGAACTTCATTGGGTTATAACTCTGGTAGGTTGGAAAGCGGCTGGGGATATACTTTGGCCGGATCCTATAAAAGAGGAAATGGTTTTGTTGATGAAACTTGGAGTGAAGGTTACTTTTATTATGCCAAAATTCAAAAGGAAATTGGAAATCATATTTTGAGTTTATCTGCTATGGGGGCACCACAAAAACATGGTCAAAGATCATATAAAAGTGATATTGCTACTTATGACACTACTATTGCTCGTTCCTTGGGAGATATCTCTGATTTCTCAGGAAGAATTGTGAATAAGGGAATAAGGTTTAATAAACATTGGGGACACCTAGACAGATGGACTTTGGATAATAATGGTGATACTATTCATAATAGAGAGACACTAAATACAAAACAAAACTATTACCATAAACCACAATTTTCGTTAAGAGATTTCTGGACTGTGAACGATAAATTTTATGTTTCAAATATCCTATATGTTTCTATTGGTCAGGGTGGGGGGACTTCTATTAGCGGTAGTAGCTATGATTCAAATGGTCAGTATAACTTACAGACTATCTATGACGGGAATTTAGCAGGTCCATTTAGTCTTGACCCAGCTTATTCTAATACTGAACGTAAATCAGGAAATTATTTAAAAAGTTCAATTAACAATCACTATTGGTATGGAGGATTATCAACTCTAAATTATCAAGCAACAGATAAAATTTCATTATCTGGAGGTTTAGATTTAAGATATTACAAAGGGCAGCATTATAGAGAAATTTACGACTTGTTAGGCGGGGATTATGCAATTGTAACAGATGATAAAACTCAAAAATCCTCAGTAAAAAGAGAGGGAGATATTATAAGTTATCATAATGATGGTATCGTAAAATGGAGTGGTATTTTCTCACAAGCAGAATATAGTAATGGGATGCTTAGTGCATTCTTTAATATTTCAGGATCTAATTCAGCATATAAAAGACTTGATTATTTCAGGAAAAAAGATTTGGTTTTAGCCGACACAACAATAAGAGAAGCGTTAGGTACATATCTTAATTTTGGCGAATATGTTTCTGACACAGTAACTGTTGATGGTGTAGATTATACAGTGAATTCTAAGGAAGCTAAAACGGCATCAACTGATTGGAAATGGATAAGAGGATATACAGTAAAGACAGGATTAAATGTAAATCTTGACGAATATAATAATGTGTTTTTTAATACAGGGTATATCTCAAAAGCACCAAGATTTGCAAATGTATTTGACAATGATAATTCAATGTTTAAAGGCATTAAAAATGAAATAGTAAAAGCTGTTGAGGGGGGTTATTCTTATCGCTCTTCATTATTTTCTGCTAATTTAAATACGTATTATACGGTATGGGAAAACAAACCATCAAAAGGGATTACATATAAAGATAAAGATGAAAATCTGATTAAAGGAAATATCAATGGAATGAATGCCTTGCACAAAGGATTTGAAGTGGATTTATCCTATAAAATAAGCCATAAAGTAAGTGTAGAGGGATTACTTTCTTTAGGAGATTGGACTTGGACTTCTGCTGATACTGTTAGGCTTTATGATGAAAATAATAATGCAATTTTAGATGAAAATAATAATCCTGTAGATACTGCTTTTGATGCAAAAGGAGTTCATGTTGGTGATGCTGCACAGACTCAATATGGATTAAGTGTAAGATATGAGCCAACTTACAATTCTTACATTAAATTAAGAGGAACATATTTTGCTGATTATTACTCTGACTTTGATCCTTTATCTTTGCATGGAGAAAATGGAGGAAGAGAGAGTTGGGTGATTCCAGCTTACCAATTAGTTGATTTACATGCTGGATATAAATTCAAAATATTTGATGATAAGAAGCTAGATATTAAATTTAGCATACTTAATTTGTTAAATGAAATCTATATCTCAGACGCACAGAATAATGACCCTTACAATGCTAATACAAGTGATTTTGATGCTAAATCAGCAGGTGTTTTTTTTGGACTTGGAAGAAGGTTTAGTTTATCAGCAAGATTCAATTTTTAATAAATAATAAATAATAAATGAAAAAGAGAATATTATTAATGAGTACAGTACTAATAAGTGTTTTGGCTTACTCGCAGGCTATTCTACCAACTGATTGGAGTTTTCCAACTACAAATTTACCTACTGGATGGACAGAGTCAGGAACAAGTTTTTATACCGCTTCAGGTAATACGCCACCAGCAATGAAATTTGACAATACTGGTGATTACATGATTATTAATTTTAATAGTAACCCAGGAGATTTGACATATTATCTCACTGGAAATGGTTTTTCAGGAGGAGGTGTTTTTACAGTTGAAGAGTCTGATTTAGGCTCTGTTTGGACAACGCTACATTCTCACACCTCACCTCCAAATGCAAGTTATACAATGTATACAGATACACCACAATCAACAACACGATTTATACGATTTATATATACAGATAAAGTAAATGGAAATATCGGTTTAGATGATGTGAGTATTGATATAGGTACAGCATCTCCTGCTCAAGAAATTAATGTAGTGGAAGGAGGGACAACTTTAGTCTCAGGAGGTATTTCTATTATCAATTCACCAATAGCAACAATGACTCCAACTATTTTTACTATTGAGAACCTTGGCACTTTAAATCCATTGAATATTTCTTCTGCTACAGTTTCTGGAGTAGATTCTGCAGATTTTTCAGTGGTCTCTTTTCCTACAAATGTTTTAGCTGCTAGTTCTGATGACCTAGTATTAAATTTCACACCATCTAGTGGTGGGACAAGAATTGCAGTTTTAACCATTACTAGTAATGATGTAGATGAACCTTCCTACATAATTAATCTATATGGAATTGGAGGCGCTCTAGCATCAGAGCCAATAGCGCAAGCAACAAGCTTGATATTTCAAAATATAAAAACATATAGTTTAAATGCTTCTTTTACACCCGCTAGCTCAGTTGAGGGATATTTATTTTTAAGGAAGGAAGGTACTCCTATAACTGCAGTGCCTCTAGATGGAACTGTTTATCAAAGAGGAGATATTATTGGGGATGCCCAAGTTGTATTCAGTAGCAATACTACATCTGTATCTCCCAATAATATTATAGCAGGAACAAATTATTTTTTCGCTATTTTTAGCTATAATGGTCCAAATAATTATAGAAATTATAATACTAATGCACCTTTGTCTGGTAATATTACTACACCTGTATCAATGATGCCAGCTTCTTATTATAGCAGCTTGAATACAGCATCACTTTCATTTATGGATGATCTTCATGATTTAATCAATCCACATCAACAGCAGTATTATAGTTATTATGATGATTTAATGATTCCTTTTTTTGAAGCTAGAGATACAACATTAGACAGAAGAGTAGTTACTTGTGTTTATAGCGGTGAAAATAAAATATATACAGAACCCTTTGATTTTACTGCAAATGGCTACAGTCGTGAACATACATATTGTCATAGTTGGATGCCAACTAATCCTGCCCAGTCCCTGCCAGAATATAGTGATTTCCATCATTTATTCCCGTCAAATTTGAACTCTGCAAATATTTTAAGAAGTAATAATCCATTAGGAGAAGTAGTAAATCTAACATCTTCTTTTTTAGAATGTAAATCTGGAACTAACTTAAATGGGCAAACTGTTTTTGAACCTAGAGATGAGCATAAAGGAGATGCAGCAAGAGCTATTATGTATGAAGCTATTTGTTATAATTCAATAAGCGGAAATAATTGGGCTCTTCCAGTTAGCCAAGATCAAATGATTTTGAAGCAATGGCATTTTCAAGATCCCCCAGATAATTGGGAAATTGCTCGGAATGATTTTATTGATTCTTTACAGGGTAATAGAAACCCATTCGTTGATAGTATTGACTATGTTTGTTTTATTAATTTTTCAGATATGACATATGATGCATTAGCTTGCACGCCATCATCAGTTGAAGAGTTATTAAATAGAGGATTTATCATTTATCCAAATCCAGCCAGTGAAAAATTGAATTTACATGTGGACGCAACAACAATATCATCATATCAAATATTTGATTTTCTAGGACGCGAGGTTTTAAACTCAGATGTTAATAATCTTAAATTAGTTAAAGCAAATGTATCAAGCTTAAAGAGTGGTACTTATTTAGTTAAAGTTGAAACTCCATTTGGTACTGCTCAACAGTCAATAATTATTAAATAAAAGATTAAACTTACTTTAATGAGTTGGATTATTGATATTAAAAATCAATAAGAAGAGCCCACTTAATAATGGGCTTTTCTTATTATATAAGTTAAGGATTACATTTCAAATGTTTCCATAAATTTCGTGGTATAATTTCCAGCAATAAAATCTTTATCTTTCATTAATTTTTGATGGAAGGGAATGGTAGTTTTAATTCCTTCAATAATAAATTCATCTAATGCTCTAACCATTTTAGCAATTGCTTCTTCTCTTGTTTGGGCAACAGTAATTACCTTAGCAATCATAGAGTCATAAAAAGGAGGAATCATATAATTTGCATATACATGAGTGTCAATTCTAATTCCATGTCCACCTGGTGCATGAAAATTAGTAATCATACCAGGACATGGTCTGAAATCATTTTCAGGGTCTTCAGCATTTATTCTACACTCAATTGCATGCAATTGAGGGTCATAATTCTCTCCTGAAATTTTAATGCCTGCAGCTACTTTAATTTGCTCACGGATTAAATCATAATCAATAACTTCTTCCGTAATAGGATGTTCTACTTGAATACGAGTATTCATTTCCATAAAGAAGAATTTTCTGTGTTTATCTACAAGAAATTCTACTGTTCCTACTCCTTCATAATTTACAGCTTCAGCAGCTTTAATGGCAGCTTCTCCCATTTCAGCTCTTAATTCTTCAGTCATAAAAGGAGAAGGCGTTTCTTCAGCCAACTTCTGGTGTCTTCTTTGAATAGAACAATCTCTTTCCGAAAGGTGAGCTGCCTTGCCTGTATGGTCTCCAATAATTTGGATTTCAATATGCCTTGGGTCTTCAATGAATTTTTCCATATACATTCCATCATTCCCGAATGCAGCTTTTGATTCTTGTCTTGCACTGTTCCAAGCATCTTCTAAATTTTCTGGTTCCCAAACTAAACGCATTCCTTTACCACCACCACCGGCAGTTGCTTTTAGCATTACAGGATATCCAACTTCAACAGCTAATCTTTTACAAGCTTTAAAATCAGGAATAATTCCAACTGAACCAGGAATAGTAGGTACACCTGCTTTTTTCATTGTTTCTTTAGCAGAAGCTTTATCTCCCATTCCGTCAATCATTTCAGGTGAAGCACCAATAAATTTGATGTCATTCTCACTACAAATTTTTGAAAAATTAGAGTTTTCAGCTAAGAAACCATAACCTGGATGTATTGCATCAGCATTTGTAATTTCTGCAGCTGCAATAATATTTGGTATTTTTAGATATGACTCTGAACTTGCAGCAGGACCAATACAAACTGCCTCATCTGCAAAACGAACATGTAAACTATCTTTATCGGCAGTAGAATAAACTGCAACCGTTTTTACCCCCATTTCTTTACAAGTACGGATAATTCTAAGTGCAATTTCTCCTCTATTTGCTATTAGGATTTTCTTAAACATAATTATTTATTTTAAGGGTAAATTATGATGGATCAACCAAGAATAATGGTTGGTCAAATTCAATTGGAGACGCATCATCAACTAAAACTTTTACAATTTTCCCTGATACTTCAGATTCAATTTCATTGAATAATTTCATTGCCTCAATAATACAGATTGTATCTCCTTCTTTAATTGTATCTCCAACACTTACGAATGGAGGATTTTCAGGAGAAGCTGAACGATAGAATGTTCCAATCATTGAAGCTTTAACTGTTATATAGTTAGCATTTTCATCAGCTGCAGGTGTGCTTGCTGCAGGAACTACAGGAGCAGCTACAACTTGAGCAGGAGCTTGTTGAATTATTGTTGTAATTTCATCTACTTCACCTCTCTTTTTCTTAGCAGGTGATTTGATAGAAATTTTAATGTTATCAATTTCTAAATCTACTTCTGTTGCTCCTGATTTTGCAACAAATTTTATCAATTCTTGAATGTCTTTTAAATCCATTTTTTTAATTTTATTTATAGTACAAAAGTAATTATTTCTTTGAGTCGTAAGCCCATTTTATAAAAATTGAGCCCCATGTAAATCCTCCACCAAATGCAGCAAGGATAATATTATCGCCTTTATTCAATTGATTTTCCCATTCCCACAAGCATAAAGGGATAGTTCCATTAGTAGTATTTCCATATTTTTCAATATTTAACATTACTTTTTCGTTTCCAACTCCCATTCTTCTTGCGGTAGCATCAATTATTCTCTTATTTGCTTGATGAGGTACTAACCAAGCAACATCATCAGCACTTAAGTTATTACGTTCCATAATTTCAGCAGAAACATCAGCCATAGACTTTACAGCTGCCTTAAATACAGGTTGTCCATCTTGGAAAACAAAATGCTCTCTGGCATCAACAGTTTCGTGTGAAGCTGGTTTTGCGGAACCTCCTGCTTTCATATGTAAGAATTCTCTCCCCGCACCATCACTTCTTAGTATTGCATCTTGAATTCCTAGTCCATCATCAGTAGGCTCTAACATTACAGCACCTGCACCATCACCAAAAATAATACAAGTTGCTCTATCGGTATAATCAATAATTGATGACATTTTATCGGCACCAACAACAATTACTTTTTTATAAGTTCCTGTTTCAATAAATTTTGAAGCTGTTGAAAGGGCATATAAAAAACCTGAACAAGCAGCCATTAAATCATAAGCAAAAGCATTTTTAGCACCTACTTTATCAGCAATGATGCATGCGGTAGAAGGAAAAACCATATCAGGAGTAGCTGTTGCGCAAATGATTAAATCAATATCTTCAGCTGAAGTATTTGTTTTTTTTAAAAGCCCATTAATTGCTTCTGTTCCTAAATCAGAAGTTCCCTTTCCTTCTCCTTTTAATATTCTTCTTTCTTTTATTCCAGTTCTTGAAGTAATCCATTCATCATTAGTTTCAACATAGGTTTCTAACTCCTTATTTGTTAAAACATATTCGGGTACATACCCTTGAATACCTGTTATTGCAGCATTAATTTTGCCCATTAGTTAAGGTTGTTTTTTATTTTACTTGCTAAATTTGCTTCTACAACATCCTTAGTAAGTGTAATCATATTCTTTATTGCAATTTCATTAGAAATTCCATGCCCAATAATAACCGTTTTATTTAATCCTAAAATAGGAGTTCCTCCATAATTTTCATAATTGAAACGCTTAAAGTAATCATCAAGTAATCCTCTTTTTTCCATTATTGAGTAGATTCCTTCTGCCTCCTTAAGTACAATATTACCTGTAAACCCATCACAAACAATTACATCAGTTTCTGAATCAAAAATATCTCTTCCTTCAATATTGCCAATAAAATTATAATCAGGGTTATTTTCCATCATACTGTAAGATGCTTGAGTAAGCATGTTCCCTTTAGTTTTTTCTTCTCCTAAATTTAAGAGGCTTACTTTTGGGTTTTTTATTCCACAAACGTGTTCTGAAAATAATGAGCCAAGAATACCAAATTGATATAATACATCAGGTTTACAATCTGCATTTGCTCCAACATCAAGCAAAACTGTTACTCCTCCATCATTTCTTGGAATTAAAGTAGATATTGCTGGGCGTAAAATACCCTCAATTGCTTTCACAGAATAAAATCCTCCAACAAACAATGCGCCAGTATTTCCTGCTGAAGCAAAGCCATCAATTTCCCCTTTTGCTAAATATTCAAAGCCTTTAGCGATAGATGAATTTGGTTTTGATTTAAATGCTTTTGTTGGGTGTTCTCCCATATCAATAACATCAGCACAGTTAATAATTTCAAAATTATTTGAGCTAATGCTATGTTGTTTTAATTCAGAGAGAATATCAGACTCTCTACCGAACAAAACTATTTTAGTGTCATTTGGGAGTTCATTAAGAGCAAGAATTGCTCCATGAACAGTTTTTTGAGGAGCATAATCTCCTCCCATAATATCTATACCGATTCTCATAAATAGATTGTAGTTTTAAGCTGATAAAACTACAAAATTCTATTAAAGAATTATAAAGATACTTGTTTTTCTATTGCTTGTTTTCCTCTGTAAGTCCCACATTCTTCACATACTCTGTGATATTGTACTGGAGTACTACAGTTAGGACATGAATACATTGTAGTAGCAGATGCTTTATAATGTGTTCTTCTTTTATCTCTTCTAGTCTTAGAAATTTTTCTTTTAGGATGTGCCATATTCTTTCTTTTACTATTTTAATTTTAAATCTTTTAATGCATCCCACCTAGGGTCAGACGACTTTTCTTCTTTTACAGTATATTTTTCAATTAAATCTACCATTTCTTTATTGCATGTTATTTCTCCTTGTTCGTTTAAAGGGTGTTGTCTTCTTTTTGGTAAGTTTAAAATGATCAATTCAAAGATTAATTGTTTTAAATCAATTGAATTTTCACTTTTTTTAATGTAAAATATCTCATCAGTTGATGGTAATTCTTCATCAGTTATTTTGATCATTACTTTTGTTTCTGCCATAATATCTACTGAAATTTCATCAGCACATATATCGCAAAGCAAATTGTTTATCTTACCATTTAAAGATAATGTTAATGCTAATTTTTCACCATCTTTATCTAGTAAAGCTGTAGCGATAATTTCTGCATATTCCACATCCGACAATGTAAATGCTTCAAAGAACTGGTCCTTTACTTCAAACGAAAAGGAATTCTCACCAACAGTAATAGCTCCTAATTTTATCTTAAACTCACTCATTCACCTGAATTTTTAAGGGCTGCAAAGATACAAATTTATTCGTACTGAGCGAACTAAGTTTACTTTCTTGTTTTAAATGCTAAAGGATTGTCATTTAGTTCTTTGAACTCACTTCTTTTTTTGTGAATTTGACAAGCTAAAAATAGCGCTTCTCTAAAGGAAGTTTCATCAGCCACTGCCTTACCAGCTATTTCATAAGCTGTACCATGTACAGGGGAAGTTCTTACAATGTTTAGCCCTGCTGTATAGTTTATTCCTTCTGAAAAGGATAAGGTTTTGAAGGCAGTTAATCCTTGATCATGATACATTGAAAGTATGCCATCAAAAGAGTTTAAATTTTTAGGTGTAAAAAAGCTGTCGGCAGGATAGGGACCAAATGCCATAACTCCATTTTCTTTCATCTTTTTTATGGCAGGTGAAATAATGTCATTTTCTTCACTTCCTAACATTCCTTCTTCCCCTGCATGAGGGTTAAGTCCAAGTATTGCAATTTTAGGTTTTCTGATACCAAAATCTTGAATTAAAGAATTGTTTAGTTTTTCAGTTTTTGCAAGTATGTTTTCAGGAGTAATAGCTTTCTTAACTTCTGTTAATGGAACATGACCAGTTACAAAAGCAATTTTCATTGCCTCACTTATCATTATCATTAATGATTCACCATCAAAATTTCCTTGCAGGAACTCAGTATGTCCAATAAAACCACTTACTTTTTCTTGGATTGAAGCTTTGTTTATTGGGGCAGTAACAAGTACATCAATTTGTTTATCCTTTAAAGCTTGGGTGGCTTGTTTTAAAGAATCAAATGCGTGCTCACCTGAGGTAGTGGTTGCTTCACCAAATTTAATTTCTACTTCTTGCTTCCAAATATTAAGTAGGTTTGCTTTTTTGGGGTGCGCTTCTTTAATATCATTGATAATGTTAAAATTAAAGTCCTGCATTTCAAGTGTTTTTCTGTGAATAGCAGCCACTTTTGATGAGCCAAAAATAATAGGCGTACAAAAATCCATAACTCTACTGTCCTTAAATGTTTTGATGATGATTTCCATTCCAATACCATTCAAATCACCAATTGAAATTCCAACCTTAATTTTTGACATTATGCTCTGTTTTTAATGAATTGGTATAATAATCTTACTCCCATTCCTGTAGCCCCTTTCCCTCTGTAGCCATATTTAGCCTTTGAATATACTCCAGGTAAATCAATATGAATAAAAGGATAATCAGTAAAATGAGCTAAAAATTTACCTGCAGTAATTGCCCCACCGTAAGGTCCTCCTAAGTTTTTAATATCTGCAATATCTGATTTAATCAATTCGCCATAATCCTCCCAAAAAGGAAATTCTGCTAAGCGCTCATGTACTTTATCACCAACTTTCTTTAATTCAGCATGTTCTTCTTTAGCGCCCTCATGCATACTTACAAAACCATAATGTCCAATGGCAGCTACTGCCGCTCCTGTTAATGTTGCTAAATCAATTACTAATTCTGGTTTGTATTTTTTTGCAAAACTAAGTGCATCAGCAAGTACCATTCTACCTTCAGCATCAGTGTTTAATACCTCTACAGTTGTGCCGTCATACATAGTAATTACATCACCAGGAGCATAAGCATTCCCAGATGGGCGATTATCAGTTGCAGGTAGCAAAGCAATAACATGTTTATCTAATTTGTTGGCTGAAATGGCTTGCATAGCACCAATTACGGTACCTGCACCCCCCATGTCAATTTTCATTAAATCCATAGAGTTGGCTGTTGGTTTTAAACTTAAACCACCAGTATCATAAACAATACCCTTCCCAACTAAAACGATAGGTTGTTTGTTAGTTGCGTTTTTTGGATTCCATTCCATAATAGTAAAGGTTGGCTCATCAATACTTCCTTTATTTACCGCCAAAAGTCCTCCCATTTTTAACGCTTCAATTTTCTTTTTATTGAAAACAGTAATCTTCATTCCATTTTCTTTTCCAGATTGAACAGCAGACTCAGCAAGTTCCTTAGCAGTAAGGTGGGAAAAAGGCTCATTGATAAGGTTTCTGGTAAGGTAAACAGCAGCAACAGTATTTTCTAGTTCTTTAGCATCATCTTCAGAAACATGGCTTAGAAATATAGTTTCTAACTTGTTTGGTTTTGGATCGGTTTTGTGCTTTGTAAAAGTGTAGTTAGATAATGCTAATCCTTCAGCAATTAAAAGCCCTTCATTAAGGGATTCCTTGTTAAAGACAAGAGAAATACATTTGTTATCCTTTACTAAATCATGTAGTTTATCCCCTAAAATCCTACAATTTTCAGCATGTTTATTGCTATCCGTTTCTTCTTTTATCTTTACAAAATGGATAAATCGATTTAAATGGTTTATGCTAACAATTTCTTTATTATTTATATGTTTTTTAAGGTATTCTAACTCCCCTTCTCTTAAAAAAATGTTATTACTATCTGAGCTTTCACTATAAATATGAATGATATTTCCTTCAGAACTTAAATCAATCTTATTTGCAGTTGCTTTTTTAATTGTAGTCTTCATAATATTGTGTAATTTTGAACGCACAAAACTAAGTAATTTTATGGATAGTAAGCTATTGCTTGAAAGGGCATTGAAAAAAGAATTTTTATCAGCTGAGGAAGGTCAGTATTTGTATGAAAATGTACCTACTGCTGACTTAATGTGGGTGGCAAATGAACTAAGGCAAATGCAAGTGCCTGGTAATGTTGTTACTTGGCAGATTGACCGTAATGTAAATACGACTAATGCTTGTACTGCAAATTGTAAATTCTGTAATTTTTTCCGTCATCCTAAGCATGAAGAAGTATATGTAACTGACCTAGAAACTTATAAGGTAAAAATAGAAGAAACCATTAAATTTGGAGGCGATCAGTTATTATTACAAGGAGGACATCACCCAGGGTTAGGTTTGGATTATTACACGAAACTATTCCGTGATTTAAAAGCACTTTATCCGAACATGAAACTGCACGCATTAGGGCCACCTGAAGTTGCACATATTTGTAAGATTGGGGGGCATACGCATGAACATGCTCTTACTGAATTGAAGAAGGCAGGAATGGATAGTATGCCAGGAGCTGGAGCCGAAATTTTAAGCGACAGAGTTAGGCGTTTAATTTCCAAAGGGAAATGTACTGGGCAAGAGTGGTTAGATGTAATGAAAGTAGCCCATAAAGTAGGGCTTACAACATCAGCAACAATGATGTTTGGTCATATTGAAACGATAGAAGAACGCTTTGATCATTTAGTAAGAATAAGAGAAGTACAAGCGCAAAAACCTGAAGGAGAAAATGGGTTCTTGGCCTTTATTGCTTGGCCGTTTATGGATGATGGTACACTATTGCAAAGAGTGAAAGGAATAAATAATAATACTTCAGCTGATGAGTATATGCGTATGGTTGCCATTAGTAGAATAATGCTACCGAATATTGTGAATATTCAAACTTCATGGCTTACGGTTGGTGCAGATACTGCACAACTTACTTTGCATGGAGGAGCAAATGATATGGGTTCAATCATGATTGAGGAAAATGTAGTTTCGGCTGCAGGAGCACCCCATAGGTTTACGGCCAATAGCATACAGGAATGTATAAAAGAAGCAGGGTTTGAGCCACAACTAAGAACTCAGCATTATGTGGAAAGAGAAATGCCAGAGATGGAAGAGCAGGTAATTGATTATTAATATGTTTACAGGAATAATAGAACAAATAGCTGAGGTAGTAAAAGTAGAAAGTGAGGGGAGTAATGTTCATATTACTTTAAAATCAGCTATTACTAATGAGTTAAAGATAGACCAGAGTGTGGCACATAATGGCGTATGCCTTACGGTAGTTGCTATTAATGATGATGAATATACGGTTACGGCCATTAAGGAAACCTTGGAAAAATCCAATATTGGTTTGCTGGAAGTAGGTAGCAAGGTAAACATGGAAAGATGCCTAAAAGTAGGAGGGAGGATTGATGGACATATGGTACAAGGTCATGTTGATCAAATAGCAAAGTGTGTAGAAGTTAAAGATGAAAAAGGTTCGTTCGTATATACTTTTAAGCACAAGCAGACAGAGGGTATGACAGTAGAAAAAGGATCAGTTTGTGTGAATGGGGTGAGCTTAACGGTTATTAACTCAAAGGACACTTCTTTTTCGGTAGCGATAATACCTTATACGCATGAACACACTAATTTTCATGAAATTGAAGAGGGAACAGTAGTGAATATAGAATATGATATACTAGGAAAGTATATATCAAAAATGTTTTTAAACAATATATAAAAGATAAAAATGAAACCAACATTATTAATTTTAGCAGCAGGAATGGGAAGCCGTTATGGTGGCCTAAAACAAATTGATGGAATTGGCCCAAATGAAGAGCCAATTATTGAGTACTCAATATATGATGCCATTAATTCAGGATTTGGAAAAATAGTATTTGTTATCAGAAGAGAGTTTGATGAGTCTTTTCGTGCTCGCTTTGATAAGTTTGCCGATAAAATTGCTATTGAATATGTGTACCAGCCTTTAAATGTAAAAGTGGAAGGAATCACAACTATTGAGCGTACAAAACCTTGGGGAACATCACATGCTGTGCTAGTGGCAAAAGATGTAATAAACGAACCCTTTGCAGTTATTAATGCTGATGATTATTATGGTGCTGGGTCGTTCCAATTAATTGCTGATTTCTTAACTAAAGACTGTTCGCCATCATTGATGGCAATGGTAGGCTATACTTTGCACAATACCTTATCCGAACACGGTACAGTAAACAGAGGAGTGTGCCAAGTAGATGATAAAAACAACCTTGTTGAGGTGATTGAAAGAACAAAAATTGCAGCCCAAAATGGAGTTGTTAATTATAATGTAGGAAGTGATGAGGCGCTTGGAACAGTAGATAAAAATGTGCCTGTTTCCATGAACTACTGGGGTTTCCATCCTTCAATATTCAATGAAATTGAAAAAGGATTGCATGCTTTTATGAGGGAAAATCCTGATAACCCAACTGCTGAATATTACATACCCAATATTGTTACAGATATGATAGTAAGTAAGCAAATGGCTGTGCGTGTAATTCCTACTGATGATAATTGGTTTGGGGTAACTTACAAAGAAGACAAGCCTATGGCAGTTGCTGCAATTACTAAGTGTATTGCTGATGGTGTTTACCCAACAAATCTTTGGAGTTAAGAGCAATAATTAGTTTACTATAAATAAAAAAGGGCTGATAAGTCAGCCCTCTTTTCTATTCTATTTATATGTGTGAAATCAATTTATAGTTTAACTTCTGGAGGACATTCTTTGGTAAGAAAACGGTAATTAATTCCAATTGTAAATTGATTTTGTGAAGCAAATTGCACGCCATTTAGGTTTTGATAAAGTGGAATTTCACTTGTAGCAAAGAATGTAAAGTTGTTTTTTGAATAACTGATTTGTGGAATGAAAAATAATTTTTTTCCACCTGTTGCGTTTTGTTTTTCAAGAAAGTTCATTGCCTCAAATTCATTTGACATTAACCCAATTAATTTAGATTGTCTAGCTTGTAATTGACCAACATTCTCTCCTTTTATTTGGGTAGTTAGTCCCCATTTTCTGAAAAATGTTTTGCTAGCAAATACGGATAAACTTGTGTAGTCCCCAAATTTTTCATCTAAAGAATTATACCCCTTCTTTATGTAAAGTGAATTTACAAAAACACGAAATTTTTGTTTTTTATATTCCCTAAAAAAGAAAGAATAAAACATCAAGTCTGTACTTCCAGTAGAAAGCTGAATAGTTGGGGGTATTAACTCCCAAATATCAGTTCGTATTTCCATAGAATCGGTATGAGAACCAATAGGTAGTTTAGCTCCAAATCCTAAGGTTACTTCTGTACGGATGTTTCCATTCGTTTCATTGTAAATGTCATATCTTGGAAAGATAATTATATCCCCCATTCCTGAAGTAGTAGCGCTAGAATCTCCTCCTTTTAGGCTCAATGATTTATTTAAATGATATCCTGTAGCTAAAGATAGGGTTAGCTTTTTATTAAACCCATAGTCTGTTCTTAAAAAAAGGTATTGACTACTGAGCTCATCATATATTCCCTCTTGTGGAATTTCTTCTTTGCCTTCAAAAAATGTACTAGAAGTATTATTTTGGTAGTTTAGCGATACCTCCATTTGATATTGTTGCAACACTCCAGTAGCAGCTCCACCAGCAATAGGGTTGCTTCCCCCACCTGAACAACAACCTTGTGAAAAGGCAATACTTTGAAAAAGTAAACTAAAACAAGCAGGTATAATTAAACGCATTTTAGTTACTCAGAGTGAATTTAAGATTTGTTGTTTTTGAGTCAGCAATCATTCTTAAAAAATAAATTCCTTTAGTTAAATTACTTACATCAACAGTAGCGTTTTTAGTATTGTTTGTGTTTTGGCTTAGTACTTTTTCTCCTAACATGTTAATTACATCAAACTGAACAGGAGACTGTGAAGTGTATTCAATATTAATAAAACCAGTAGTAGGATTAGGGTATGCATTTAATTGTAAATTAGTCGCTTCTTCATCAATACCAACTGTAGCAGTAAGTGCAAGTGTTATTGCGTCCTCTACATCAATTTGAGTGATTGTATTATCATTTTTATTATAATAAATAGTGTGAGAATTTTTACCTAAAACAACTACTTTCGGCATTCCTGGTGTTCCGTAATCACTCATGTCTAATTGTCCATCAGAAAAAACAGCATCAGTTGAAATATTATAGTTTGACGCCCAACCTGATAAATAAGAACAAGTAGAGTTTGCATAGTCATCAGCTAGATAATGTTTTACTCTCCCTGGATGGCTTGTTGCAAAAGCTTGTACTGCATCAGCTGCATATCCCGCATAAGTAGCGCAGGGAGTACAAGGCATTACCCAAGAAATTACAATTACTTTATCATCATCTAATTCATCAAACAATGTATGTGATATTCCGTCACAATCGTTAGTAGTAAAATTTGTTGCAGTAGTTTGTGCGTAAGCAAATCCTAAAGATGTTAGGATAGCAAAAATAATAAGTAGTGTTTTTTTCATTTTGTAATTTTATTGTTCTCTTTCGTATTTGCAACAGTAGTGTAGATTATTGTAATCTTCATCAGTTGCTTTGTGTTTTTCAGTATCATAGCCAATGCTAGCTATTGTTTTTTGTATTTTATCAGTGTTAGTAATCTCAGGATTAAATTTTACTTTCATTTTTCCGTTTACAACATTCCATTTTGCTGTTTTTACCCCCTCAATTCCTTTTGCAGAATCTTCAATTTTAGTTTTACACATTTCACAATTTCCTGTAACTTGGAAAGATGCTTTTTCCCATTTAGGCTTTTGAGCAAATGCAGTTAAGCAAATAAAAGTAAGAAAGATTATGCTTAGGGTTTTTACAATTTTCATCATGTTTAGAATATTTGAAGCCAAAGATACTAAATATAATACTCCTATTTAGATGTGAAAAAACAACTTCTTATTTACTCAAGTGGTAAATCTTCTTACTTTTGTAAAATGAGAAATAAGATACTATTATTAGGTTCAGGAGAACTAGGAAAAGAAGTGGTAATTGCAATGCAAAGACTAGGAAAATATGTTATTGCGGTAGATAATTATGAAAATGCTCCTGCTATGCAAGTGGCTCATGAGTGTGAAATTATCAACATGTTAGATGGTGCAGAATTAGATAGAATTGTTGCTAAGCATAAACCTGATTTTATTGTTCCTGAAGTAGAGAGTATCCGTACCGAACGATTTTATGATTATGAAAAGCAAGGATTTACGGTAATTCCATCCGCAAAGGCAGCAAACTTTACCATGAACCGTAAAGCAATTCGTGATTTGGCAGCTATTGATTTAGGAGTAAAAACGGCTAAGTACAAATACGCTACTTCTTACCAAGAATTGAAAGAGGGAGTTGCCTTTACAGGAATGCCTTGTGTAGTAAAACCTTTAATGTCAAGCTCAGGGAAAGGGCAATCGGTTATTAAAACTGAAGCCGATATTGAAAAAGCATGGAACTATGCTTTGGAAGGATCAAGAGGGGATTTGATGGAGGTAATTGTAGAAGCTTTTATTGATTTTGATTATGAAATTACACTTTTAACGCTTACGCAAAATAATGGAAATACGCTTTACTGCCCGCCAATAGGGCATAGGCAAGAAAGAGGAGATTACCAAGAAAGTTGGCAACCTATGGCTATGGAAGATGTTCATCTAAAAACTGCTCAAGAAATGGCAGATAAAGTAACTAAAGCGCTTGGTGGTAGCGGAATTTGGGGAGTAGAGTTTTTTGTTGGGAAAGATGGAGTTTACTTTTCAGAACTCTCACCAAGACCACACGATACAGGTATGGTAACGCTTGCTGGAACACAAGATTTTACAGAATTTGAATTGCATGCTCGTGCAATATTGGGAATACCTGTTCTGGATATTCCATTGATAAGAAATGGGGCTTCAGTTGTAGTGTTGGCTAATAAAGAAAATAATAATTGGCCTGCTTTTACAGGATTAAATGAAGCTGCTGCATTTCCAAATACTGATTTCAAGATTTTTGGAAAACCAACAACACGCCCTTACAGAAGAATGGCTGTTGCCTTAGCACATGGAACAGAAAGTACAACTGAACTAGTAGAAAAAGCAAAAGAAGTTGCTGCTAAAATAAAGGTGGATTAGTTATTACAAACTAGCTTCACCAAAGTAAAATTCTAATACTTTCAATTTGAAAATATAATTGTATTTTGTTTTTATCAATTCTGATTGTGCGGCCTCATATCTTTGTCCTGCTTGTAGGAAATTAAAGGTATTCATTCCTCCATTATCAAATCGCTCCTTAGCATATTCATACGCTAGTTTACGCGCTTTCAATGTTTTTTCAGCTGCCTGATGTGCTTTTAAAGAACCTTTGGCATCATTATAAGCTTGGTTAATTGTATTTTCCAAATCCAATTTTACTTGTTCCAAAGCATAAGTTGATTTCTGAATATTAATTTTACTTCTCTTAATATTTGTATTGTTGGCCATTCCATTAAAAATAGGAATAGATAATTGAAGTCCAAAATTCTTCCCTGCATTTCTATCTAATTGACTTGAGATATCAGTTGGGTCATCAAAAAGTACTCTTGAATTGTAAGAGTAAAAACCACTAAGTTTTGGCAAAAGACTCCCCTTTGAAATAGCTAAATCTTTCTTAGCAATTTTCAGATTTGTTTCTGCCAATTTCACATCACTTCTTTTGGCAACAGCAGTATTGTAAATTGTATTTACACTGGTGTTTAGTATTGTTGATTCAGAAGTAATTGCTGTTTCTTGTGCAATTTCAAAATTGTTAAAATCAGAAATAAGTAGCAGTTGTGCCAAGGCAATTTTTGAAAGTTGATAATTGTTTTCGGCTACCACTACATTTTGTTCAATAGTAGCAAGATTAGCTTCAATCTCTAGTACATCTCCTTGCGGGATAATTCCTGTTTTTAGGCGTTCCCTTGCAATTATTAATTCTTCATTGGCAATTGTTAGTTGGGATTGTTGTACTTCTAAACTTTCACGATTAAATAAGATTTGCAAGTAAGAATTAGCAACTAATAAAGAAATGTTTTCTTTCATATCTGTCAATTGATATTGGCTAGCCAATATGCTGAGGTTAGCACGGTATAATTGCTGAATATTCTGCAGTCCATTAAAAATATCAATTCCCACATTCGCATTCATGGAAGCAGAAGTAGTAGTCATGTTTTCTAACAGCCCAGTGGTGATATTTTGGTTAAGCCCTACATTCCAAGAATGAGAACTTCCTAAATTAAGGCTAGGTAAAAAATTAGCAATAGCAGTTGTTTTGCTTAAGCTAGTACTTTTTAAATCAGCTTGTGATTGCTTAATAGAAATGTTTTTTTCAATTGCACGGTTTACACATTTTTCAAGTGTCCATACTTCTTGGGCTTGTATGTTAGTGCTTAAAAATAGTAGGAGTATGCTAAGTTTTAATATTTTCATAATCGTATTTTTAATGTAGTTCAATACTTACTCCTGTTTTCTTTTCAGGCTCTGTTTCGTTCCATATTTTTATTTTATCATCTTTAGTAACTCCTGAAAGTATCTCAGCATTTATTCCATCAGATAGCCCAAGTTCTATTTCTCTTCTTTCAAATTCTTGTTCGCCAATTTCAACTTCAATATAAGCTTCTTTAGTTTTTAAATCATATTGCAAAAGCGCTTCACTAATTGCAAGTACACTATCTCTTCTTTCAGTTATAATTGAAGCATTAGCACTGTACCCTGCTCTTACAAAGTACTCGTCATCCAAGTAAACTTCTCCTTCAATTTTGAATTGTACAGCTCCTGCTTCCTCTATCCCTTTTGGAGCAATGAATTTTAGTTTTGCAGCATATTCTTTGTCTTCAATAGCGGCTAAAGTTACGACAAGTGGCATGTCTTGTCCCAATTTCCCTACTTCTGCTTCATCTACTTTTCCTTCAAAAATCATGATGTTCAAATCAGCAATAGTAGCGATAGTTGTTCCTGCATTAAAGGTATTGGCTTGGATAACTTGGTCTCCTTTTTTTACTGGAATTTCAAGAACAGTACCTGTAACAGTTGCGCGAATGTTGGTGTTGGCTATGCTGGAACCTCCTGCTGAACCGAGTTTGATAATTTGCAAATCACTTTTTGCATTTTCCAAATCCTGTACCGATTGATTGTATTTTAGTTCAATGTTATTATATTCTTGTTCTGAGATAATTCCTTTTGAATACAAAGTTTTATTTCTATCAAATTCTGACTGCATATTTGTTAAAATATATTCCGAATTTTTTACTCGACCTTGGGCATTGTTCAGGCTTTGTTCGTTAGGAACAACTTTAATGATTGCCAGTAAATCCCCGGCGTTAACTTTCTCTCCCTCTTGCACCATGATTTTTTCAATAATACCAGCAATTTGAGGTTTTATTTCTACTTCATCTTCAGGCACTACTTTGCCTGTAGCTACTATTTTATTTTCAATAGTGGCTATTGTAAGCGTAGTAGTTTCATAATCTAATAAGGCCTTACTATTAGATTTGATAAAGAAGGCGCTTGCGTAAACAATACCTGTAACTAAAACTGCTATTCCAATTTTCTTTTTCATAATATTTAATTTATTGTTATTTTTTTTAGTTGTTTATTATTCTTCTCTTAATGCGTCAATAGGTTTTATGCTTATAGCTCTATGTGCAGGAATAAGTCCAATTAATGTTCCTAAAACTACCATTAAAAATAGTGCACCTAATATATAAGAAATAGGTACAGTAGGATTTGTAAAAGGTAAATCAATCATGTTTTTTGTTGCCATATTTATTGCTGAGAGCACTAATGCACCAAGTATAATTCCAATAATTCCTGCAATAACAGTTAGAAAAACTGATTCTAACATAATTTGTGTTCTAATTTCTTTAGGAGTTGCTCCAATAGCTCTTCTTATGCCTATTTCTTTTGTCCGTTCTTTTACAGATATGAGTAGAATGTTTCCAATTCCAATAATTCCTCCTATAATAGTAGCTAATCCAATTACCATCGAAAGGAAAGTCATTCCTGATGCAAACTGAGTAATTTGCTTAAACATTTTTCCAATATTAAAACCTCCTAATGCTCTTTTATCTATAGGGCTTATATGATGCAATTCTTTTAAAACAGCACGAATATCAGCCTCTACTTTTACAATATCAGCTTCAGGGTAAGCGGCAACTAGCAGGAAGTCAACATATTCCCCTGTATTATATAACCTTTGATAAGTAGTAAATGGAAGAAAGATATCCCCATCATCGCCAGGACCTCCTCCGTCAACAAATTTATTCACACCAATTATCTTGAAATAAATTCCATTAATACGGACAAATTTACCAATTGGGGTTTCACCTTCTTCAAATAGTTCTTGTAGGGTTCTCTCACCAATAACACAAACTTTTCTTTTATTTTGAATGTCAGATTCATTAATAAACCTTCCTCCCTCAAAAATATTTTTGGTAGTAATAGTCGTGAGAATTGGAAAGTCTCCATAAATGTTATAGCTTCCTTTTTTTTGACCATTTACAAGTTGAGCTTTAGAGCCTCCAAAAACACCACTACTATTTCTAGGGGCAATATGCTGAATTTCAGGAATTCTATTTTTTAGAGCAGCAACATCACTGAGTTTAAAATTTATCGATCTTCCTGTTTTAAAACCATCATAAGGAACTGAGGTTACCTCTCCCCATACAAATAAACTATTGGAAGATATGCGTTCAAACTGTCTTTCAAAACCATTATCAACTCCTTTAGCAGCACCTGAAAGCACTATGTATAAAAAGATTCCCCAAAGTACGCCAATAACAGTAATTATAGTACGCACTTTATTCTGCCCTATAGAACTGAAAATCTCTTGCCAAGTATCTTTATCAAATAGTGTTTTCATTTATTCGTCTCTTAGGGCAATAATTGGTTTTATCCTGGCAGCCCTCCTGGCCGGTAAGTACCCTGCTAATGCACCAAATAATATAAGTATGATGGTGGCAGTTATTGCAGTAGAAATTTCAATATAAGGGTTGGTAATATAATATTCTGCTTCAAGCGTATCACCAATTAAACTTAATGTAGCTATCCCAATGATAAGTCCAAAATAACCTGAAAAAGTAGTAATGAAAATAGCTTCTTGTAATATCATAGCAATAATACTCCTTGGGCTTGCCCCAATAGCTTTTCTAATTCCTAATTCTTTTGTACGTTCTTTTACTACAAATACCATTATATTACTTATCCCAATAATACCTGCTATCAAAGTGCCAATTCCTATAAATGATATGACCCATTGTAATACATTAGCAAATTGTTGATTTTCTTTAAGGTTATCAGCTACATTTCTAATGTATATTCCTCCTCTATCTCTTGCAGATATATTTTTTTTTGTTTTTAAGAATTGTTTTAGTTTTTGTTCAAATTCAAGTGCCCCAGCATAACCAATTTCAGGTTTGTAGCTTACAATTATTTCGTCTATCTTATCCGTATTTTTCTTTATTTTTTGTAAGCTTGTGTAGGGGATGTAAACTGTGCGTTCTTCTCTATCCCCTCCATCATCTTGGAAAACACCAATCACTTTCCAGGTATGTCCACTACCGTCAATATATTTTCCTATAGGATTCTCATCTTCAAATAAATCGAGTGCAACTAAGCGACCAATAACAGCATGTCTTTTTTTATGAGTGATATCATCTTCATTTAAAAATCGCCCTTGCATCATAATTGTCATCTCGTTATATTGATGTGAGGGGCTTACGGCTCTTATAGAATAATTATTGCTTTTGTGTTTGTATTTTATATTTGCATAATCATAAATTCTAGGGCTTATACTTTCTAGGTATTTGTCAAAATTATCGATAATTGCTTTTAGGTCGGCATTGTCAAACTCTATTTTTCTGCCAGCTTCATACCCCTTAAATGGCTCAGTGGTTCTGCTAGATGAAATGAACATACTATTGGTATTGTCATCATTAAAGAATTTCTGAAAAGTATTACTTAATCCATTTCCAAAACCGAATAGAATAACAAAGATGAAAATTCCTAAAGCAACTGTAAAACCAGATAAGAAAGTCCTTAGCTTGTTCTTACGAATGGTATCAAAAATTTCTATCCAGCTGTCTTTATTAAACATGAGTTATATCGCCTTTTTTTGGTTTACTAAAGTATCCTCTACAATCATTCCATCTTTAAGACGAACAATGCGTTTGCACATCAATGCAATTTCTTCCTCATGGGTTACAACTAAAATTGTTTTCCCCTGATTATTTATTTCTTGTATTAAAGCCATTACTTCATTGGAAGTGGTAGAATCCAAAGCACCAGTTGGCTCATCAGCTAATAATACTTTGGGTTGGCTCACTAATGCTCTTGCTATAGCAACTCTTTGTTTTTGTCCTCCTGAAAGTTCGCTTGGCAAATGAGTAGCCCAATTTTTTAATCCTACTTTTTCTAAGTAGTTAAGTGCTTTTTCTTGTCTTTCCTCTCTTTTTTTACCTTGGTAATATAAAGGTAAAGTTACATTTTCTAAAGCGGTTTTGTAATTGATAAGATTGAAGGATTGAAAGATAAATCCTAGAAACTGATTTCGGTATTTGGCTGCTTTTGTTTCATCCAAATTTTCAATTGGGACATTGTCAAGCGTGTAAGTCCCCTCATTGGCAACATCCAACATACCAATAATATTTAGTAGGGTGGATTTTCCTGAACCAGAAGAACCCATAATTGCTACCAATTCTCCTTCTTCAACTTTAAAATCAATTCCCTTTAATACATGTAGGGAATTTTTCCCCATTTGATATGATTTGTGTAAGCCAGTAATATTTATCATAGTTATTGCTTTGTTGATGGTAAAATTAAATAAAATACAGTACTATGCAAAGCAAAGTACCTAAAAATATATTTACTAGATTAATTGATTAAATTTTATTGAAATAATAACTTTAAAAACGAAAAAGTGAAGTGAATATTGTATTGAGAAGTTATTTCCTTTCTACCCAATCACCATGTTCTTTTATAAGATTAATTAAGGCGGTTACTGCTTTTTCTTCAGGGATATTTTTCTCCACTACCGTTTGTTCTTTGTAGAGTGTAATTTTTCCTTTTCCAGTTCCTACATATCCATAATCGGCATCTGCCATTTCTCCTGGTCCGTTTACAATACAACCCATAATCCCGATTTTAACGCCTTTCAAATGGTCGGTTTCTTTTCTGATTTTTGCAGTTGTTTCTTGTAAATCAAACAAGGTTCTTCCGCAACTCGGGCAAGAAATATATTCCGTTTTAGAAATTCTAGTTCTACTCGCTTGTAGTATCCCGAATGCTAATGAATTTATTGATTGATCAGAACCACAATTTTCTGCCGCAACAAATATCCCATCTCCTAAGCCATCTAATAATAACGCTCCAAAATCAGCACTAGCTGAAAGCTGTAATTGTTCTACTGACAAATCACCATAAGCTCTACCAATAACAACAGGAGTTTCTACTCCATTATTCATGAGTTCTGTAAAAAGTTTTCTTTGTTCAGCAACACCATTTTTATTATAAGTATCTATCATCAAAACAGCTGTTGTATCTGTTTTTAGTTTGCTGTAAAGTTCATCACTCAAATCAGTAAGACATACATAAATGATATTCAGTTTATCAGAAATTTCTGCTTTATCCAAATAATCATTTATTGTTAAAAAAGGATATCCCTTCTTCACTTTTAACCACTTTTTATAATTGTAAATAATTCCTAAAGTACCTGGAACTTCAAAGTCAACATCATGGTTGCCTACAAAAGCATAATCGGCAGCCATATCAGTAAGATTCCACTTGTCCAAAGGAACAGAATAGTTAGAGCCAATTCCAAAAAAGGATGCAGGTGTGATTTTCTTTTTCAAACAAAAATCAGCCATTACAATTGGCACATTTTTCCCTCCAATATTCAACACCTCATTAGTTTCTCTTCTATTATAATCAAAAGAATGTAAAGGATTTTTTGTGATTTCCTCTATCTTTTCATGAGCTTCAATACCAGTGAAATGACTCAATAATTCTTGTGCAACTGGCATTTCAAATTCAGGTACTTCTGTTAAGGAAACTCTAATAGTATCTCCTATTCCATCTGCTAAAAGTGTACCTATCCCTACTGCCGATTTTATTCTTCCATCTTCACCTTCCCCTGCTTCAGTAACGCCTAAATGAAGAGGGTAATTCATTCCTTCTTTTATCATTTCTGCTACCAATAATCGGTAGGCCTGTACCATTACTCTAGTGTTAGAGGCTTTCATTGAAAGAATAATCTCATGATAATCTTCATCTCGGCAAATGCGTAAAAATTCCATTGCCGATTCTACCATTCCTTTTGGTGTGTCGCCATAACGGCTTAAAATCCTATCAGATAAGGAACCGTGATTTGTACCTATTCGCATGGCTGTACCGTGCTCTTTACAAATCTTAACAAGGGGAGTAAATTTTTCTCTTATTCTGATAAGCTCATCCGTATAACTTTCATCTGTATATTCAATTTCCTCAAACTTCTTTTTATCAGCATAGTTTCCAGGATTTACTCTAACTTTCTCTACAATTTTGGCGGCTATTTCAGCTGCATTTGGTGTGTAGTGAATATCGGCAACAATAGGAGTGTTGTAACCTCTTTTTGCCAATTCATTTTTTATGTTTTGTAGGTTATGTGCCTCCTTTTTACTGGGTGCAGTAATACGCACGAGTTCACAACCCGCTTCTATCATTCTTATGGATTCCTCTACAGTAGCTTGGGTATCCATTGTATCAGTAGTGGTCATGGATTGTACTCGGATGGGGTTGTCCCCTCCAAAACCTAAATTACCTACTTTTACTTCACGCGTTTTATAGCGAGAATACTGTGTTAATGAATTACAATATTTCATTTATATTTTTACTACTTTTTTCGTTATTTCTTCTTTAGAATTAGATATTTTGATGAAATATATCCCATTTTTGAATGGTTCTAAATTTAAAATTTCAGAGATAAAACCTGAATTGGAAACTTTTTTAGCAACAATTGTTTTTCCAAGATTATCTTGTAGAATAATATTTGTCTCTCCATCTGATAAGCCTTCAATAGTTATACTGCTTTTTGTAGGGTTAGGGAAAATATCCCAATTGTTTACCTCCTCAGTCGATATTGTTGTTTGAGAATATCCTACAGTAAATTGATGTATAATATTGGTTCCAAAGTCAGGGTTAAATGTTTTTAACCAACTGGCTCCAATTTCACGAAAACGAACCATGCCTCCACCATCATTATTTGCCCAAAAATCTAAACCATCTTCATCAGTATCAGACATTATGAATGTGTAGCAGCCAGGAACAAAAGTTATAGTATCACGATATTGAGTATTTCCTAGAAGGGTTCCGCTTGTGTGTTCAATACTTCCATTGTCATTATAAAAATCCCAAGTAGTTTCAGATTCTTGTGTGAAGGTATTAATAACACCCCCATTTGTGCCGACCCAAAGCGCAAAAGTTTCAGGGTAATCTGGTACATATTCAAATTCGCCTTGCATTGTGTTGTTTTCAGTATAGTCATCTGTCTGACCATTAGGGTTTTTTAGTATTACTTCAAAAGTATTTTCACTACCTGACCAATTTGTAAGGTTTGGAAGCTCTACTTCTTCTGTTTCTAGGAAAGCTAGATTACCATTCCAAGTATAAGTGTGTGTTGTTCCGCCAACTACTTGGTAATCAATATCTAAAGATGTTAAAGCAGAACTACCATAATTTCTAATCTTTATTAATGGCTTCCCGCAAATAGGATTCTTACGACTATGTTCATCTTTTAAAGATGGTCTGATAATGTCAATAATTTCTGCAGAATTACTAAAATTAGTACCTTCATATTGGAATAATTGACATTGAATTGTATATAAAGGCGTTTGACCTAAGCCACCATTATAACAGATTCCCCCTTGTTGTATAGGACATGATGTTCCTGGATGAGGACTCCAGCTAAAACTATCAAAATCGATATTTATTTCAATAGAATCTCCAGCATTAATATATGGTGTGATTTCATGGTTAAAAGCCTGAGCTTTTTTTCCTGGACACCAATTTGCTCTATCGTAAATCCAAGTTCCTCCTTGAGGGTAAATAGGATTTTCACCACAATTATCATCCCAATTATATTGTGTGTGGGATTGTATTCCATCAAGCTTTAAGTGATAATTAATAGGATTAAACTCAGCAGCATTTATATTATTGTCAAAACTATGACCAGTTGATACCATTTTTATCATAGCTTGTGTGCTATTTCCTTCAATAAATTTTGTTTGAGGAGTTAATTTAGTGGCTTCAAAATCAATGGAAGAAGAATAGTTGTATCCTCCAGAATAGATGTTTTCCATTTTCACAACATCTCTAGCAGGAGTCCCCTCAATAAATTCAAAATCGAGTGTAGCACTAAATCCTGATGACCAACCACTGTAATGACATCTTATTTCTACAGAATCTCTAAGGATTTGTATGAAATCAGTAACATCAAATACATGAGTAAATTCCCAGTTGTTAGCCAAACCACTTCCATAAGGAGTGATTACACGAGCCAATTCATAGTTTTCAATAACATCATAAACTTGATACCAAGAATGGTAAGTAAGATACATTGATGTGTTAGAAGCTACAAAGTTAGAGTCAATAATATTTCCTAAACTATCAAATTCCATGTTATAGAAATTTGCCATCCAACCATTTATAGTGTCAGTAGGAGTTGTTGGATTATTAGCATCATTAAATTCTATTATTTCATAATTTATGTATAGTGCGGAATCTAAATCATTTGTTGTGGTGTCCCAAAAATGAAAATAAGTTGAGTCACTGCTGTAATGAATTGAATCAGTTGCTGAGCCATTCACAGTAAATAAAGGCGCTGTTAGTAGTGATGAATCAATTTCACCTGTTCTGTGGCGAACAAAAATTTGTGAAGTATAGTCCCAGTCAGAACATCCTCCGGCTGCACAACCCATGGTATAGTGTAGATATACTTTTCGGTAATCTTTAGTAGCATCAGGCAGGACACCCCATTCATCATAGTTTCCATACGAAGTCATGTCGGTATGATCATGTATTCGAACTGTAGTTGTGTCGCTAGCAAAAACAGTTAGACTAAAAAGAAGAGCAGAAAGAATAAGTATATTTTTTTTCATAAGTTGAATTTTAAAGCTACAAATTTAGTTTATTTTTCAATTTCGGTTACTCCACCAGAGACAATTAATTTCATTATTTCAGATGATGATTTATCTATAGGGGTTATATATGATTTTTCAACCACAAAAAGTTGTCCTGAAAAAGCATAAGAATGGGGTAAATACACTAAAATTTTACCTCCTTTTATTCCTAAAGAACTTAAGTCTTCATTTGTGATAAAACCGATACGTTCAATAGTTGAATTTTCGTAAAGTTTGATAAGTACTGCTTGATCAAAGCCTTTCTTTTTTCCAACAAAAGTGCGCATTAAATCTTTCATTGATGTATAAATAGTTTGTAATAATGGTACTTTTTTTAATAAGCCTTGAAAGAAAGAATTGATAGGGCTAGCAATAATTGCCGAACCTGCAAAACCAATAAAGGTAATTAATGCAATAATTGCAATAAGCCCAAGCCCTGGGAATTGAAAAGGTAAAATTCCATCAATTTTTATGAATGTCCAATACACCACATAAAGAGTTGCTGATATGGGAACAATGTATAGTAATCCTTGTAAAAAATAATTAATAAATTTTTTCATACTTTTAAACTTTAGTTTTCGTTAGAAGTGATAAAAGTACTAATCTTTAAAATATATAGCCATGAAAAAAATAGTTTTTAGTTTCCTGCTTCTTTTTGCAGCTTCTTTATTTATTACTCAAAATATTTCTGCACAAGTAGTAGTAAAGTCAAAACGCAACAAAACAACCAAGAAGGTAACTGTTAAAAAACCAAATCGCCATAGAGGGGTTACTGTTAAAACAAGGCCTACTCATCATAACCCTAATAGAGTTGTGGTGGTAAAACCTAACCGACCAAGAGTAATTGTAAAGCGCCCTAATCGAATCAGAAAAAATTATATTTGGGTAGATGGGCACTGGAAATGGAGCGATTTTTATGGTGATTATATCTGGGTGCAAGGGAAGTGGATGCGTCAAAAAAGAGGTTATCATTGGGTCCCAGGTTTTTGGGAGATTAGTCTGGACGGATTTTTTTGGATAGAAGGCTATTGGTCACGCTAGTATTTTATCATCTTTTCCTGTTGAAAAGTATTATTAGTCAGCCTCTTTCTTCCTTTCTTCCTTTGTAATTTTGAGAAGATTAAAATTTTTAAAAATGCAAAAATCTATTCTATACATTGGCGTACTCCTTTTGGGGTTAAGTGCTTGTGTAACTCCAAAAATTCATAACGCTTTAATTGCTGATCAAGAAGGTACAAAATTAGCATTAACTTCATCTGAAAAAAAGGCACTTGCCTTGGCTAGTAATTTGGAAGAAAAGGAAGGGACTATAGTTTCTTTGCAAACCCAAATTTCTGAGTTGAGAAATGATTCTGTTCAGAATGGAAAATCCTTAGTTATTTTACAAAATAAATATGATGAATTGAGTGATGCTTATGATTTGCTGACTTCCAAGAATAGCCGATACATGGCCGATAAAGCTAAAGAAACCAAAAAACTTTTGGAACAATTGGAAGAAGCTCAAACTGAACTTTTTGCAAAAGAAGATGAGCTAAATGAGCTTTCCAATTCCTTAGACGCAAAAGAGCAAGAGTTGAAAATAGCGCAAGAAGAATTAGAAGCAAGGTCAGTAAGAGTTACGGAATTGGAAACAATTATCAATAAGAAAGATTCTATGGTAACAGCCTTAAAGCAATCCATTTCCAAAGCACTTAGAGGCTTGGAAGGAGAAGGGCTAACCATTGAGCAAAGAAACGGGAAAGTGTATATTTCACTAGAGGAAGATTTGTTGTTTGCGTCAGGAAAATATACGGTAAATAGCGGAGGTGTTGCTGCACTTAATAAATTGGCAACTGCTATGGCGCCTCAAAAAGATTTAGAAATTTTGGTGGAAGGTCATACGGACAGTATCCCTTTGAGTGGAAGAGGTTTGGTGAAAGACAACTGGGATTTGAGTGTTATGCGTGCAACCAATGTAGTGAAGGTATTAACGAAAAACCCTAGCTTAAATCCTTTACAATTAACTGCAGCTGGTAGGGCTGAATTTGTGCCTATTGCAAGTAATAAAACCAAGGAGGGAAGAGGTGCTAATAGAAGGATTGAAATGATTCTTTCTCCTAATTTGGACGATTTATATAACCTATTAGAAGAATAAGATGAAACATTTACCTTTAATTATATTATGTATTATTGCTTTTTTCTTTTTGAAGAAAAGATTTTTTGACAATACGGATTATAAATCCATGCTTGCTAATGGTGGAATTATTATTGATGTGAGGTCAAGTGGAGAGTTTTTTGGAGGGCATATTGAAAACTCATTAAATATTCCATTAGGTGATTTGCCTGATAAATTAGATTATCTAAAAGATAAAAACCAACCAATTATTACTTGTTGTGCTTCAGGAATGAGAAGTGCAGGAGCAGCAAAATTACTTTCAGCTAAAGGCTATACTAATGTAGTGAATGGTGGAGGTTGGTCCAGCTTAGAAAGTAAGCTCAAATAAAACTGAGGTGTCAGTTTTTAAATTCAAACAGTTTTCCATAATACAAGAAAAATCAGCCATGAAAGTGGGGACTGATGGCGTATTGCTTGGGAGTTGGGTAACTTGCAAACACGCAAATACTATTTTAGATATTGGCTGTGGCACAGGATTGATAGCATTGATGCTTGCGCAAAGAAACTCAAAAAGCAGCATTACTGGAATTGAAATTGATGCAATAGCTAGTCAAGAAGCACAGTTGAATGTTAGTAATTCTGATTGGCAAGAAAGGATTAAGATTGAGCATACATCTTTGCAAGATTTTAAACCTCAAACTCAATTTGATTTAATCGTTAGCAATCCTCCTTTTTTTCATGAAAATAAAGCGCAAGATAGAAGGGCGACTGCACGGCACACCAACTATCTTTCCTTTGAAGAATTAATAGAAAATGCTGCAAATCTACTTTCAGAAAAAGGAATGTTTGGGGTAATCATTCCTAAAGATTCTGAAGCACAATTTTGTGGAATTGCTAAAACTCACAACTTATATTGCAATAGAGTGTGTAATGTAAAAGGGAATGAGACAGTATCTGTAAAACGAGTAATGTTAGAATTTTCATTCAATAAAGTTGAAAGGACAATAGAATACTTAACGATTGAAACTGCAAGACATCAATACACTGATGGGTACATGCAATTGTGTAAAGATTTTTATTTGAGGATGTAATATTTTCTGAAGTTTAGAAGGTAAATTTGGGAAATAAGAATTAATTAAAAAGAAGGTTTTTATTTTCTTTTTAAAAACTCAAAATTCATAAAAATCAGATTAATGTATTGTTTGTTAGTGCGTTATCATTTTTAGCGTATCCGTATGAATACGGATAAAACAGCCAATTATTTTATTGTAGGTTTGGGGGTTTGTTAATTAAAAAATTTAGAATATGAAAAAATTACTATTGATATTAATTGCTTTTCCAATGATTGGGATTGGGTAAAGTGATAAAAAAATTACAAAGATTTATGGAGGTATGCCTACATCCAATGAAAATATGGGTTGGGAAGAAGATAAAACTCCAAATGAAAAGTACAGTGGCGTTATAAAGATTGATTCTACAATTAGTGCTTCAGAAGTAATTGAAGCTTTTATGATAACATTTCAACCATTACAAGATGCAAATATAATGACAAAGCAGATGCGTAATAATAATGCATTTGGAGCAGTCGCATCATCATTTAGTGGGGATTATAATTCTATGGATGATTTTACAAAAGCAGGAGATGCAGATTCTAGAAGGCAAAATCAAGCTCAAAGCTCTTGGAGTGTTCAATTTATTGATGGAGTACGATTGTCTCGTTTCTACTACAATATTAGTGTCCAAGTAAGAAATGGGAGGTATAAATTAGTAGTTTTTCCCGCAGGAACATCTGGATATGCAAATGACCATATTCAAACAGAATGGAGTCAGATGTTTAAAAAAGGAGAGGTTAAATCGATTTACTCTAAGTATTATAGTCAAATGAAAATTAAATTAGCATATACAATAGATCAATGGATTAGTAATGTAGATGAACATCTAATCAAGGATGGAAATGATGACTGGTAGAATCAGGTAATTTTCTTAATATTTTTAAGGTTTTCTATTGTGTTAATTCCAGTAATTTAATTCTATTAATAGAATTGTATAATCACATATCTTTAAAAATATTTTTATAGTTAAAGTAATACCTTTATTATTGCATATTAATTTAAAGATATAACTTTATGAAAAATTCAGCAACTCAATTATTATTAAATCAAGCCCAAGAGAAAATAAATTCTTTTTCTGTATTAAAATCTGTAGAAAAACCATATAAAGGATGGGTGAGTACTATTCGTGTTTCTATTAAAATGTCCTTAAGGCAATTAGGGGAAAGGTTGCATATTTCTCCACAAGGCGTTAAGGATTTAGAAAAAAGAGAAGAATCAGGGTCAATCACAATTAACTCCTTAAAAGAGGTAGGTCGTGCTTTAGATATGGATTTGGTATATGGGTTTATTTCTAGGCACAATAGTTTGGAAGCTATGATTGAAGAAAGAGCAAAGGAAATTGCTGAGGAGCTTATTTTAAAAACAAGTCCAGATGGGGCTGATAAAGAAATAAAAAAAGCAATTGAGCAAAAAACTTATGAAATAGCTTCTAAAATGCCATCTTATTTATGGGATTAGTTGAAGGCTTTATTCAACACGAATAGCTAAATATCTAAAAACCGTAACCTATCTTCTGGTGAAGGTATCTGACATTCATCTTCTTTGCCAAACCATTTATATCTATTCTTGGCAAAAACCTTGTAAAAATACTCTCTTATAAATTTAGGTGCAATAGCTAAAAAGTAAGAAAAAATCAAATAAGGAGGTTTCAGGTTTCTTGTTATCTTTTTTATCGCTTCTGATCTGTCATATACCTTTCCGTTTGAGTAATAATAAATTGTATCTAAATTTACTTGAATATTAAAGTCTTTTAGGAACGATTTAGCAAAGTCAGATTGCAAAGAACAAAATGACATATTATTGTTTTTCTCATGCTTCAATAAAAAAACAACCAATCCATTGCAGAAACTACAAACTCCATCATAAAATACTATATTTTTCTTCTCCATCATCATTGTTTTAATAATCTATATAAGGATAAAGATACAGCAAATAAGTAGATTAGATGAAGATTAATATACCCAATTTTGGTTATTAAAGTTGGTGTTAATGTATGCCCCAGAATATAGAGTGTTGGAACAATTATTATAAAAACATAAAACACTTTTGGAATAATCAATTTTTGAATGACTTTCTCTAAAGGTTTTGTGTTTATTATTCTAATCAAAGTGAGTAGAATAATAACTAAATAAAATGTGTTTACCCCAGAGAAAGCAATCGCTAACATATTATAATTAAAAATATGAAACAGGCAACACAGACCTATATAGACTAAGGACCATCTTAAATTAATTAATACCATAACTACTCCTAATTCAAAAATAACAGCTGCATAGTCCAAAATCTCAGCAAAAAATGCGTCTCCAAATGGAATAAACCCATTCAGATAATGATAAAAATCTATCCCTTTATTGTACCTGAAAACTAAACTTTCAATATGGTGTTCGTAAATGTTCAAATAGGTTGAATCCATTAGTTTAAAGATTCCTGCAGAAAACCAGGCGAAAAAAAACATCAAGGTAAAATTCATAAGCCATACATTATTGGTGTAACTTTTCTTACCTAAATATTCATCAATAGAGAGCCTACTTCCCCAACCTGTAAAGCCTAATATTAAAAAAGTTATATCATTGAAAAAAGTGTGGTCAATCTTTTGGAAACTATATAAGATTGAACATTCAAATATCAATATCAAGGAAAAAACTACCCCTGCCTTAGCTGATTTGTAGCCAAATAAAATGCAAACAAAAGCGATAGTTCCGATAACATTTAATACCAAAAATAAAAACTCATCAGGAATAGAAGGGATAAGATAATATGCAATTGAAGAACTATTAGGTGCATATATATAATCTGGTATAGCCCCTAATCCAGCTTTAAGAGGAAGGTCATATATGAGATAATATACAACACAGTAAAGAATTCTTAGTAATCCAAATTCAATTCCTGTAAAATTGTAAAAGCTCTTTATTCTATTATTTATTCTGGTTATCATAATTTAATAGCTGATATTAATCCTAACTATTTTTATTAGTTTTTCTGATTTTTTATCTGTCCAAAAAACTTTGATGTATTTAAAATCCTTTTCATGGGTAATGCTTTCTACCCCCTTGGAAAGAAAAGTTTCAAGTTCTAATAATTCATTAGGTAAGTATGCTAAACCTTTTTTGTAAAATAAATCTTTTAGCTTAGGAAAATCCCAAAAACGACTTTTGATTGTACGATCAATCATATTTATATTCAGAGGACTTTGGAACAATAATCTAGGATTTATAACTAATGAGTCTCCTCCATCCTTGTATACATAGAACTCATAACTGCACCATCTAGCTTTATATAAATTTGTATAGTAATCATCAACTAAATATTCATGCTGATGGAATTTATCATCAAAAGCTTTAGAAGCCGGACTGTAATATTTATTCTGTCTAAACTGATATTGCATTTTAATAATATCAGGTTTAGCAAAATCAGGATAACAAAGGGATGGGTACGGTTCCTCAAATTTAAACTTATACACTAGCTGTATGGAACAAATTAGAATTATAATCCAAAACCATTTAATGGCATTATTTTCTTTCATTTTAAGATTGAAGAATCGTTAATTCACAAAGATAAGAATTTTTTATTTTTGGTGAGTAAGGGATTATTTCATGATCCCTGTGGGTGTTTTGCAAATATAAACCCAAATTCATTGCATTCATATTGTTCTTTATTTTTTAATTTTATAAAACTAAAGTTTTAACATTAAAAAAAATAAAACCCAATTTTCATTGGGTTTATATTTGCGGTGAGGAAGGGATTCGAACCCCCGAAACAGTTTCCCGTTTACACGCTTTCCAAGCGTGCGCCTTAAGCCACTCGGCCACCTCACCAATTGGGCAGCAAATCTAAAAAATTAGTTGGTAATCTCGCCCCTTATATTTTTTTGTAATTCTGCCTTTATTGCTTCATCACTCAGCCCTTGTCCTAACAAGAACATTAGTTTTGTAATGGCTGCTTCAGTAGTTAAGTCTTTCCCAGAAATAACGCCTGCTTTTCCAAAAGGTTCGCTTGTTTCGTATTGCCCGTCAACTGCACTTCCGTGCAAACATTGGGTGATGTTTATCATTATTTTTCCTTCCTTATTTGCAGAGCTAAGCAAACTACTTAGTTCGGGTGAAGTTGGTGCATTTCCTGCTCCAAAACTTTCAATAACAATTCCTTTTGCACTATCAATAACTGCTTTAATTGTGGCAATAGTAATCCCTGGGAATAGTTTTAAGATAGCCACATTATCAGATAAGGATTTATGAACTAAAAGATTGTTTTCATCCTTTTTTTGGAGTGTTCTTTTGTATTTTATTTTAACTCCTGCTTCTGCTAATATTGGATAGTTGGGCGATTCAAACGCTTCAAAATGTTCGGTATTTACTTTTACCGTTCGGTTTCCTTTGTAGAGTTGGTCCTCAAAATAAATACAGACTTCATGCACTTTTCCGCTTGTTGCAATTTCAACAGCTGTAATTAGGTTTTCCTTAGCATCACTTCTTCTTACCCTAATAGGAATTTGTGATCCTGTAAAGATAACAGCCTTGTTCAATCCTTCTAGCATAAAGCTCAATGCAGATGCTGTATAGGCCATTGTGTCCGAACCATGTAGAATTACAAATCCATCATAATTTCTGTAGTTTTTCTCAATAAGGGTAGCAATTTCAATCCATATTTCAGCATTCATATTACTGGAATCAATTGGATTGGAAATACTGATATTGTCTAAATCAACATCCTCACTTTTTAGTTCAGGAATTGCTTTAAGTAACCCATCAAAATTAAAAGGAACTAAAGTATTTTTTACCTTGTCCTTTACCATCCCGATAGTCCCTCCTGTGTAAATAAGTAGTATTTTTTTATTCATCATAATCCGAATAATTTTTTTGCATTTTCAGTTGTGATTTTTGCCACCTTTTCAATGTTGATTTGATGTACTTTTGCTAATCTTTCAGCAATATTTACAATATATTTACTTTCATTTCTTTTGCCCCTGAAAGGAGTAGGGGCAAGATAAGGCGCATCCGTTTCTAAAATCAAATGTTGGAGGTCAACTTCTGCAATGGTTTTGTCCAATCCAGAGTTTTTAAAAGTAAGTACTCCCCCGATTCCTAAATAAAAACCACCTAAATTGATGACTCTTTGGGCGTCATCAACACTTCCTGTAAAACAATGAAAAACACCTCTTAAATTTTTGTCATTAAGTTTTTCAATAATTTCAATTGCTTCAGCAAAAGAATCGCGCACATGAATAGCAATAGGTAGTTTGTATTTTTTAGCCAATTCAATTTGGTGAATAAATGCTTCTTTTTGTATTTCAAGTTTTGTTTTGTCCCAATATAAATCTAGGCCAATTTCACCTACTGCAATATAAATTCCTTTTACTAATTCCTCTTCTACATGAGCTAACTCTTCCTTTATGTTTTCTTCTTTTACATCACAAGGGTGCAAGCCCATCATTGGAAAGCAATTATTAGGGAATTCAGAACAAAGTTCAAGCATTCCTTTTGTGTATTCACTGGAGATATTTGGTAATAGAATAGTAGAAACGCCAGCAGCAATTGCTTCATTAACGGCATTAGTTCGGTCTTCATCAAACTGGCTACTGTATAAATGGCTATGGGTATCAATAAATTGCATTGCTGCAAAACTAGGATAAATTTCTTAGTTTTACCCTGTGCAAGAACCACTTAAAATATTAGTTGTCCGTTTCTCGTCAATTGGCGATATTGTGCTTACTACTCCAGTGGTAAGGATGCTTAGAAAACAATTGAATGCACAGGTACATTACCTTACTAAATCAAGCTATATTTCTTTGTTAAAGAACAATCCTTATATCGATTCAGTCTATCAGATTAATGATTCTATAAATGAGGTAATTGCTGATTTGAAACAAGAGAACTATGATTATGTAATTGATTTGCACAGTAACTTGCGTACTCAAATGCTGAAACTTAGGTTAGGTGTTCCTTCAAAGAGTTTCAATAAACTGAATATGGAAAAGTTCATGCTCACTAACTTTAAGTTGGATAGTATGCCAAAAGTTCATATTGTGGATAGATACCTTGAGACAGTAAAATATTTGGGAATTAAAAATGACAATGACGGCTTAGATTTTTTTCTTTCTGCTACTGATAAAGTGGAGATTAGTATTTTTCCTAAGGACTATATTGTTTTTGTTATTGGAGGGCAACATGCAACTAAAATTTTGCCAAATGAGAAGATTATTTCTATCATTAAAAAAGTAAATAAATCTGTATTGCTTATTGGAGGTCCTGAAGATTTTGAAAGAGGAGAACAGATTGTTGCCAATACAATTAACACCCTAAATACTTGTGGCAAGTATTCTGTTTTGCAATCGGCATCATTGATTCAACAAGCTAACATGGTAATAACACACGATACAGGAATGATGCATATTGCAGCTGCTTTTGGTCAAAAAATTTATTCTGTTTGGGGAAATACTGTACCTGAATTTGGGATGTATCCTTATCTAGAAAATGAGCAATCAAAAAGGATTGAGGTAAAGGGTTTGAATTGCCGACCTTGTTCTAAAATTGGGTATGCAAAATGCCCAAAGGGACATTTTAAATGTATGCAAGAAATAGATGAGAATTTGTTTTTAAGCGAATAAAGCTTTCAGCTCTGTAGCTTCACTCGGCTTCATTCTTCCGGATAAGATTAAAGATAATTGTCTTCTTCTTAATGCACCTTCAAAACGACTTTTTTCTTCTTTAGTTTCTGCAACTAAACTAGGTACATCAATAGGGTTCCCTAACTGATCTACCGCTACAAAAGTATAAATTGCTTCATTACATTTTACTTTTCCTTTGTGCTGATTATTTTCCATCCAAACATCAACAATTACTTCCATTGATGAGGTGAAAGCACGAGATACTTTGGCTTCAAGTGTTACAATACTTCCTGCAGGAATTGCTTTGGCAAAAGAGACATTATTCACAGATGCAGTAACTACAATTCTTCCACAATGCCTATGTGCAGCAATTGCAGTTGCAATATCCATCCAATGCAAAAGTCTTCCTCCCATAAGATTATCTAAGTTATTAGTATCGTTAGGAAGTACTATTTCTGTAGTAATAGATAAGGATTCGATTGCCTTTTTTGATTTCATAATTTTTATTTAGTTAGCAACCAAGCAGCTGAATTTTCTTGCTTTATTTTGTTTAGCGCAAGGATAGCATCTTCTCTATTATTAAAAGAATCATAACTAACACGCATTAGATTTCCTCCTGGAACAATTTCAGTATTGTAATTCCATTTCTTAAGTTTTGCAATCATTTTATCTGCATTTTTTTGTTCTGAAAATGCACCTGCAATAATATAAAAGGTATTTTGAGGTGTGATTATATCAGGAACTTTTTCTTTAACAAGCTCTACTATTGGCTCTGCTTCAACTTCAATTTTTACTTCAGGTATAATTTCAGGAATTGGCTCTGCAATTGAGGTAGTTTCAAATGGATTTAAACTTGCCATTTGTGTGTAAACTGTGTTGATTTTATCTTGCTGAGTTATGCTGATATAAGAAAGTGCAATTAATGGAATAATAACTGCAGCAGCTTTTAAAAATGCTCTTGGGTTATTGCTTTGTTTGCGGATAGTTTTAATTGTAGCGGCTACTTTTTCTTCAACAATAGTTTCTCTCTCAACTGTTTTGTTGTGGGTAGCTTCCATTCCAAAAGCATCCAAACTATAATTGTTTGAGCTATCTTGCAAAAAGATAATATTCCCTTCTTTTCCTAATGTGAATAAGCCAATTTTATCAATGCGTAAAACTTTTGACCCATCTAATTTAGCAGCAATTTTTGTAGCATAATTTTCTATTTCATTTTTTGCTTGCTCTTGCGTAATTCCTTCTTGATTAGAAATATGAGTAATCAATAAACCATCATTTGTTTTGAGGTTGGCATTAAAAAGAATTTGCTTAGATGGAGGGCTTAAAACTCCTGTTATTTTATTTAATTTGGCAGATTGTGCGTTCCCTACAAAACCTCCGAAATTAGGAAGGATTACACAATCATGTAAAAATAAGAGTTCCGAAATATAGTGTTCAACCGTTTTATTCATAGGAACAAAACTAAGGAATTTATCCCATTTGGGCTTTAATTTTTTCAATATCCTCAGGGGTATCTACTGATATGCCTTCATGAGTAGTAACACCTACTTTAATTAAATAGTTATTGTCCAACCATCTGAGCTGTTCTAAGCGTTCATTTATTTCATTTTTTGATGGAGGTAATTTACAAATTTCAGATAGTGTTTTGGTACGATAACCATAAATTCCAATATGCTTGAAATAGGTTTTTTTGGTTGAGAAGTTTGTAATTTCTCTGCAAAAATTTTGGGCAATTCCATTTGAATCAAAAATTGCTTTTGGGCTATTGATATCTGATATAAGGCTTTTATCTTCAATCTTTTTTACCAAGGTTGCTATGCTTACTTCTTTTGTAGAAAATAAGTTTGCAACTTGATCAATTTGCTCAGGGTTAATATAAGGTTCATCTCCTTGAATATTAATAGCGATATCGTAATGTTCTTCTAATTTCTGAACAACTTCATTGCACCTATCAGTCCCTGAAGGATGTGAACTTGAAGTCATGATAACTTTTCCGCCAAATTCTATAACATGATTAAAAATACGTTCATCATCAGTAGCCACTATAATATTAGTCAGTGAAGATGCTTTTTTACATTGTTCATACACTCTTTGAATCATGCTTTTGCCAAGAATATCAACTAAAGGTTTCCCAGGAAAACGGCTTGACCCATAACGAGCAGGAATTATACCGATTATTTTCATTATATCTTAAGGGCTAATTGCATAGCAATTGTTCTTGGTGGCATCATGTTAGCAGGTCGGCTCATGTACTCTCTATTCAGTAAATTATTTACTATCAAGCCAATCCTTGCTGTTTTAGTTATTTGGTATCCAGCTCGTAAATCAATAACAAGGTCCCCATTTCCAAATTTTTCCCTTGATTCGTTAATGCCAGGAATCATATCTGCTATTAAATCTTCTGTAAAAATCTTATCAATATTTTTCATAAAGCTGTTGTAACGCATACTTCCTCCCAATGAGATTCCTTTATAAACGATCTCTAAGTCTACTTTTGCAATATGTCTATAACGATATTTTAACATGGTGGAGTCAGAACCACTATTTTTATAAGTCAGCTGATATCCGTGTATTGACTCAGCATACACTTGGTCTAAGTCTAAAGAAACAGGATTCATATAAGTATATCCAGCAAGAATGTTAATTGTTAAATCAGGAGTAATTTTTCCTTGCCCACTTAAACTTAACTCAGCACCAGTTATTCTTGTTGTGCCTACATTTACTGATTTAAATCCTAATCCATAAAATGGTTTATCTGCTCCTCCCCATTGTCCAAAGGTGAACTCCATCATATCATCATATTGCTGAATAAAACCTGCAACATCAATATAGCCCATCCACTTCCCAGTTTTTACTCCTTGTTTAATTCCAATTTCACTACTCCAGCCACTTTCTGCTTTTAGTTCTGGGTTAGGGTAAATCTCTAATCCTGATTGATTAGTTGAGATAAATAATTCAGCCATTGATGGAAAACGATATCCCTGTCCCCAAGAAGCTCTTACATAAGTTGCTTCAGCTGCTTGATAGTTTAATCCTGTTCGGAATACTGGTTTTCCTGCATAAAAATCTGTAATTGAATCTCCTCCTATAAAGTACTTGTCTTCAGAATGCAAACTGAAACCTTCATATCTTGCTCCTAATGAAATATTTAGTCTATTCCATTTTTTATCTAATTGAGTGTAAAGCGAATGATTTGTTTTGTAGTTTTTCCCACTGAATAAATCAGAATTAGCTTTTACTTTTTCATTAGTAGTACCACTTGTAATTCTTAACTTATATTTTTTGATGTTTTTTTGCCATTGATAATCGGCATAATAGGTTTTAGATGAATTACTTTGCCCTACATCTACTCCGTCAGTAAGGTTGTTATTAGTTACATTCAGAAAACGAGTTCGTAAGCTATGGTGATTATATCCCCTTAGGTAAGTTACAAACGGATCAATATTATAAGTGTCCCCAGTTGTTGTTGAGATTGATGAATCTAAAGGGATATAAGCTTCATCTAATCCATTCCATATTAAAGTACTTCCTGATGATTGAGAAAGGAAATTTGCATTTACTCCATAAGACAGCCCTTCTATCTTTTTACTTTTATAGGTTGAGTTCATATTGAATCTTTTTCTGTCTGTTATCTCACCCATTCTATACCCATCATCTTTAAAGATATTACCACCAATGGATAAATCCCACTGCTCATATTTATTAGCAAATAAAAATTCATACCCTTTGTAAGCCCTTCTATTTTCACCATTCCAATTTAAAACATCCCTTTTTGGGAAATCATAAACTCCACTATGCATATTTACTTTTAAATAACCTTTTTTGTTTTTATCTTTGTCTATATCTTTTTGACTAGGAAAAGCTGTACGCACATTTATTACACCATTCAATGCAGATGAACCATAAAGAGCTGAAGAAGCTCCTTTTATTACTTCTACTTGATTTATATTTTCAGTGGCAATTAAACTCCATTGGGCTTGTCCTGCATCTCCTGAAATTAATGGCATATCATCTACCATCACAAGTACTCTTGTTCCTGCCCCAAAACTCCACCCACTTCCCCCTCTAATATTTGCTTGTCCATCTGTGATATTTACGCCAGGAATTTGATCCATAGCAGTTTCTATTTGGGTGGTATTTTTATTTTCAATTAATGTTGGTTTTATCACCTCCATAGAAACCGTAATTTCCTCAATTTTTTGTTCAAATCTACCTGCAGAAACGACAACAGTACTTAATTGTTCGGATGAGCTTTTAAGTGCAATATTGATTGTTTTGTTCTCGCCTTCAATTAAAGTGATATCTTTTACGATATCTTCATAGCCAATATATTTAAAGATTACTTTTTGTGTTCCTGTTTTAGTATTTAAAGTATATTTCCCAAATACATCTGTTGATGTACCACCACCATTTTCAAGAATAATATTGGCTCCAATCAATTCTTCATTATTGTTAGCATCCGTTATTGTTCCGCTTATCGATTGACTATATATTGTTAAATTACAAAGGGTGAAAATAATTAGGGTAAAGATTTTTCTCATATATTTACTGCATTAATTTTAATCTGACAAATATAGAAAATTGACTGAATTGACTGATTATGAAAAGAAATATCAAATTGCACTTTCTTTAATTGAAGGTGTTGGTGATATTGTAGGGAAAAAATTATTGGCATATTTTGGTAGCGCTAAAGCTATATTTTCTGCATCTAAAAAGCAGTTACTTACTATTGATGGAATAGGAAAAGTATTGGTAGATGCAATTTTATCGACTGATGTTTTATCAAGAGCAGAGCAAGAGTTAAAATGGATAGAAAAAGAAGGAGTAAATCATCTTTTTTATGCAGATAAAAAATATCCAATGCGTTTAAAACAATGTGAAGATGCTCCGCTTAATTTGTTTTACAAAGGAAATATTGATTGGGAAAAAGACAAATTCATAAGCATAGTAGGAACAAGAAAAGCAACTTCTTTTGGGAAATCATTTACTGATAAATTAGTGAAAGAATTAGTTCCTTACAACTCTGTTATTGTTAGTGGTTTGGCACATGGTATTGATGCGGCTGCACATAAGGCTGCTTTAAAATATGGATTAAAAACGATAGCTGTTTTTGCTCATGGTTTGGATAGAGTTTATCCTGCTGCACATGCTAATTTGGCTAAAACAATTACTGGAAATGGTTGTTTGCTTTCTGATTATTTGAGTGAAACAACACCTTTGCCACAAAATTTTGCTTCAAGAAATAGAATTGTAGCAGGACTTTCGGATGCAACTATTGTTGTTGAAAGTGCAGCAAAAGGAGGTTCGCTTATCACAGCTGACATTGCTAACTCTTATAATAGAGAGGTTTTTTCTGTGCCAGGAAATCCTACTGAAACCCAAGCAAAAGGGTGCAATTATCTGATTAAAACTCAGCAAACTATTTTACTGGAGTCAGCAGCTGATATTGTTAAGGGCTTAAATTGGGATGTGAAAGAAAAAGTAATACAACAAAGTATGTTTTTGGAATTGACTAAAAATGAACAAATTATAATTGACTTGTTATCAGATAATGAAATGCATATTGATGCAATAGTTGAGGGGTTGGATTGGGGTTTTTCTAAAGTAGCTAATGAACTATTACAAGCAGAATTTAAAGGAGTAATATTATCTTTGCCAGGCAAAATGTACAAGAAGAATATGTAAAACTTTTTGCTCTTTAGAAAAATACTATACATTTGCCGAAATTTTTAACTCAAAAAATAACTAAAAAGTAAATAAAAATGGGACAAAAAATCCATGACTTTATGAGTGAAGTAGCCACTAAAAATGCTGGTGAAACTGAATTCTTACAAGCAGTAGAGGAAGTAGCAGAAGCTATTATTCCTTTTATGGAAGAAAATCCGAAATACAATAATAAAATGTTATTGGAAAGAATGGTAGAGCCTGAGCGTGTGCTTATGTTCAGAGTGCCATGGTTGGACGATAACGGAAATACACAAGTAAACAGAGGGTACAGAGTAGAGTTTAATTCTGCAATTGGTCCTTATAAAGGAGGGTTAAGATTTCACCCAACTGTAAACTTATCTATCCTTAAATTTTTAGGATTTGAGCAAGTATTTAAAAACTCTTTAACAACATTGCCTATGGGTGGTGGTAAGGGTGGTTCTGATTTTAATCCTAAAGGAAAATCGGATAATGAAGTAATGAAATTCTGTCAATCATTTATGACTGAATTATGTCGTCATATTGGACCAAATACAGATGTTCCTGCTGGAGATATTGGTGTTGGAGGTAGAGAAATTGGCTTTATGTTCGGGCAATACAAAAGAATAAGAAACGAATTTACGGGTGTACTTACGGGTAAAGGAATGACTTGGGGTGGTTCTTTAATTCGCCCAGAAGCTACTGGATACGGAAATGTATATTTTGCACAAAATATGTTAGCCGTAAAAGGAGATTCTTTTGCTGGAAAAACGGTTGCTATTTCTGGTGCTGGAAATGTAGCTCAATATGCTTGTCAAAAAGCAACAGAACTTGGTGCTAAAGTGGTAACACTTTCTGATTCTTCAGGTTATATTTATGATGCTAACGGAATTGATGCTGAAAAATTAGCATTTGTAATGGAGCTTAAAAATGTAAAGAGAGGAAGAATTAAAGAGTATGCTGACAAATTTGGTTGTGAGTTCCATGCAGGAAGACCATGGTCAGTAAATTGTGATATTGCTTTGCCTTGTGCTACACAGAATGAGTTGAATGATGCAGAAGCAAAAACTTTGGTAGCTAACGGATGTATGTTGGTTTCGGAAGGAGCTAATATGCCAACAACTCCTGAGGCAGTTGAGGTATTCCAAAATGCAAAAATATTATTTGCTCCAGGAAAAGCATCTAATGCTGGTGGGGTAGCTACTTCAGGTTTAGAGATGAGCCAAAATTCATTAAGAATGAACTGGACTAGAGAAGAGGTAGATACTAAGTTGCAACAAATTATGCAAGATATTCATGCTTCATGTGTGGAATATGGTACTGAAGGTAATCATATTGATTATGTAAAAGGAGCTAATATTGCAGGGTTTGTGAAAGTGGCTGATGCTATGTTAGATCAAGGAGTAGTTTAAAATAGATTTTAGTATTAAGATATTAGATTAAGGAGGCTTTTGCCTCCTTTTTTTATTTGTGTACTTTTGCTCTCCCAAAAAATAAAATTATGTTAGGAAAATTCCAAAAGCAATTACAAGATGAATTAGCAAGTATTGAAGATGCTGGTTTGTTCAAAAAAGAAAGAATAATTACCAATCCTCAAGGAGCAAGCATTCGTGTAAGTACTGGTGAGGAGGTGTTGAATTTTTGTGCAAACAACTATTTAGGATTGTCTTCTCATCCTGATGTAATACAGGCCGCTAAAGATGCTTTGGATACGCATGGTTACGGAATGTCATCTGTGCGTTTTATTTGTGGTACGCAAGATATTCATAAAAACCTAGAAGCAAAAATTTCTAATTTCTTAGTAATGGAGGATACTATATTGTATGCAGCAGCTTTTGATGCGAATGGTGGGGTGTTTGAGCCTTTGTTTGGAAAAGAAGATGCTATTATTTCTGATTCCTTGAATCATGCTTCTATTATTGATGGGGTGCGTTTGTGCAAGGCAGCTCGTTATCGTTATGCGAATAATGATATGGCGGATTTGGAAGCGCAATTGATAAAAGCACAAGATCAAAGGAACCGTATTATTGTTACTGATGGTGTTTTTTCTATGGATGGGTATTTGGCACAATTGGATAAAATTTGTGACTTGGCCGAAAAATATGATGCCTTAGTAATGGTAGATGATTCTCATTCTACAGGTTTTGTTGGAAAAACAGGTAGAGGAACGCATGAGCATTGTGGAGTTATGGGAAGGGTGGATATTATTACTTCTACATTAGGAAAAGCTTTGGGGGGTGCAATGGGAGGTTTTACTTCAGGTAAAAAGGAAATTATAGATATGTTGCGTCAAAGGTCTCGTCCGTATTTATTTTCTAATTCTTTAGCGCCTTCTATTGTTGGTGCAGCCACTAAGGTGATAGATTTGTTGAGTAACACAACCAACTTGCGTGATAAATTGGAAGAAAATACAAGTTATTTTAGAGCAAAAATGACGGAAGCAGGTTTTGATATTAAAGAAGGAGTACATGCTATTGTTCCTGTAATGCTTTATGATGCAAAGCTTTCTCAAATTATGGCAGATAAGTTGCTGGCAGAAGGAATTTATGTTATTGGTTTTTTCTTCCCGGTTGTACCGAAAGAACAAGCAAGAATTAGGGTTCAAATTTCAGCAGCACATAGCCGTGAAAACTTGGATAAAGCCATAGCTGCTTTTACTAAGATTGGAAAGGAATTAAATGTTATAAACAATATTAGTTAATAATATTTTGCAGGAATAGAAAAAAGTGTAATTTTGCAGCCCTTTTATAAAGGACTAAAAAACATATATATAGTGGATACATTAAGTTACAAAACATTATCAGCAAATAAAGAAACAGCAAACAAAGTATGGTTTGTTGTTGATGCTGAAGGACAAACTCTAGGAAGAATGGCATCAAAAGTTGCCAAAGTTTTAAGAGGAAAATACAAAACAAATTTTACTCCTCATGCTGATTGTGGTGATTATGTAATCATCATTAATGCAGGTAAAATTGTTATGACAGGAAATAAAATGGAAGATAGAAGAATCTTTTCTCACACAGGATATCCTGGTGGACAAAAAAGAATTTCTCCTGCTGAAATGCTAGCGAAAAACGAAACTTCTGTTGTAAAACATGCAATTAGAGGAATGTTACCTAAAACTAAATTAGGAGCAGCAATCTTAAAAAACTGTTATATATATGCTGGTGCTGAGCACGATCAAGAAGCTCAAAAACCAACAACTCTTAACTTAAACGACTTAAAATAATCATGGAGACAATTCACACAATTGGTAGAAGAAAAGCATCTGTTGCAAGAATCTACATGTCAGAAGGAAAAGGAAATATTACTGTAAACGGTAAAGACTTTAAAGAATACTTTCCTGTTGATACTATGCAGTTTAAGTTAGAACAACCATTCAACATTACTGATGCTGCTGGAAAGTTTGATGTAAAAGTAAATGTTAATGGAGGTGGTACTACAGGACAAGCTGAGGCTATCCGTTTAGCAATTTCAAGAGCACTTTGCGAATTAGACCCTGAAAACAGAGTCACATTAAAGCCAGAAGGAATGCTTACAAGAGATTCAAGAGTTGTAGAGCGTAAAAAACCTGGACAGAAAAAAGCAAGGAAGAAATTCCAGTGGGTTAAAAGATAGAACAACACAATTTATTAATAAATGTTTAGCATCTAAATTGCTGGGACAAGTGCATAACTTCTACCTAGCAGTTGCTTAACGAAAACAAGAAAGTAAACATGAGAACAAATTTCAAAGAATTATTAGAAGCAGGTGTACATTTTGGTCACCTAAGAAAAAAGTACAACCCAGCAATGGCTCCTTATGTATTTATGGAGAAAAATGGGATTCATATCATTGATTTGAATAAAACAGTAGCTATGGTGGAGGATGCTGCTGCTGCAATGAAACAAATTGCAAAATCAGGAAAAAAGATTTTATTTGTTGCTACAAAAAAACAAGCTAAAGGTATTGTTGCTGAAACTGCTGAAGCTTTAAATATGCCTTATATTACTGAAAGGTGGCCTGGTGGATTGTTAACCAACTTTGCTACTATCCGTAAGTCGATCAAAAAAATGCAAACAATTGATAAAATGAAAGAGAATGGGACATTCGCTTCTTTATCAAAAAGAGAAAGATTGCAAATTGACAGACAAAGAGCAAAATTAGACTTAAACTTAGGTTCTATTGTAAAAATGACAAGAATGCCAGAGGCTATTTTTATTGTTGATACAAACAAAGAGCACATTGCTTTAGCTGAAGCAAATAAGTTAGCGATCCGTTCATTCGCAATGAATGATACGAATACTAATCCTTCTCAAGTTAGTTTCCCTATTCCTGCAAATGATGATGCTTCAAAATCAATTGAGTGTATTTTATCAATTGTAAGCAAAGCAATTGCTGAAGGATTAGAAGAAAGAAATGCTGACCAAGATAAAAAAGCAGTAGAAAAGAAGGAAAAAGCTAAGCAAATTGCTGATAAAGCAGTTGAGAAGCAAGAAGAAAAATAATATTAATTTTTTTAGAAAAGAATAATGGGAGCAATTAAAGCGGCTGATGTAGCCAAATTAAGAAAGCAATCAGGAGCAGGAATGATGGACTGTAAAAACGCATTAGTTGAAGCTAATGGTGATTTTGATGCTGCAATTGATGTATTAAGAAAAAAAGGACAAAAAGTAGCTGCAAAGCGTGCTGATAGAGAGGCAAGTGAAGGAATTGCAATTACTAAAATGAATGCTGATAATACAGCAGGAGTTGCTATCGTTTTAGCTTGTGAAACTGATTTTGTTGCAATTAACGATTCATTCAAATCTTTAGCAAGTGATTTTGCTGATGTTGCTTTAAATCATGCAGATAAAGATGCTTTTTTAGCTGCTGATTTTGGAGGAATGACTGTTGCTGAAAAGTTAACTGAACAAACTGGTGTAATTGGAGAAAAGATTGAAATTTCAGGATTTGAAAGAGTTGAGGCTGCTTTTGTTGGTACTTATACTCATGGATCTAAAATTGCAGTTTTAGTTGGTTTAAATAATTTAGTTGATAATGCTGATGTTTTGTCTAAAGATTTAGCAATGCAAGTTGCTTCTATGGGCGCAACTACATTATCTTATAAAGATTTTGATACTGAATTTGTTGCTAACGAAACTGAAGCAAGAATTGCAGCAATTGAGAAAGATAATGTTGAATTAGGAAGATTAGGAAAAACATTGAAAAATGTTCCTCAGTATATTTCAATGTCTCAATTAAGTGATGCTGTAATGGCTGAAGCAAAAGCAGGTATTGAAGCAGAATTAAAAGCTGAAGGTAAACCAGAGCAAATTTGGGATAGAATTGTTCCAGGAAAAATGGATCGTTTTGTTTCGGATAACACAACTTTGGATCAAGAACAATGTTTATTGGACCAAAACTTCATTAAAGATGAAGATAAAAATGTTGCAGCTTATATTGCTACTTATGGTGATGTTGCAGTAAGCAGTTTTAAAAGAGTTGCTTTAGGTTAATCATTAAGATTATAAAATTTGAGAAGCCATCCTTTTAGGGTGGCTTTTTTTATGTGTAAAAAATCCATTCTTCAGTTTCCTTTGCTTAGGTGTAATTTCCTATCTTTGAGGAAATTTCTATAACGATTATGCAATACAAAAGAATTCTTTTAAAACTTAGTGGTGAGGCCTTAATGGGTGATGGTGAATATGGTATAGATTCCAAAGTATTAAGTGCTTATGCTAATGAAATTCAAGCTATTGTAACGCAGGGTATTGAACTTGCAATTGTAATTGGAGGTGGAAATATTTACAGAGGAATTCAATCAGAAGGAGCAGGATTTGATAGAGTGCAAGGCGATCATATGGGAATGTTGGCAACCATAATTAATGGTATGGCATTGCAATCAGCTTTGGAATCAATAGATATTGAAACAAGATTGCTTACTGCAATAAGAATGGAGCAAGTTGCTGAGCCTTATATTAGAAGAAAGGCAATGCGTCATTTACAAAAAGGAAGAGTAGTTATTTTTGGAGGTGGTACAGGAAATCCTTACTTTACTACTGATACTGCCGCTACTTTGCGTGCTATTGAAATTGAGGCAGATGTTATCTTAAAAGGAACAAGAGTAGATGGTATTTATACTGCCGATCCTGAAAAAGATGCAAATGCAACTAAATATGATACCATTACTTTTGATGAAGTATTCCAAAAGAAATTAAGCATTATGGATTTAACAGCATTCACGCTTTGTCAAGAAAATAACTTGCCAATTAAGGTGTTCAACATGAATATTGAAGGAAATTTGGCTAAGATTTGTAAGGGTGAAAATGTAGGGACACTCGTTAATTTTTAAATAAAGGTTAAACAATAAATAAATTATTATGACTGAAGAAGTAAACTTCCATTTAGATGTTGCTAAAGAGCAAATGCAAGAAGCAATTTCACATTTAGAAAATGTATTAGGAAAAATTAGAGCAGGAAAAGCAAACCCTCAAATGCTTAGAACTGTAAAGGTTAATTATTATGGGGTGCTAACTCCTTTAGCTCAAGCAGCAAATGTTTCTACTCCTGATGCTCAAACTATAGCAGTTCAGCCTTTTGATAAGGGTTTAATTGCTGAAATTGAGCAAGCAATTGTAGATGCTAATTTAGGCTTCAATCCTTCTAATAATGGTGAAAAGGTAATTATCAATGTTCCGCCATTAACGGAAGATAGAAGAAGAGATTTAGTAAAACAAGCTAAGGTTGAAATTGAAAATGCTAAAGTAAGTGTTCGTAACATTAGGCAAAAAGCGAATGATGAGATGAAAAAATTAGGAAAGGATGGTCTTTCTGAGGATATGGTTAGAGATGCTGAAACTTCAGTTCAAGAATTAACCAATACATATTCTGCTAAAATTGATGTTGTTTACACAGCAAAAGAAGCAGAAATTATGACAGTTTAATTTGTAAAAAACAAAAAGATAAAAAGGGGCAATAAGCCCCTTTTTTTATTGTTATAATGCAGCTATATCCTTTAAATTTGAAGTATTTTAGCACAAATTTATTTTTAATATGTGGAGGTTTCTTTCTAGATTAATCTTAAAAAATAGGATAATTATTATCCTGATAATTGCAGGTGCAACTACCTTTATGGTTCAAAAAGGTAAGGAGGCACGCCTTTCTTATTCTATGGCTAAGTTATTGCCTGATGACCATAAGGTAAGTTTGGATTATCAGAATTTTTTAGAGAAGTATGGCGTTCAAAATGTATTAGTAATTGCAATAGAAGACAGTTTAATTACAAATTTCGAGCATATTATAAAATGGGATGAAGTGACCAATAATATTGAAAGTATATATGGAGTTGAACAGGTTGTTTCATTTGCTAATATTCCTTTTGTATTAAAAGATACTGCAAATAGTCAATTCATTGTTAAAAGGTGGTTTTCAGAAAATATTAAAAGCCAAGCAGAGTTAGATGATGCGTTTTTAAAGTATACTAAACAACCTTTTTATAAGGGTCTGATAAATTCTGATAACAACCAGATAACTACAATGCTGATTACATTAGATGATGATGTAGTGAGATCAGCAAGTAGAGATCAATTAATATTTACTGTTAAAGATTTAGTAGATGCTTATGCTGATGAATTTAAGATAAAGGCTCATTACTCTGGACTTCCATACATTAGAACGATTGATTCTATTAAAGTAAAGGAAGAAATATCTTTATTTATCATCTTTACTTTATTAATTACTTCCCTGATATTGTTTTTGTTTTTCCGATCCTTCAAGGCAGTTATCTCCTCTATGATTGTAGTGATATTAGGTGTTGCTTTTTCATTTGGTACAATTGTGTTATTGGACTTTGAAATTTCAATTCTTATGGCTTTAGTACCTCCAGTACTTATTGTTATTGGTATTCCTAATTGTATTTTCCTTATTAATAAATTTCATAATGAATTTAAGCGTACTCAAAGTAAAGATTATGCATTAAGAAAAATGATTCAGAAAATTGGGAATATTACTTTGCTAACGAATATTACTACTGCCTCAGGGTTTGCTGCATTCATTCTTACAAATAGTAAAACACTGCAAGAATTTGGGTTGGTAGCTTCTATCAATATTATTTTTATTTTTCTATTGTCATTATTTATTATACCTATTTATTTTTCTTTTGCTTCTGCTCCTAAAAAGAGACATACAAAGCATTTGGATAAGGTTTGGATTAATAAATTAGTAGCTCAACTTGTATTTTTAGTTCAGTATAAAAGAAAGCAGATATATTTTATTACAGCTATTCTTATTGTTTTTGGTGTTATCGGTATTGTAAATGTTAAAACTACAGGAAATCTAACTGATGATTTACCAAAAGAAGGTGAACTGTATAAAGATTTAAAATTCTTTGAGCAAAATTTTGGTGGGGTTATGCCATTAGAGGTATTAGTAAATACTAAGAGAAAAAATGGTTTATTAAAATCCTATAATTTAAAAAAGATTGATCAGTTAAGCCAGGAGCTTACTAGCTTTAAAGAGTTTTCTAAACCATTATCCTATGTTGATGTTATAAAATATAGCAAGCAAGCATTTTATAATGGAGATTCATCCTTTTATTCTTTACCTAATAGTCAAGAACAAAGAATGATATTGTCTTATATAAAGAATAGTACTTCAACTATGAATGCTGAAGCTTTAATGATGGATTCTTTAAAACAAGAAGCTCGTATCAGCTTAAGGGTTGCAGATATTTCTACATCTAAGATGGATAGTGTTTTTAATGCTTTATTACCAAAGATAAATAAGATTTTTGATGCAGAAAAATATGAAGTATTTATTACAGGATCTAGTGTTGTTTTCTTGAATGGGACAAAATTTTTATTAAAGAATTTAATGTTGAGTTTATTATTGGTAATTGTGCTAATCTCTATCTTTATGGCTTGGATGTTTAATTCCTTTAGAATGGTAGTAGTTTCTATTATTCCTAATCTGATTCCTTTATTACTTACAGGAGCAATAATGGGGTATTTTGGGATCGCATTAAAACCTTCTACAATTTTAGTTTTCTCAATTGCTTTTGGTATTTCTGTAGATGATACTATTCACTTTTTAGCAAAATATAGACAAGAGTTATTGGCGAATAATTGGAATATCAGAAAGTCTGTTTTATCTGCTTTAAAAGAAACAGGAGTAAGTATGTTCTATACTTCTGTTGTATTATTCTTTGGATTTTTTATATTTGTTGCTTCTGATTTTGGAGGTACAATAGCCCTAGGTTTGTTGGTGTCAATTACATTGATGTTAGCTATGTTATCAAATCTTTTATTATTGCCTGCATTATTACTGTCATTAGAAAAGGTGATCAATTATGAAGCTTTCCAAGAGCCTTTGTTAGAAATTTTTGATGAAGAAGAAGATGTTGAATTAGATGAGTTAAAAGTAAAACGAAAAGAAAATTAAGTATGAAAGGAATAATTTTAGCTGGGGGTTCAGGAACTAGATTACACCCATTAACCTTGGCCATGAGTAAGCAAATGATGCCTATTTATGATAAACCCATGATTTACTATCCATTATCAACTTTGTTGTATTCTGGAATTAAAGAAGTTTTGATTATATCAACTCCGCATGATTTACCACTATTCAAAAAATTGTTAGGAGATGGTAGTCAACTAGGGTGTAGATTTGAATACAAAGTACAAGAAGTGCCTAACGGATTAGCACAAGCATTTGTATTAGGGGAAGAATTTATTGGTGACGACAAAGTTTGTTTAGTCTTAGGTGATAATATTTTTCAAATGAAAGTGAATACTTTAACTTCTTGTAGAGGTGTAGAGGGAGGAATTGTTTTTGGGTATCATGTTAATGATCCTGAGCGTTATGGTGTAGTAGATTTTGATGAAAATTTTAAAGCACTTTCTTTAGAAGAAAAACCAAAAAACCCGAAATCAAACTATGCTGTTCCGGGACTTTATTATTATGATAATTCAGTAGTAGAAATTGCTAAAAACATTAAACCTTCAGCAAGAGGGGAATATGAAATTACAGATGTAAATAAGGAGTATTTAAGGCAAGGAAGATTGGATGTTAGAGTTTTGGGGAGAGGTACGACTTGGTTGGATACAGGTACTTTTCAGTCCTTAATGCAGGCGAACCAATATGTGCAGGTAATTGAAGATAGGCAAGGGAGAAAAATTGGATGTATTGAAGAGGCAGCTTATCGAATGGGCTATATTAATGATGAGGAGCTTTTAGCTGTTGCAGAACCATTAAGAAAAAGTGGGTATGGCGATTACCTTGTTAATTTGGTGAAGAAATAATGAAATCAATCCAAGAGTTAAGTATATTAATTAGTGATGAGTTAGGAAAAATTGAATACCCTAAAAACCCATCATTATTATATGAACCTATTGACTATATTCTTGGTTTAGGAGGTAAACGAATGCGCCCTATTTTGGTGTTAATGGCTCATCAGTTATTTGATAAAAATATTGAGAAAGCAATTTCACCTGCATTGGCTATTGAGGTGTTTCATAATTTCACGCTTTTGCATGATGATATTATGGATAAAGCTCCTTTAAGAAGAGGGCAGCAAACGGTACATGAAAAATGGAATGCTAATGTTGCTATTCTGTCTGGTGATACTATGTTGGTTCAAGCTTATCAGTTAATGGCTGATGTAGATAAATCTATTGTAAAACCAACCCTTGAGGTGTTTAGTAAAGCTGCTATTGAGGTTTGTGAAGGGCAGCAATGGGATATGGATTTTGAAACTCAAGAGAATGTTAGTATTGACGATTACCTCAAAATGATTGAGTGCAAAACGGCTGTATTGTTAGGGGCTGCTTTACAGATTGGAGGAATTACTGCAGGTGCATTTACTCAAGAACAAGAGCATTTATACGAATTTGGAAGAAATATGGGAATTGCCTTTCAGCTAAAGGATGATTTGTTAGATGCCTTTGGAAATCCTGAGACATTTGGAAAGCAAGTAGGAGGTGATATTATGGCGAATAAAAAAACCTACTTGTATTTAAAGGCTTTGGCACTTGCTAATAAAAATCAACATTCTGATTTAGTTCAATATTTTTCAACTAATGATGCTTCTGAAGCTAAAGTTGAAGCAGTAAAATCAATTTTTACAAATTTGGATATTCATCACTTAACTACAGAATTGATGAAAGAATATCACAAAAAAGCTATGCTTCACTTAGATGCAATAGAATCAGATAATAAAGCCCCATTATTAGATTTTTCCGCACTATTATTGGATAGAGTTTCTTAATGGATTTAGCAACTGTTAATGCTAAAATTAAAGGCAATCATTTTCTTATCGAAACTACTTTACAATTAGAAAAAGACTTTTTTACTGTAGGTATAAATTTTGATATTGCTAAACCTGTAATGGATTACAAGCACTTATTTTCCTTTACTACTAACCTAGTAAATGCACTAAATGAACAAGACCCAAAACGCATCATAAATTTGCTGTACCGTATTGATTTATCAGAAGAAAAAGTGCAAGCAGAAATGCAAATTTCAACACTTACTTTTTCAGAATTACTAGCAGAATTGATTGTGAAAAGGGAGCTTCAAAAGGTGATATTGAAGAATTATTACTCAAACCCTGAAAATCAGTAGTATTTAGCACTTTATATGAATAAAATTAGATAATTTTGCATACTAAATTTAGCAATAAATAATGGATAAGTTTTCCTTTTTAGGAGCCCTACACACAGGAATGATTGAGGAGATGTATGATAAATATCTGCAAGACCCTCAGAGTATAGAAGAAGAATGGAGTAGCTTTTTTCAAGGTTTTGACTTTGCAAAAGAAGTATACTCTGAAGAAGATATCCCACAAATTTTTCAAAAGGAATTTAAGGTAATTAACCTGATTGATGCTTACCGAAAAAGTGGACATCTATTTACCAAAACAAACCCAGTTAGGGAAAGAAGAAAGTATACGCCTACCCTTGATTACAAGAATTTTGGTTTAGAAGATGCAGATTTAGATGTTGAGTTTCAAGCAGGAGAACAAGTAGGAATTGGTCCTTCAACCTTAAAGGTAATTATCACTCATCTGGAAAAGGTATATTGCCAATCCATTGGTGTGGAATACATGTATATCCGTGATCCTAAGGAGATAGATTGGATTAAAAACAGATTACATAAAAATTCAAATACACCAAAGTTTGAAGCAAAACAAAAAAAACATATTCTTCATAAGTTAAATCAAGCGGTAGCTTTTGAAAACTTTTTGCACAAGAAATTTGTAGGACAAAAACGATTTTCATTAGAAGGAGCTGAATCTTTAATTCCAGCCTTAGATGCTTTAGTTGAACATAGCTCAGAACTAGGAGTAGAGGAGTTTGTTGTAGGAATGGCTCACAGGGGGAGGTTGAATGTGTTGGCGAATATTTTCAATAAGACTTACAAAGAAATTTTCTCAGAGTTTGAAGGGAAATTATATGAAGATGATAATATATCAGGTGATGTAAAATACCATTTAGGGTTTACCTCTATGCAAAAATGCAGTAATGGAAATAATATCAAACTAAACCTAACTCCTAACCCTTCTCACTTGGAGGCAGTTGATCCTGTTGTTGAGGGAATTACTAGAGCAAAATTAGATAGTAAGTATGGGGGAGATGTAAAGAAAATCCTTCCAATTTTATTGCATGGTGATGCTGCATTGGCAGGACAAGGAGTGGTATATGAAGTTGTCCAGATGGCACAATTGGATGGTTACAAAACAGGAGGAACAATCCATATTGCAGTAAACAATCAAGTAGGGTTTACTACTAATTATTTGGATGCTAGGTCGAGTACTTACTGTACGGATGTTGCAAAAGTAACTTTGTCGCCAGTACTACATGTAAATGGAGATGATGTGGAGGCAGTTGTACACGCTTTACAATTGGCAGTGGAATACAGACAGAAATATCAAAAAGATGTATTTATTGATTTGTTGTGTTACCGAAAATATGGGCATAATGAAGGAGATGAGCCAAGGTTTACACAACCAAAATTATATGAAGCAATTTCAAAACATAAAAATCCTAGAGAGATTTATAAGGAGAAATTGATGAATGAAGGAGTTGTTGAAACAGGAATTGCAAAAGAGTTAGAAAAAGATTTTCAGGATTTATTACAAGATAGATTTGATGAAGCAAAGGAAATTAAAAAGGCAAAAATCACGCGTTTCTTAAAAGAGGAATGGAGTGAAGTAAAAAGAAATTTTATCCCTGAATTTAAGGGTTCTAATGCAACTAATATTGCTCAGGATAAGCTAAAGGAATTGGCAAAGTATTTGTATGATATTCCAGAGGCAGACAAGTTATTTAAGAAAACTAGAAAGTTATTATCCGATAGAAAGAAGATGGTAGAAGTCTCTGATTCTTTGGATTGGGCAATGGGGGAGTTATTGGCTTATGCCTCTTTGTTAGATGAAGGACATGATATAAGATTAAGCGGACAGGATGTAGAAAGAGGTACTTTTTCTCATAGGCACGCCATCCTTAAAGTAGAACAATCGGAAGAGGAGGTTTGTCCTTTGAACAGCATAAGTACAACTGCTAATTTTGATGCGTATAATTCCTTACTTTCAGAATATGGGGTGCTTGGTTTTGATTATGGCTATTCCATAACTTTACCAAATACACTTACAATTTGGGAAGCTCAATTTGGAGATTTCTCTAATGGAGCTCAAATTATGTTGGATCAGTTTATTTCTTGTGCAGAGGATAAATGGAAAGTGATGAGTGGATTAGTAATGTTATTGCCTCACGGATATGAAGGGCAAGGTGCGGAACATTCTTCTGCAAGGTTGGAACGCTATTTACAGATGTGTGCTAAGTACAATATGCAGATTGTGAATTGCACTACCCCGGCAAACTTTTATCATGTGTTGAGAAGACAGCTGAAGAGAGAATATAGAAAGCCATTAGTGGTATTTACGCCTAAGAGTTTATTGAGACATCCTAAATGTGTTTCTTCTATTAATGATTTGGCAGATGGAAAGTTTGAAGGAATTATTGACGATACAATTGCTCCAAAATCAGTAGATAGATTAGTGTTATGTAGTGGAAAAATCTACTATGAGCTATTGGATAGAAGAGAGAAAGAAGCAGCAGAAAATATAGCTTTAGTTAGAGTAGAGCAATTGTTTCCTTTAGATAAACAAGGTATAATAGAGTTAGTTGAAAAATACAATGCTAAAGAGCTAGTTTGGGTACAAGAAGAACCAGAAAATATGGGTGCTTGGACATTCATCTTATCTGAGTTAAGAACGTTTGGAATTGATGTTATTGCAAGAGAAGCATCAGCAGCAACTGCTACCGGTTCTAGTAAAACTTCAGCAGCAGAAAAAAACGAATTAATTAATAAGGTTTTTAAAAAATAAGACATGTTATTAGAAATGAGGGTCCCAAGTCCGGGAGAATCAATATCAGAAGTAGAAATTGCAGAATGGCTAGTAGAAGATGGTGATTATGTAGAGAAAGACCAGTCTATTGCAGAGATAGATTCTGATAAAGCAACTTTAGAATTACCTGCAGAGGAAAGTGGAACGATCAAAATTGTTGTTGGTGATGGAGAAACTGTTGCTGTAGGAGATGTAGTATGTATTATTGATACTTCTAGAAGAGGGGAGGCTAAAGTAAAATCAACTAAAGAAGAAACTACAGAAACTCCAAAATCGGCTGTAAAATCTGAAGCAGATTTAGTAGGAACAAAAGCAACTCCATTGGCATCTGCTATGATTAGCGAACATGATATTTCTGCAAAACAGTTGAAGGGAACAGGAGAAAAAGGAAAAATAACTAAGAGTGATGTCTTAGGAGTAATAAAGGGGACATCAACAGACGGACCAAGAGGAACATCCCGAAAGAAGATGTCATCCCTAAGAAGAAAAATTGCGAGCAGATTAGTTACTGTTAAAAACGAAACAGCAATGCTTACTACTTTTAATGAAGTAGATATGACTGCAATATTTGATATAAGAAAAAAATATAAAGAACAGTTTAAGGAAAAGTATGGAGTTGGTTTAGGATTCATGTCCTTCTTTACTAAGGCGATTACTACTGCTTTGCAAGAGTTTAAGGATGTAAACGCAATGATTGATGGAAATGAAGTAATCCACCATAATTATACTGATATTGGTATTGCGGTAAGTGCACCAAAAGGATTGATGGTTCCTGTAGTAAGAAATGCAGAATTGATGAATTTCCAAGAAGTAGAATCGGATATTAAGCGTTTGGCAATTAAAGCCAGAGATGGAAAGATTACGATTAATGAAATGTTAGGCGGTACTTTTACCATCACTAATGGAGGTGTGTTTGGTTCTATGCTTTCTACTCCTATTATTAACCCTCCACAATCTGCAATTTTAGGTATGCATAATATTGTAGAGCGACCAATGGCGGTAGATGGAGAGGTAAAAATTAGGCCAATTATGTATGTGGCACTTTCCTATGACCATAGAATTATTGATGGAAAAGAATCGGTTGGTTTCTTGGTAAGGGTAAAAGAATGTTTGGAAAACCCAACAGAACATTTGATGGGTGGTGATGTGAAAAAACATTTAGGATTGTAGAAAATTCTTTCTTAGAATTTTTGGGTCAAAGGTTCTAATCCTGCTATCCCGACATTTTTCATTTTATGATGTGTGAATTAAGCTTGACCAAAATTCATGAGGCACATGATTACTAAATTCACTGTTAGGAGCAAGAATTACTGATACAGCGTCATGTGAATGTAAAGACTCTTGATGAGAGCAAATTACTCGAAAATCTTTGATACGTGTATCATTTACTAACTGTTCATATAATAATCTAGCAGCATCTTCAACAAACTTGAGATAAGTTCCGTTGAGTTCAGCAAAGGCCATCTCATCTTCTCTTTTTACTATTACTTGAGTTTCAGTTTTTAAGGCATTAATACACATTTCTTGTAAATCTTCAATCCATACTGTATTTTCAAATTTAATAGATATTCTTGCTACTGAGCGCTGTGAGTGAGATACAGTTATTTTGTTTCTATATTTTTTAGCATACTCTGCAAGTTCATAAGAACAAGGACACGCTGACGAGTAAACAAAGTCAAAATGTAAAAACTTTATGATATCACCTTTATTATCTATATTACTTTCTAATGTACAGTTATAATATTGATATCCTGAGTTATTAGATCTTAAGGATGTTTGCAGTATAGGATAAGAAAAGTGTAATCCTATTCTTGCATCAAATGTCTCTAGATCATCTTTATAGTTAAGTAATATTTTATCTAACTTATTATAAACTTTTTCATCTTTATACTTGTAGAAAGATCTCATAATACGCGACATATTAATGCCTTTCTTATGAGCAGCTAAAGATACAGTACCTGTTACTTTAGTCTCAAGTTCTATATCTCCTCCTTCTCGTTTATCATACTTAAGAGGTAATCTAAAATTATGAATACCTACTTGTTGTATAGCAACGGGGGCCCCTTGTATTAAAGAAGAAGGACCATTCTGTAAGTCTGGAAAAGTCTTAATATCATCTTTAGTAGGTTTATAATCAGTATCATAATCTCTATTAGGCTCATAGTACCTTTCAGAATGTTTGTTGTTGGGAGCTTCTATTGTAGACTCAGCATCTCCAATCCATTCATATTTTTTGTCATTTTTTTTATTCATATTGATCTCATTATTTTGTTAGAGGTTTATATATTGCAGAATTATTTGTACCTCCTTCATAACATTCAACACTTAGAACTTTAACTCTTCCTTTTGTCTCAATAAAAATCATATTGTTTATGTAATTGTAAACATAAGTGGCAAATTTCTCACAACCAACCCCATCTAATATTCTTAGTTGTATTAAATTCTCTTCTGAGAGTTTTTTAAACATTGATAACTGTGGATCATCTTCTGCAACTATTGTTGTATGGTCAAACATGTAGCTCATGTGTTCCTTTATTCCATTTCTTTTAAATGAGCCAAAATCACAAACCCAGTTTAATTCGCTTAGATTTCCTATAAAGGTTACTTTAAATTTCATTGCATATCCATGAATATATTGACAGTGAGAATGTTTAGCTTTCCATTGTCTAAATGCTGTACTATATCCATCAAAAATTTTGGTACTGTTGTATTCGTTCATTTTTTTTTACAAATATACTTTTTTTTGTTAATGTATAAATATTTTACTTAAAAGTTATACATATTTAATATATATATGTACTTTTGTAAAAAAAAAATGAATAACTTTTTAAGCATCTACTACCCAATAATACTTGCTTTTGCTTGTATGTTGTATTCTATTGGGTTACAGATAATGGGAGATCCAGAGGGAGCGCAGTACTCAGCACATTGGCCTGGTACAATTTTACTATTTGCTATAGCAATAAGACAAAGAAGAAAGTCATGAATTTAAGTATGCTTATAGTAGGATTTGTAATTTTTTCTCTTTATATATCTGGACTTTTATATATGATTAATTATTCACACAAATCACAAAAAGATGATATAGATAATGATCCTGAAATTCCTCAAAGTTTTAAAGACACATTTTCTAAATAGTTGTATTTAATCTAAGTTATATATCTGATTATTTAAGATGCAAATAACTCAATTATGAATTTAGGGTACGCTTGTATTAATATGACTTTGGGTAAAAAAAATCCCAAAATTACTACAAATCGTAGTATGATTAAAAAAACCTTTAAAGAAAAAGGAATTTCATACGCATCAGATTTAGGCGTTAAAAACTGTAGAGATTTAGTAGAGATAATTAAATGGAATAATGAGAATGGGATTAACTTCTTTAGATTAAGTTCTGATTTGTTTCCTTGGGCTTCTGAGTATAACCTCACAGAGTTACCACATTACAATCGTATTAAAAATATATTAGGTGCTGCTGGGGTTCTTGCAACTAAGTACGGACAACGCATCACATCACATCCTGGCCCATATAATGTGTTAGTTTCACCTAGAGAGCACGTAGTAGAAAATACTATTTCTGATTTAACTAAGCATGGTGAAGTATTTGATATGTTAGGATTGAGTAGAACTCCTTACAACAAAATCAATATACATTGTAATGGTGTATATGGTGATAAGATAGCTGCAATGGATAGGTTCTGTAAAAACTTTAAGAGGTTGCCTGAATCAGTTCAAACTCGTTTGACTGTAGAGAATGATGATAAAGCAAGTATGTACTCTGTAAAAGATTTAATGTACATTCATGAACGTATTGGTATTCCTATTGTATTCGATTATCACCACCATAAATTTTGTACTGGAGATTTATCAGAAGAAGAAGCGCTAAAGCTTGCAGTGTCTACTTGGGGTAATATAAAGCCTGTAGTTCATTATTCAGAATCTAAAGCATTGCATGAGCGGAATGATAAGTTAAAACCTCAAGCTCATTCAGATTATATTAAAGAGATTCCTAATACTTATGGAATAGATGTAGATATTATGGTTGAAGCCAAAGCTAAAGAATTGTCTATCATTCCATTTTTATAATGAAAGAATATTAAGAGTTGTAAAATGATAAAATCTTTATGGAAATATAAATATCTCTTTCTTTCACTTATTTCAGTGTTATTTTTAGTTTCATTAAATAATCTTAGTGGATTAAAGATTTTTTATGAAAGCGAAAGAATAATCGAATTATCAAATGAGAGTCAAGATATAATTGACAAATCTCTAGATGATAAGAATTTAATTTTGTTAGCCATTGAATTTCAAGATTCAGTTAAATATCAAGATTTGTTAGATTTATCTAATGTTTGCCTAAAGTTATCTAAAGATCAAAACACAAAATCTGTCAGAAGTATTTTTAATGAAAGGGTTTTGATTAAATCAAGTGTCATTCCATTTGCAATAAAGATTCTTAATATTGATAATTATGATAGATATAAAACTTCACTTTTAAAAATAAAAAAATACGGAAGTAAATTTGCTTCAGATGATTTGCACTCATTTTTATTCATTATAAAATCTAAAGATCTCGATAGTGATGAACAAAAAAGATACTACCTTAATAAATTAGAAAAAGAATTTTCTCAGAATAATATTAAAGTATATATCACAGGTCAAATAAAGTCAGAAATTTATATGCAGGACAATGTGACTAAAGAATTGCTTTTATTTATTATTTTAAGTAGTATTTTATGTAGTTTAGTTTTATATTTTTACTTAGGAAATATTAAACTAGTTTTAATAAATTTCATCTCTGTTAGTATTTCATTAATATTATCATTTAGTCTTTCCAATAAATTGTTTGGTGGTATTGAGTTAGTAATGATACTTATACCGGCAATAGTTTTCATCATCACAATATCAGATTTTATGCATTTACTTAATTCTGACAAATTGTATAAAAACAAATTTAAATCATTTAAAACTCAGTTAGAGAAAATAGGTATACCTGTGTTCATTACATCACTAACTACTGCTATTGGTTTTTTAAGTTTTATGTTCTCGTCTTTAATTCCTTTGTTCAGATTTGGTGTTATTACTACGATTACAATTTTTATCTCTTTGTTTGTAATTGTCATATTGTATTCATTAATTGTTGACTTGAATATAAATAAGAATATTAAAAATAATGATTTTTTAGACGATTTAATATTTTCAATTGTTCATCTTAAAAAATCCTATTCATATATATTACTAGCTACCTTTTTAGTTCTGTCTTTTTTAGCATTTAACAATTTTAAAGTTGATAATTTTTTAACAGATGAAATTAATAAAAATTCCAATTTATATACTGATATAAATTTCTTTGACAAAGAATTTGGTGGAATAAAACCGGTAACTTTTATTGTAAAAAATGAGAGTCCATCATTATCAAGTTTGGATTCACTTAAGGAGATTATTCTAAATCATAATTTTGTTATTGATTTCTCCTTTAATGATTTTTCAAAACCTGATAATAATGATTATCTTATAAAGGCAAGAATTAAAGATATAGGATCTAGTCAATCAGCGGTTATTTTTGATGATATCCTGGTGAAATCAAAAGCTCTTTCTTTAGATTTAGAAATTGCTGGGGTAGGATTTCTATTTGATAAAATTAGTAATAAAATGACTTTTGAAATTATATTTGGTTTAATTGTAGCAGTAATAATAATTGGTCTAGTTTTTGTTTTACTAAATAATTTTAATTGGTATTATTTTCCAATTTCATTAATTCCTAATATATTACCTTTAATAAGTACTATAGGATTATTGTCAATTTTTGGTTTTTATTTTAGTCTTTCTAATGCTTTTATTTTAGCTATTGTCTTCGGTTTAATTGTTGATGATTCAATTCATATTATTAATGCCTATAGTATGTCTAGAAAAAAAGGGTTTAGTATACAAGAATCAATTTCTCATTGCCAAGCTTATACTTACAAAGCTGTTATTAAAACATCTGTGGTAATTATATTTACCTTATTTCCACTTTTATTTTCAGAATTTAAATCCATAAGTCAATTATCAATAATTACTATTATTGCCGCAGTTATAGCATTATTATTTGATATTATTTATCTGCCTAAACTGCTAATTAAATATATAAATTAATACGAGATTAGTATTGTTTAAAGATATTTTACACTCTATACTATTATTAATATCTTGTAGTAATAGTGGTAATCAACAGCCGGATTGTGAGGAAAGTGGGATTGAAGTTACTGCTTAAAAATTTATTTTATAAAATATAAGACTACTCTTAAAATCAAATAAATTTCTTAAGTTTGTATTAGTAGATTGATTAGCGGTGCAAAAAGTGGTGCAAATTTTAGTTTTAAGGCTTTCTGTAATCTAGTGAAACAAGTGTAGATTGTAATCCTGCTACCCCGACAATTTTCTCTTTTATACTTCCCAAGTATCTCCACTTTGTAGTAATTCATCTACTGTGTTGAATTTGGCATTTTCTTTTTCGTATTCCAACTGGCTCAACAATCCTTCATCAAAAGTTGGGCGGCTAACTTTTCTTATTATTCCAAGTGCAGCAGGGAACTCTGGTGGTCGCATACGCGCCAACATAGCGTGCAAAGTAGGGTCATGTTCTGTTGCATCATGCACTAAAACATCTTTTTCAGTAATCCCATTTTCACCAACAGTAACTACTTCCAACTTAAAGCCATTAAGTACAATTCCTTTATTCATTTCTGCACCAAACAGCATAGCTTTCCCATCTTCCAATACAAGCTGTGCGTCTTGCTTTACTTTTTTTGCTGTAATAGGGGCAAAGGTTTTATCGTTAAAAATAACACAGTTTTGTAAAATTTCAATCAAGGAAGTTCCTCTATGCTCTTCTGCTTCCGTGAATATTTTTTGCATCATTTTTGGGTTGGTATCCACCACTCTTGCATAGAACGATCCTTGTGCGCCAATTGCCAAATCAGAAGGAGAAAACGGTTCGTCAGTTGTTCCGTGTGGGTTCGATTTTGTCTTTATTCCTTTTTTGGAAGTAGGCGAAAACTGTCCTTTTGTTAATCCGTAAATCTCATTATTAAAGAGTAAAATATTAATATCAATATTTCTTCTTAAGGCATGTATAAAATGATTTCCACCAATGGCCAATGCATCACCATCCCCCGTAATTTGCCAAACACTAAGATTAGGGTTGGCTAGCTTTATTCCTGTTGCAAAGGCAGGCGCTCTACCGTGTATCGTATGAAAACCATAGGTATTCATGTAGTACGGAAAACGAGAAGAACAACCAATACCAGATATAAATACAAAATCTTCTTTCTTTCTTTCAAGATTTGGTAATGCCTTTTGCATGGCTCTTAAAATTGCATAATCACCACAGCCTGGGCACCATTTTACCTCTTGGTCACTCGTAAAATCTTTATTTGTTAAATGCTCCATATTATTTTGCTAATAAGGTTTTAAAATGAGCTTCTAGTTCGCTTGTTGTAAAAGGAAAGCCTTGTATTTTGTTGTACTGATTAAATATCGTTCCTTGGAAATTCATTCTTAGGTAATTGGCAAACTGCCCAGAATTCAATTCACATACCACAATTTTTTTGTACTTACTTAATAAGGTATCAATATTGTTTGGGAGTGGGTTTATGTAGTTGAATTGGCACAAGGCAATTTTCTCTCCTTCAGCCAATAAATTATCTACTGCACTGTAAAGCGATCCATGTGTTCCTCCCCAACCGATTACCAATAAATCGCCCTCTTCTTTTCCAAATATTTGCTGATCAGGAATTACATAAGCTATTCGTTTTATTTTTTCAGATCGGATGCCCACCATCTTTTCATGATTGTCAGGGTCATAAGAGACATTTCCAGTAATATCTTCTTTTTCTAACCCACCAAGCCTATGTTCTAATCCTTTTGTTCCAGGTAATGCTATTTTCCTAGCTAATGTTTTTTCATCTCTTGCATAAGGTTGGTATTCCTCTCCCTCAACAGCAATACTTGGGTTAATTTCAGGCATGTCCTTAGTTGATTTTATCTTCCAAGGTTCTGCTCCATTCCCTAAATATCCATCAGAAAGTAAAACGACAGGAGTATTATGTTCCAAAGTTATTTTGGATGCCATATATGCCCAATCAAAACAGTTTGCTGGAGTTGAACTTGCTAAAACTACTGAAGGACTTTCTCCATTTCTACCATAAAGCGCTTGCATCAAATCGGATTGCTCTGTTTTAGTTGGCAATCCTGTTGAAGGCCCTCCTCTTTGTACATTTACCACTACTATTGGTAGTTCTGCCATAATAGCCAACCCTAATCCTTCTCCTTTTAAGGCTAATCCAGGACCTGATGTTGTGGTGATGGCTAAACTTCCAGCAAAACTAGCTCCAATTGCTGAACAAATTCCAGCAATTTCATCTTCTGCCTGAAAAGTTTTAACTCCTAAATTTTTATGTTTTGCCAACTCATGTAAAATATCTGAAGCTGGTGTAATAGGGTAAGATCCTAAAAATAATTCTTTATTTGAGCGTTCAGCAGCAGCTAAAAATCCCCAAGCAATAGCTTGGTTCCCCATTACATTTCTGTAAGTCCCAGCTTGTAAGTTTGCAGAAAGCACTGTGTAGGAGGATGGTAATGCTTCAATAGTATCTGCAAAATTATATCCTGCATGCATTACCTTAATATTGGCAGCAACTACTTCAGGTTTTTTAGCAAACTTCTTTTCTAAGAATTTTTCAGTTTGCTCCATTGGTCGGTTAAACATCCAATAAACAATTCCTAAAGCAAACATGTTTTTTGATCTCCCAATACTTTTTCCATCTAAACCAGAATCTTTTAAAGCCTCTCTAGTTAGTTTAGTAATTGGCGCTTGTATAATATTATATCCTTCAAAGGAATTATCTTCTAAAGGAGAAGTTTCATAACCAGCTTTTTCTAAATCTCGTTTTGTAAAAGTGTCAATATTTACAATAATTGTTCCTCCCTTTTTAATCCAATTTTTATTGGCTTTTAGGGCAGCAGGATTCATGGCTACTAATACATCAGCTATATCCCCAGGGGTATTAATGTCAATTCTTCCAATATGAATTTGGAAGCCAGAAACTCCTGCAACCGTTCCTTGTGGTGCTCTAATTTCAGCAGGATAATCAGGGAAAGTAGCTAAATCATTTCCTAAAAGGGCAGAAGTATCTGTAAACTGTGTTCCAGTTAATTGCATCCCATCTCCTGAATCACCAGCAAATTTGATGACAACTTTTTCTAAATCAACAACCTGAGTAGTTTTATCCATTATTTGTTTTTAGCCAAAAATTAACGATAGCAAAAGTACGAACCTTAGGTATAAAACAGGAGGATTTCATTGATTATTTTCCCCTCATTTAGAATAAGTATAAATTAACAAGCTGTGTTGTACCTATTGAAAAAAGCTATATTTTTGCAATCAGATAATTAATTAAAAAGAAAAATTATGGCAATTAAAATAACAGACGATTGTATCAATTGTGAGGCTTGCGAGCCAGAATGTCCTAATAATGCAATTTATGCTCCTGAAGAAATGTGGAAAATGTCAGATGGAACTAGTGTTGCTGATGATAATGAGCGTGAAGCAGGTTCAGATGATTTCTTTTATATAGCAACTGACAAATGTACGGAGTGTATTGGTTTTCATGAAGAACCTCAATGTGCTGCTGTATGTCCTGTTGATTGTTGTGTGCCTGATGAAGATAATGTAGAGACTGAAGCAGAATTACAGACTAAAAAAGATATGTTACACGCTTAATTAAATTGCGTGTTGTTTATTAAAGAAGGGAAGCAAACGCTTCCCTTCTTTATTCTGCAAAAAAGTACCTGAAGTCTATAGTTACAAAATTACCAAGCATATCAAAATAGAATTCATTATCCGTATTGAATTCATTTGTATTGGTTTTGTACTTTGGGTAAATCCTACTGATTACTCGCCAAGGATTGTGTAAGCTCGCTCCAAAATAATAATATCCTTTTTCCTCTGTTCTGTATTCCATTCCTACATTAGCAAGTAAAGCTCTATACCCTCCATTTTTCCTATATGATTCTTGCAAGAAATTTCTGCTGCCTTCACCATATGAGAATACATCTGAAGCTAATACATTATGTGAAATTCCAAAAGCAACATTCAAATACCAATATTCTGACGCACGAACATAGGTAAGTATTTGTATAGGAAATTCATAAGAGCGCATATTAAAATTGGTAAAATCATCTAACCCAATTCCATTATTACTTATTGTTAATTTAAAATTTCTTTGGGTGTAATTTAATCCTGACTCTACTGAGAAGGTTTTATTGATTTTGTGCCTAATAACCATCCCAAATGAGTTACTGTATTTAGGGTTTAAATTGAGATTATATGAGCTAGCACTTTTATTAATATCAGCAGCATTAAAATAAGCTGCAGGAATTATGGGTTTGTATTGTAAGCCAAATGTAGTTTTACTATTTTGAGATTTTGCACTAAAAGCAAAACAAAAAAATAGAAGGAAAAGTATCCTATTGTTCATTTGCTCTGACCACAATATTTGGATCTACTTTTTGGTTGAGTAAACTTTCTATTCCTCCTTTTAAAGTACTAGTTGAAGAAGGACATCCGCTACAAGCTCCTTTTAAATTTACCGTTACAACATCTCCAATATAGGAGTGAAATGTAATTGCTCCTCCATCTGATTCAACAGCTGGTTTTATGTACTCATTCAATAGGTCAATTATTGCCTCTTCTTTTTCTGTGAAACTAATCGGTTCTTCTGAGGTAACTTCTTTCACTTCTTCTTTGATTATTTCCTCTTCAGTAATATGTTCTGTATAGTTTTTTAATCCTTCTTCATTTAAGAAATCAGCAATAAAAATACGCAACTGCATGGCAATCATATCCCATTCTACATTATCAGTTTTTGCAATTGAAATAAAGTTTGAACTTAAGTACAAGCTCTTAACAAAAGGAAAATTAAATAAAGCTTTAGCAACTGAAATGTCTTGTGCTTGTTCAGCTTTTGTAATCTCAATACTTTTGTCCACTAACATGCGGTTAGCTACAAATTTCATCACTCCAGGATTTGGAGTGCTCTCGGCATAGATACTATAATTCATAATGTTTACTTTTGTGCAAAAATACAAACAAAAATAGTATGGCATTGATAAAAAGTGTAAAAGGTAAAAGTCCAGTTTTTGGTGAAGATATATACCTGGCAGAAAATGCAACTGTAGTAGGTGATGTTGAAATGGGTAATGAATGTAGTGTATGGTTTTCAGCTGTGGTTAGGGGGGATGTAAACTCTATAATAATAGGAAATAAAGTAAATATTCAAGATGGTGCTGTAATTCATTGTACATACCAAAAAGCAGCTACTATTTTAGGAAATAATGTGTCTGTTGGACATAATGCTTTGGTGCATGGTTGCACAATAAAGGATAATGTATTGGTGGGAATGGGTGCTATTGTAATGGATGGAGTAGTAGTAGAAAGTAATTCAATTATTGCAGCAGGAGCAGTAGTTTTGGAAGGTACGCATATTGAATCAGGAACAATCTATGCAGGAATTCCAGCTAAAAAAGTAAAACAATTAAATGCTGAACAAACAGGCCGTTTGATTGAAGGGATATCCAATAATTATGTAATGTACTCCTCTTGGTTTAAAGATTAATCCCAGAGATTTACTTCTTCCAATTTTAAGTCCTCCTGAAAAAAGAATTTAGCACTTTTCTCAAAGGACTCAGTATAGTTGGAAACATAAAAATGATGTTCAGTTTCATTGCTATTACTCAGTAAATTATTTTTTTCAAGTTGTTTTGCAATGTGTTTAGCTACTATGTTTGCCGAATCAATCACATTCACTTTTCCTTTGTAATAATCTTTTATCTCTTGATGAATTAAAGGGTAATGCGTACATGCCAATATCAAATGGTCAATTTCAGCTAGTTTTGGGTTGGACAAATAATTAGCAATAACGGTATGACTAATATCCTCATTAATGAAACCTTCCTCAATCATAGGTGCTAAAAGGGGAGTAGCCAAAGAGTATACTTTGGCAAAATTACAAAGTACTTTTATTTCAGTTTCATAAATGTTAGATTGTATAGTTGCTTTTGTGCCAATTACACCAATATTATATTCGGCACATTGTTTTACTACTTCCGCTACTACAGGATTTATCACATTAAATACAGGAGTGTTTCCAGCTAATTCTTTTACTAATTTGTACGCTACTGAAGAAGCACTATTGCAAGCAATAATTATTGTTTTGCATTCTTTCTCTAATAAGAATTGAGTAATTTTCTTACTAAAATTCTGTATGGCTGTTTTGGATTTTTCACCATAAGGCAAATGCTCAGTATCTCCAAAATAGATGATGTTCTCATTTGGCAGTTTTTCTTTTAAGGCATGAGCAATAGTAAGCCCGCCAATGCCAGAATCAAATATACCAATAGGAGATTTTTTCATGAGATAAAGATATAAAAAAAGCACCTTATAAAGATGCTTTTTAAAATGAGGGATTTAATCGTTTAAATTAAAGTCCTAATTTCTTTTTTACTAAGTTAAGTACATTTTCGCTATCCTTAGCATAAAGGATTGAGCCAATGCTTTTGTCAAAGATATAAGTGAAGTTTCCTTCAGTAGCTACATCCTCAATTGCTTTTCTTGCTTTCGCTAAAATAGGCTCTAATAATTCTTGTTCTTTAGTTTGTAATGACTGTTGTGCATTTTGTTGAAACGCTTGAATTCTTTGTTCTAATCCTGTGATTTCAGCAATTTTATCTTGCTTTACCAAATCAGTATAAGTTGCTTCATTTGCTTGGTATTCCTGCACGCTTTGTTGATATTCAGCTGTCATTGATCCTAATTGTGCTTCTAAACTTTTTGCAAAGTTTTGCACTTCAGCTTCTGCTGTTTTGCGTTCAGGCATTAATATTAAAAGTTCTTGTGAATCAATGTATCCAAATTTGTTTTGAGCCATTGAGCTTAAAGTAAACACACTTAAAAGTGCTAAAAAGGTAATTTTTTTCATTTTGTTGTTTGTTATTGTTGTTTTAGTTGTTGTTTGTAATTTTAATTAGTAGCCCATTAAATCAAGTACTTTGTCGCTTTTGTCCAAGTTGTTGTTTTTATAAAGCATAATTAAGTCACTTGAACTATCAAAAACGATAGCGTATTTATTGTTAGCAGCTAATTGCTGAATAGCATCATATATCTTATCCTGTATAGGCTTTATTAATTCTTGTCGTTTGATGTATAACTCTCCTTCAGGTCCAAAGTATTTTTGTTGCAAATTTTTAGCAGCAGTTTCTTTTTTAATAATAGCATCTTCTCTTTTTACTTTCATGTCATCAGTAAGTAAAAATTGCTCTTGCTGATAGGCGCGATACATTTGCTCAACATCTGCATATTTATTTTCAATTTCTTTCTGCCAATCAGCTGAAAGTGCATCAAGCTTATCTTGTGCTTGTTTAAAGTCAGGAATCTTATTTAAGATATAGTCAGTATCCACATAAGCAAACTTTTGTGCTTGTGTAGTTGTCGTTAAAAAACTAACAACTAGTATTAAAAGTATCTTTTTCATTATTTTAAATTTTAGTGTACAAACTTAATTAAAATTGTTGACCTATAGAGAAGTGAAACTGTCCACCATTTGCATCAGGTCTGCCAGCAATATCATCAAGTCCCCAACCATAGTCTAGTCCCATCATTCCAATCATTGGTAACATTATTCTTACTCCAAATCCTGCTGATCGTTTTACACCAAAAGGATTAAAATTATCAAAATTATCCCAGGCATTTCCAGCCTCCATAAATCCTAAAGCATAGATAGTTGAACTTGGGTTTAAACTTAATGCATACCTCATCTCTGCAGTATATTTGTTATAAATAGTACCTCCTGTTTGTGGTGAAATGGAATTATTACTATATCCTCTTAGTGAGATAAGTTCTCTACCGTCATACACCATTCCCATACCACTTAATCCGTCACCTCCAACATAGAATCTTTCGAAAGGAGCAACACCAAGGTTATTGTTGTAAGCGCCCAATAATCCCATTTCTATTTTTGTAGCTAATACTAGCTTGTCAGTAAAAGCTGAATACCATGAGGATTTATATTTCCATTTGTAATATTCAATAAATTTGAATTTCTCTTGGTCACTTACTGTGCTATAATCTTCTGTTCCGTCAAATAAAGAAAAAGGAGGTGTAACTTTCAAACTCAATGAGAAATTAGACCCTCTTCTTGGGAAAATTAATTGGTCAACTGAATTCCTTCCTAATCGGATATTGTAATTTACATTATTAGAAAATCCATCTTTAAAAGTGAAAAAGGATTGAGAGTTAACTAATTTATATTGTTGGAAATTAATTCCGTTATAGATTGTGAAATAGTCATCAGGGTATTTTAACCTTTTTCCTAAGCCAACCGTTAATCCTAATATTTCTATTGCCTCTCTATTGTCTCCATCTTGTCCGTTAGATGATACTGATTTATAAAGAGAAACTGTTAAGGCATTTGGTTTTTTACCTCCTAACCATGGTTCAGTAAATGAGATATTATAATTTTGGTAGTAGGCCCCATTAGATGATGCTGTTAAGGCTAGCCTTTGCCCATCTCCAGAGGGAAGTGGTTTCCAACTTTTTCTGTTTAATATATTTTGAGTAGAGAAATTATCAAATACAAGGTTTAATGACCCTACAATCCTGTTTGCTCCCCAACCTCCTTGCAGTTGAATTTGTGAAGCTGATTTTTCAGCCAGCACATAGGTGATGTCTACTTCATTTCTAGCTGGATCTGGCTCTACTTTTACATCAAATGCTTCTGGATCAAAAAATGCCATTTGTGATAATTCTCTTTGTGAACGCATAATGTCAGAACGCTTAAATAAATCCCCAGGACGAGTACGAATCTCACGCATAATCACATGGTCATTTGTTTTAGTATTTCCCTTGATCATTACTTTGTTTACTCTAGCTTGCTTCCCTTCATAAATCCTGATTTCAAGATCAATATTTCTATTATTAGCAGCTACCTCAACAGGTGTAGCATTAAAGAATAAATAACCATCATCCAAATAAAGTGAACTAATGTCGTTTCCGTCAGGACTTCCAAATAAACGAGCATCTAAAATAGATTGGTCAAACACATCCCCTTCTTTAATTCCTAATTGTAGTTTTAGTTTTTCAGAAGAATAAACTTTATTTCCAACAAAATTTATCTTGCCAAATTTATAAGGTTCTCCTTCATTAATAGTGATTTCAACACTTAAAGTATTGTCCTTATTTAGGTAGGTTGTGTCGTTTGTAATACGAGCATCTCGATATCCTACTTCATTATATTTTGCAATAAGTTTTGCTTTATCATCAATGTAGTTATCATCAATAAATTTTGAAACCTTGAAGATTCGCCACCAATTTTTTGCTTTTGTTTCTTTCATACTTTTCCTTACCTTTTTGTCGCTTAAGGCATAGACAGTATCCTTTCTATTTAAGAATGTTTTATTGGTATTTGCTAGTTTACTTCTTCCAATTATTTTTATTTCTTTAATCTTAACTTTCTTACCTTTATTGATGTTGAAAATTAGATTTTCAGAATTTGCAGTAGCAGAATCAACTGTAGTTAAGTAGCCTACACTAACATTCAAAAAACCTTTATTTATATAATAGGTTTTGATAAGATTTGTGCTGTTATTTATTAAGTTTTGAGTAAGGATTTTTCCTCTCATTAACTTTAAATCTTCTTTTAAAGTAGTAATGTCTGACTTACTTATTTTTCCTTTAAACTTAAACTTAGATAGGCGACTATTTTCTACTAGATTGATGTTTAAAAATACAGTGTTTTCTACTATTTTTTCAATTGTAATATCTACATCTGAGAATAAGCCTTCTTTCCATAGTTTTAGGATAGCCTGGCTAATATTGTCACTAGGAATTGTAATATTTTCTCCTACAGTTAACCCTGAGATAGTTATTAGTGTACTGTTATTTAAGTTGTCAGCACCTTTTACCGTAATTCCTCCAATCTCATAGCTTTTTGGATTAGAATAGTCTATTTTTTCAGTTGTTTGTGCGCTAAGATTTATACTTAGGAAGCTTAATAATATGAGTGCAAATTTTTTCAAAATTCTATTTTTGTAATTGTTCTGTTGTTTTTCCAAATCTTCTTTCTCTATTTTGATAATTCAATATTGCTTTGTATAGATCAGTTCTTCTAAAATCAGGCCAAAGTGTATCTGTAAAATAGAGTTCGGAATAAGCAATTTGCCATAAAAGGAAATTACTTATTCTATATTCTCCACTTGTTCTTATGAGTAATTCAGGGTCAGGAACGCTTTTTGTAGTTAGATATTGCTGAAAAGTAGTTTCATTTATTTCTTCAGCTTTTTTTCCATCTTTAATAATGTTTCGTACTGCATTTAAGATTTCCCACCTACTACTATAGCTTAATGCTAGCACCAAAGTCATGCGTGTATTATCCTTTGTTTTTTCTATTGCTTCTTGTAACTCTGTTTGAGCTTTTGAAGGTAGTTTCTTAATATCACCAATAGCACTCAATCGGATATTATTATCCATTAAGGTTTTAGTTTCTTTGTTAATTGCTGAAACTAAAAGGGTCATTAAAGCATTTACTTCTTTTTCAGGACGATTCCAGTTTTCAGTTGAAAAAGCATAAAGCGTAAGGTATTTAATGCCAATTTCAGCTGCTCCCTCAACAGTATCGCGTACTGCTTTTACACCATTTTTGTGTCCAAAAACTCTTAGTTTCCCTTTTGTTTTTGCCCATCTACCATTTCCGTCCATGGTAATGGCAATATGTTTTGGTAAGTTATCTTTATCTATTTCTTCCATCGAATTTTACTGAAATAGATTTTAGTAATCGCAACCTTTGGTATTATTACTAAGTTTGAATGAAAGTGTAATTCCAGCAAAAGAATACCAATCTTTTTTGGTTTCATCACCTCTTTGATCACCTGCAAAATGTGTTCCTGTAGGATCTGACATCTCATAAGTTTCATTAGATATATCTGCTATATTTGCGCCAACTCCCTCTGCATAAGTTGTACTTACATCATCTAAATAATCAGTAAATGTTTTACGAACCCCATATTCCAAAATAATATTGAAAGATGGGTTAATAGCAATTTTAAGTCCGCCACCAATAGGTATTGCAAATTGTGCTAAAGCGTATTTACTTCTGTCTGGAAATGAAGTAGATCCTTGCCCTTCAGTTCCTAGTTCCTGTAAGTTTACCCATTGTCCATTTTTATTTTCTGCTTGAGGATTAAAATGAAAGAAAGATAATCCAGTATATACAAATGGCGTCCAGGTGTAAAGTGCATTTCCAGTTTCATAAGGTAAGAAGTTGAATTCAATTTGTCCAGATAGTTCAAAAACAGGACTTCTGAAATGTAATTTCCTATCTAGAGCTATTGTGTCAGTAGGGTCGTCATTGTCATCAGCAGATAAGTTTAAGTACATTAATTCAGCTTTGTATGAAAACCGTCTGTCAATATTTTTTCTAACAACTATTCCTGCCATTGCTTTTGAACTGTTAAAATGAGTTGTGTTCAAGTCCCCTAAGTAGTAAGAAACTCCTCCGATAAAGCCAACTTCACTATTTTCTTTATATTGGGCATTTGCATTAAATCCTAGTGCAATAAAAGCAGTTAAGATAAAAAGTGTTTTAATCTTCTGAACAGGTAAAATATAACTTTTCATAATCATGATTTATCAATAATTTGCAAATATACTTATTCTGAGGGTTTAAGGTAAGATTCTTAGCTTCTTTTATCCAATCCCCACATTAACTTATGCCTTATAGTTGTTGTAAAAGAATTGTTTTGTGGTTGCACAAGTTTTGTTTTAAAATTAGCCTTTTTAATTATAAGTTCCGTTTCGGCATCAAAGGCTCTTGATCTAGAGTCTAATGATACAAGTGCTAGTTGATGCCTGTCTTCTACTTTTAGTTTGATAATACTTTTGTCATCAATAACAATAGGGCGTACATTCAAATTATGTGGAGCATTTGGGGTAATAATTATATTATTTGTTCCTGGCATAATAATTGGTCCTCCGCAACTTAAAGAATACCCAGTCGAGCCAGTAGGAGTAGAAACAACTAATCCATCAGCCCAATAAGTATTCAGGAATTCATCATCAACAAAGGCGTCAATACGAATCATTGATGAAGTATCTTTTTTGGAAACTGCTACCTCATTAAGTGCAAAGTTTTTGTCTTTAAATAATTTTTTGTCAGTGCTTAATTCCAGTAAAGTACGCTCATTAATTGTGTAGTTTCCTTTTAGGATATCTGTAATTGCATCATCAATTTGGTCAGCCGAAATGCTAGATATAAAACCAAGTCTTCCAGTGTTTATTCCTAAAATAGGCACATCTGTTTCCCTAACATAAGTTACTGCCTTTAGTAGTGTTCCATCACCCCCAATACTGAATAAAAAATCAGCTTTATTTTTTAAGGATTCATAGCTATTAAAGGTGCTAATTTCTTTGTTGAAACGAATATTATTTTTTAAAAATATACTAAAATCTTCTTCAACAATCAGATTAATATGTTCAGCTTCTAATTTTTTAATTAAGTGCTGAATATATTTGCTAAAATGTTCAGGATATGGACTTCCAAAAATTGCAATTGTCATAATATTAGTTTTTTATCAAAACGGACTTGAGAAGTGTAAAAATACTCCTTTTTCTCCTAATCCGTTTATTGAATACTCAATTCTTAATAATTTATCGTAATAAGTTACATAATCAAGGGCAACTCCTCTACCCCAAAGCAAAGAATTGTTAAGTGAATTTTGTGTCTTTTCTTCATCATTAATAACATAGCCTAAGTCAGAAAATAATCCTAAATAGATAGAGTAGTGAGATTTATTGAATTGCCTCATTCTTACATAAGGAATATTGAAAGTTGTCTTTTCAATTAGGGCGTATTTTATAGCAGTTTTGGAAAGCCAATAGCTTTGTCCGTCCACTACATAATATTCATACCCCCTCACATAATCCTGGTAACCTAAGGCTTTTTGCAGGAAGTAAGGTTGCTTTCCTTCAGTAATATATTTTGATTTAAAACTTGAGCCAATAAATAAACGATTGATGGGTTCAATATATTTTTCTACTTTTGAAAGTATTTCTGTATGTTGCGTGCTGCCAGAAAAATATTTCTTAGCTGATAAATCTAAATAGTACCCATGTAAAGGGTAGACAGTGTAATCTCGTTTTTCGTAACTAAAAGAATATTTCAGGTTAAAAGCAATAGCAGATGTTTTGCCTTCTCCCAGGTAGTTAGAGTTCAGGATAGCTATGGAGTCAGAGATTATAGATTTAAGATAAGTAAGTTTTAATTTATGTTTTTGATGGATATTATTTCGGTAAACTATTTCAGTATTCAAATCATAATCAATACTACTATACTGTTCACTTTCAAAATAGTTTAGCTTATTTTCTTGTGTAGAATAATGTGTCTTTTTTCTTCTGAAAAATTGCAAATTTGTATTGATTCCTATTGTTTTATTTTTGTTGAAATAAGGAACTTCATAAGCCAATAAATAATGTTCTTTAAATCCTTTTCGGATTTTTAATTTTAGTAGTTCATTTCGGCCTCTAAAATTTTCCCAGTTAAAATATACTCCATAGTTCAAGCGAGAGAAATCAGAATAATTATTGTCTGAAAATTCCTGCCACCAAGTGTTAAAGTTACGCTCAGATATTTCAAATACTGGGTAAGGCCAGATGTACCACTTTTCAATTACCTCAATAGTAATTTCTGCTGTATTGTCTTTTTCAACATTGCTTATTTCTACAAAATTAAAGAGCTTTAAATTTACTAAATTTTCCTTACTTTCTTCAGTTTTTTGTGATAATTCTTCTTGAGTATACTTTATATTTTCTTCAAAAGAAATTTCTCTTAGAATAATATCTTTTTGTGTTTTTATATTCCCATTTATACTAATAGAGCTAACTGTAATTTGGGCTTGTGTTATCTGACCAAAAAATAACAATATTAAAGAGAGTGAAAAGTTTTTCATTTTATGGATTTAAAAATCGCATTAAAGATTCATACCTTTCCATGAAATCATCTTGCTGATTATTTCTATTGTAGGATGCTGTAATTGTATAGTCAAAGCGCTCAAAATCTTTTACTATTGCTGTAATATCTACTTTATTTAATTTTAATGTGAGTTCTAACATTTGAGCATCTGGTATTGAAGTTATGTATGAACTTAAAATCTTTGTGTCATTTGATTCAATGATTCTAGCAATTTCACTCATGGAATAATCATTTTCTTTCATTTGTAATACTAACATCCCTCCAATGCTTTGTATGCCAGTACTTTTTGCAACAGTATATAATAGCTTTCTGTTAGTGATTGCTCCTAAATAGTGTTTTTCTTCATCTAAAACAGGTATTACGCTTAGGTTATTGAGCTCTACCGTTTGTAAAATATCAAATAAATGTTGTGAACCAATTACTGATGGGGCGGTAAGTTCAGTTAAATGCTCATCAATAAATTCGTCAGTCTTATTCCAGCTTAAAATCTCTTTTTCAGATAATATCCCTAGGTAAAATGAGTTTCTTACAACTGCCAAATGATTAACTCTTAACTCATCCATTAGGGATAAAGCTCTTTCTCCATCATCATCCGGATGAAGGGTAACTAGAGAGGATGAAATTAATTTACTTGCTTGCATAGGGCAAACATACTATTTTTTACTTTTGTAGCCTATGACAAAACTCAGTGTAAATATAAATAAGATAGCAACTATCCGAAATGCTAGGGGGGGAGTTTCTCCGTCAGTGCTTGATGCGGCCATTAGTTGTCAAAGATTTGGAGCGGATGGAATTACTATTCACCCAAGGCCAGATGAGAGACATATTACAAGAAAGGATGTGCATGATATTAAACCAATTATAATAACTGAATATAATATTGAAGGCTACCCTTCAGTTGATTTTATTAAAATGGTGATTGATGTTAAGCCTGAACAAGTTACTTTGGTTCCTGACGGACCGAATGTAATTACTTCTTGTGCAGGTTGGGATACTATAAAGTTTCAGGGTTATCTGAAAGATATTATTACTGAGTTTAAAGAAAATGGTATCCGAACTTCAATTTTTGTTGATCCAAAATTAGAAATGATTGAAGGGGCAAAATTATGTGGTACTGATAGGATAGAATTGTTTACTGAAGACTATGCTACTAATTATGCTGAGGATAAAGAAAAGGCAATTGCTCCTTATGTTTTGTGTGCAAAAAAAGCAGCTGAACTAGCTTTGGGTATAAATGCTGGACACGATTTGAGTTTAGAAAACTTAAAATATTTCGCAAAAGAAATTCCTAATCTGGATGAAGTGTCTATTGGTCATGCACTTATTTCAGATGCACTTTATTTGGGATTAGAAAATACTATTCAAATGTATAAACGCCTTTTGTAAATGAAATTACATTCAAAAATATATGGTGATAAAGGGCAGGATTTAATTGTAATTCATGGGCTTTTTGGCATGAGTGATAATTGGAATACTTTGGGAAAGCAGTTTGCTAAATACTGCAAAGTGCATCTAATTGATTTGAGAAATCATGGAAGGTCGCCACATTCAACTGAGTTTAATTATGAAGTAATGTGTAGTGATTTGCTAGAATATATGGAAGATAACTCCATTGAAAATCCTGTCATTTTAGGGCATTCCCTTGGTGGGAAAGTAGCCATGAAATTTGCTTTTACGCATCCTGATAAATTAGAGAAATTGATAGTGGCCGATATTTCTCCTAGGAAATACAATACTGATTTTCATGAAAACCTGTTGGCGACTTTATACAAATTGCCATTGGAGGATTTTAGCAAAAGGGAAGAGGTGGATGCTGCACTTGCTATTTTTCTGGAAGATAGGGGTATCCGTTTGTTCTTAATGAAAAACCTATACCGAAACGAAAATAAGGAATTTGCTTGGCGATTTAATATTGATGTATTGTTGGAAAAAGTCCAGAATATACAAGAGGCCGATTTTGTAACAGGGAAATTAAATATCCCAACCCATTTTATTAGAGGGGGTAATTCGGACTATATTAATAGTGCTGATGAACTTTTAATAAACAAACACTTTGCGGACTTTAGTATCTGTACGATTGAAAGTGCAGGACATTGGTTGCATGCCGAAAATCCAGAACGATTTTACAATGAAGTGATGGGATTTTGTTTGATGTAGTTAAATTTCCTTCTCAAAGCAATAGTACTCATTTTTTCCTTCTTTCAAATAAATATGGCCTAATTGGGTATATCCTAATTTTTTGTAAAACTCCATAGCTTTTGGGTTATCACGGTAGGTGTCAAGTCTTATGGATTTAAGTCCTTCTTCCAGTATTACTTCTTCAACAAATAACATCAATTTTTTGCCAACTCCATTCTGCCAAAATTCTTCTTTTACTGCTAATCTGTGTACTACTAAAAACTGATTTGTTTTATCTTGCCAATCTATAGATAAATAAGTAGGGTCTTGTTTTTCATCAATATTGATTCCTCCAACAATAACTCCATTTATCTCTGCCACATAGTAAGTTCTTGCTTTTAAATCATCTAGTATTATTTCGGAATTCGGATAAGTTTCATCCCATTGGGTAATTCCGTTTTTTAGCATTCCTTTTACACAGGAATTATACATTAGCATTATATCTCCTAAATCAGATTTATTGGCCTTCCGAATTATCATTGTACTAATAGGTTACATCCTCTTATATCTGCATTGGAAAATCTGCCTAAAACGGAGAAAGTATTATCATCAAAAGTGCGCCCTAAATCTTGTGTTGCAATAAAGGGACAGGAATAGAGGTTGGCTAAATCAATCACATTTATTCCACCAGTTTTGTTATTGCCTATAATGGTTAAGGGGTCATTTACATCTCGTATCAATATTTTCATCCATGGTGGAGAGTTAAAAATATTTTTTCCTTTGGAATACCCTTGCGATAAAAGTTCTGTCATTCCGTATTCTGAGTGGATATTTGTGGTTAAAAATGCTTCTTGCAGTAATTGATGAATTTCTTCTTTGAGTAATTCTTTTCGTTTTCCTTTCATGCCACCTGTTTCCATAATTAAGGTGTGCTTTAGGTGTTGTGGGAATTGTGCTGCTAAGTCCAACAAGGCATAGGTTACTCCAAATAGGATTGTTTTTTGTCCTTTGCTTTCTAGTTCTGTTATCGTCTCAGATAGTTTAGTAAGGTTGTTAAGATAGAAACCACTTTTAGGGTGATTGCTTTTGCCTATCAAATCATCAACCATATAAATAAGTGATGATCCTTCCCTTTCTTGATAGGATGGGAGTAGGGCTAAAACGCAATAGTCTTCTATATTTCCATAAAACTGTTCAAAGGTCTTTAGGTATGATTGTTCATATACTGAAGTATCGCTTACCAGGTGTTTGCTTTGCTGTCCTGTTGTTCCGCTACTTAGGAATACTTCTTCTATTCCTTGCCCTTGGCAGATTATTTGTTCATGTTTAAAAAATTCAATGGGTAAAAAAGGAATTTTTGTATAGTTTTCTGGCGCAACTCCTTTTAGTATTAATGATGCATAAGGTGCATAAACAGGATTATTCTCCATTTGATAATCAAAAATGGATAATGCTAATTCATTAAACTCATGCTCATTATCTACATTAAATATTTCCTCAACTAGTTTATGCATCATACTGCAAAATTAAGGCATTAAAAAAGGCGACACCAAAATGGTGTCGCCTTTTATCATTAACCTGATGTTAATTATTTAGAATTTATATTCTAAGTTCATGAATAATGTTCTTTTTGCTTCAGCATTTTCTTTAGCTCCTGTCCATGACTGAACATTAATAGCTAGCTTTACTCCTTTAGCCATTTGTCTTTCTATTCCAAATACAGTGAAGTTTCCATCATTTTCAAGGTTCCATTCTTCTTCAGAAGTAACATCATCATATCTTCCAAAAAGAGAGTATTTTTCATTCAAATTGTAATTTCCATATACTGAAAGTAAGTCTTTTTTAACATCAACTTTATTGCCTGTATTTGTCATAACACTTTTGTCAGCTCCTAAGTTAAAATTATCTCCAGCATAAGCAATTGCCAAAGCAGTAATGTGTTGTGATGCATCTTCCTCTCCATAAGTGCTTCTTGGTGCGATATCTCTATTTATTCTTAGCGCTAATCTATCACTCATTGTATAGCTAATTCCTAAGCCCCCTCTGAATAATCCATTTTCTCCTTGTACTTTTTTGTATCCTTCACCATTCAATACTTGTGCATCTATGCTTAGTTTTTCAGATAATTGGTAGTCAGCAGTTAATCCTGCATCAGCAGCACTTGCCCATTTTTGCATATCTTGAGCTGATTTTGCAATATATCTTTTCCCCCAAGCCTTTTCTTGAAACTTAAAGTTTTTAGTTCCTACTTGTCCAAAGTTAAGTGTTAATTTATCAGTTGCTTTCCAGTTTAAGCTTGCAATCTTTAAGAAAGCAGTATAAGCAGATCCTCCATCATTACTACCAATATCAAAAGTAACTTTTCCAGAAAATTTATCATCAAATTTATATCCGTATCCTAGGTAAGCTCTTTTAATTTCAAAGGCTTTAAAAGCATCTTCAGTTTCTTCAGCTGATAGATCATAATTGAAGTTTGAGAATACTTTTACTGAAGGCTTTCCTTCTTGTGCGTTAACAGAAATTACTGTTAAAAGTGCAGCACTAAGTGCTAAAATTGTTTTTTTCATAATTTATTATTTATTGTTTTAAATGATTAATTTCCTACTATTGCTTCTGTTATGTTATGAATATGATCACCAACTTTTTCTAATGAGTGTATCATATTGTTGTAAATCATACCTGTTTGGATTTTGAATTCTCCTTTCTCAATTTTTGTTAGGTATTCTTTCCTTAACTTATTTCTCATATTATTAATGATTGTTTCAGCTTCATTTGCTCCTACCATTGATACTTGTTTGTAGTCAGAATTAAGGTTGCTGTTCATGATACTCATAGCTTTTTGAACTTCTACAATCATTTCTTCTAAGCTTGTTCTAAGTTCAGGAGTAAAGTAAGCTTTTTGCTCATTCTTTCTTTCAACAGTAATTGATAATTGGTAGCAGATATCTCCAATACGCTCCATGTCATTAATCATTGAAATCATACTTCTTACTTTTATTGATGCTGAATCACTCATCTCTCCTTGAGCTGCTTTTGCTAAATAATCAGCAATTTCAACTTCCATTCTATCTGTAATGTCCTCATATTTTTTAATACGAGCCATTTGTTTTCCAAACTTCTTGCTATCAGTTTCTTTCATTAACTCAGGAATCATATCAAATAAACGACTCGTAATTTTTCCGAATTTAGCTACTTCTTTATTTGCTTCAAGTACTGAAAGTTCTGCAGTTTGCATTAATCCTGTTCCAATATGCTCCAAGTGGAATTCCTCATCCATGTCTCCTTGTGATTTAACTGTTCTTTCAGCAAAACGAACGATTGCAGGAACAAACCAAATAAGAATAAGTACATTAAGAAAGTTAAACCCTGTATGGAAAATAGACAATGCAATTGGTACTGGTGACATGCTGTCTCCCCAACCATCAACAGCTGTGTATGGTGAGATAGAACCAAAATAATTCATAGATACATATTCTACTATATCTAAAGCATAAGGCATTAAAATTAACATCCAAGTAACACCAATAAGATTAAACATTGAGTGAATTCTTGCAGAACGCTTTGCGTGTACATTACCTACCATTGATGCTAGCTCAGCAGTAATTGTTGTTCCTATATTTTCTCCTAGTACCATTGCAGCAGCAACTTCAAAAGGAATTACCCCAGTATTACAAAGTACTAGTGTTAATGCCATTGCTGCTGAGGATGATTGTACTACAATAGTAAGTAAAGTACCTACCCCAACAAACATCAATCTTGATAAAAATGAGATGTCAGCAAAACCTGCTAAAAAGTTTAATACTTCAGGGTTGTTTTTTATATCAGGTACTGCATTTTTAAGTTCAGATAAACCAATAAATAGAAGAGCAAATCCTACTAAAAATTCCCCCCAGTTTTTTGTTTTAGTTTTCCTTGCAAACATCATTGGCATACCAAAAGCAATAATCGGTAAGGCAATGGCTGACATTTTTACTTTAAATCCTAAAATTGAAATAACCCAAGCGGTAATAGTTGTTCCAATATTAGCTCCCATCATTACACCAGCTGATTGAACTAAAGTAAGTAATCCTGCATTTACAAAACTTACTGTCATTACTGTAGTTGCTGATGATGATTGAACAATGGCTGTGATTAAAAAACCAGTCATCACCCCAAAGTATCTATTAGAGGTCATCCCTCCTAATATTTGACGCATTTTGTTTCCTCCTGCTTTTTGAATACCGTCACTCATTACCTTCATTCCGTAAATGAAGAAACCAAGTGCTCCAATCAATTTTAATAGTTCGTAAATTCCAAATTCCATTTTCTTATTTTTAATTTGCTGCAAAAGTAAATGAACAACTAGCTTTTAATGTTAAGCGAATGTTAAGAATTTGGTAAGGCGGTCAGAAGATACAAAATAAGTTTAAATTTGCCAAAACATTTTTAATGATTTATCGCATATTATTAGTTGATGATGAGCCAGATATTTTGGAGATTGTAGGATATAATCTTAAAAAAGAGGGGTATGAAATTACTACCGCTAATGATGGAGTGCAGGCAATAGAGAAAGCTATAAAACATAAGCCTCATCTTATAATTATGGATGTAATGATGCCTAATATGGATGGGATAGAGGCATGCGAAAAAATTAGAGAAATCCCTGAACTCAGTAAAACAATCATTACTTTTTTAACGGCTAGAGCTGAGGATTATTCTCAGATTGCAGGCTTAGAAGCTGGAGCAGATGACTATATTACAAAGCCCGTAAAACCAAAAATTCTGCTAAGTAAAGTAAAAGCATTGCTAAGAAGGTTGGATGATAACACGAGCACAAAAAACAAAGTGTTAAGAGGAATTGAAATTGATACTGAAAAATATAAAGTAGTAAAGGAAGGGGTTGAGGTAAGGTTGGCAAGAAAGGAATTTGAACTTTTGCAATTACTGTTTTCAGCAGTAGGAAAAGTATTTACAAGGGAGCAAATTATGAATACTGTTTGGGGGACAGATGTCTTTATTGGCGATAGAACAATTGATGTTCATATTCGTAAATTACGTGAAAAATTAGGAGATGAATTTATTGAAACCATTAAAGGAGTGGGCTACCGCTTAAGTGAATAATGAAATTGAAAAGCTCATATAGTATAAGTGTATTAATTGCTGTGTTTGCAACTGTATTTCTGTTTGTTCTCCCTGCTGAAATTAAAGGGTTTCACTTGTTCCTGTTCTTTATTTTTCTTGTGTTGTTTTCTTATTTTGTAATCAGAAAATATATTCAAAAGAGGATTGAAGTGTTATACAGAACCATTCAAAATCAGAAGTTAGATACTGCAAATTCTTTTGACTTGGAAACTTCAGAAGAAGACGTGAAAAAATGGTTGAGTGAACATTCTGCTGAAATAGAACATTTAAAAGATACTGAACAATTCAGAAGGGACTTTTTAGGGAATGTTTCTCATGAATTAAAAACCCCAATTTTTAATATACAGGGCTATATTCTTACTTTATTGGAAGGCGCTTTGGAGGATGAAGAAATCAATAGAAAATATTTATTGCGTACCCAAAAAAGTGTGGAGCGTATGATTTCTATTGTGGAGGATTTAGAAAGTATTTCTCATTTGGAAACCAATGTAGAAAAAATAGAATTTGATAAATTTGATATTGTAGCCACTTGTACTGCTGTTTTGGATGCTCTAGAGGACAAGGCAAGAGAAAATGCAATAAGTTTAGTGTTTGACAAGGAGTATAAGCCAATTTTAGTGCAAGCTGATGAGCAAAAGATTAATCAGGTATTGACTAATTTATTGATGAATTCTATAAAATACGGAAATGAAAACGGCTTAACAAAAGTGCGTTTCTTTGATATGGATGATGTTGTACTTGTTGAGGTTTCTGATAATGGAATAGGAATTGAAGAGCCGCATTTGGCACGCCTTTGTGAACGATTTTATAGAGTAGATGGTAGTCGTTCTCGTGAAAAAGGAGGGACAGGATTGGGATTGTCTATTGTTAAGCATATTATGGAATCACATCAGCAGACTTTAAATATAAGAAGTACAGTTGGTGTTGGCTCTACTTTCTCATTCACCCTCAAAAAGGAGAAATAAACTTTTCCAATCTGTTTTGGAATTGATTTCAGCAGTAAATCCTTTGTAGTTTTTACTTTCCTTTACCGAAAGTTCAAAATTAAAATCACTTTGGTTCTGTGCATAACAAATACCTGAATTTTTAAAGTTATAGGCTAAGTATTCTTGTTCTGTTTGCCCTGGTGTGGGAATAAAAATTGCTTTCTTTTCTAGCTTTGCCAAATCCATTACTGTGGAATATCCTGGCCTGCAAATAATTAGTTCGGATTGTGCAATGGCTGTGTTTAAATCCTTTGCATTTAGGTGGGATTTTACCGTTAAGTTTCCGATTTGTTCAGTAGTATTTAGCTCAGGTTTGCCCAATACAATTAAGGATTTTTCTATTCTATCTTTCAAAGCATTTATCAATCCTTTTTCTAAAATTGTTCTTTGGGGTTCAGGTCCTGAAACAATAGCTAAATAGTCGTATTCTTTTTCTATTGCTTGTTTTTCAAAGCGGGATTGAATACCAATATAGTTAGTGTTGTTCGGTAGTTTATTTGGTTTGGATAGGTTACCTGCCAAATTGATGTTTTCATCATCCATCACCCAGCAAGCAGCATACTTATTAATGTATTTATAATTGAAATTACGCATACTTTCTGTAAAGTAAGGGCTTTGTATTTGCAATTGATGCGTAATAAAAACACAGGGTACTTGCTTGGAATATAGTCCAAAACGATTGTCAGAAATTACCCCATCAATATTATAATCTTTTATGATTTCAGCAAGGGCAGTATTTTCCTTTTTTATCTTCCATAATAGTTTTGGAGTTTGCAGTAGCATACTTATACTCATGGGTAAGTATTTTGGATATTTTACATTATACCCTTCAAAACGAATAATTTCTAGTTGAGGAAATTCAGTATTTAACAAATGTAATGGGCGCTCATCAGCAGCCAATATTACCTCATAATTATTAGCGATTAAAGCATTAATTATAGGAATGCATCTTGTTGCATGTCCTATCCCCCAATCTAGTGGGGCAACTAAAATTCGTTTTTTTGCTTTCACAGGCCAAAAATACTTAAAACAAAGTATTTTTGCAGCAAAATAAAAGTTTTGGCAAAAAATAAGTTAAAAAAGTTCGCTCAGATGGAGGATTACCCTCATGTACAACAACCGGATTTGGAGGTGTTGGAGCATGGTTATGCAATGAAGGGGAATTGGAAAAAGGATTTCTTTAAGAATGAAAACCCTTTGGTGTTGGAGTTGGGTTGCGGTATGGGAGAATATAGTGTGGGTTTGGCTGAAAAATTTCCTGATAAAAACTTTTTAGGTGTTGATATTAAAGGAGCAAGAATTTGGCAAGGTGCAACTGACGCCATTGAAAAAAACTTGAAGAATGTGGGTTTCTTGCGTATCCGTATTGATTGGATTGAACAATGTTTCGCAAAAGAGGAGGTGGATGAAATTTGGATTACTTTCCCTGACCCACAAATGAAAAAAAGAAGAGGAACAAAACGCTTAACCCATCCTGATTTTTTGAAAAGATATAGCAATATACTAAAGAAAGATGGGCCTATCCACTTAAAAACGGATAGTCAGTTTTTACATGGCTTCACATTGGGAATCATTACGGGTGAAAATCATATTCTGGAGGATAGCACCCATGATTTATATACTTCCCCAGTGGAAAGAGAACATATGGAAATAAAAACCCATTACGAACAAATCTATTTGGATAGAGGTTTGCCAATTACTTACCTAAGGTTTAGGTTAAAGTAATAATGGAAGAGAACTTCTTCCATAAAGTATACGCTATTGTTCGCCAGATTCCTGAAGGAAAAGTAAGTACTTATGGTGCAATAGGTAAATTTTTAGGAAGTGCCAAGTCAGCCAGAATGGTAGGTTGGGCTTTGAACAAATGCCCGAGTGATGTGCCAGCACACAGGGTGGTAAATCAAAAAGGATTACTTACTGGGAAAATACATTTTGATGGCATAACCCTTATGCAACAGTTATTGGAAAATGAAGGGCTTGTTATTGAAAACAACCAAATAATTGATTTGGAAAAATACTTGTGGGAGCCAACAGGTATTTAGTGTCCATCTGCTTTTACGAGCCATTTTATATTTCAAATCTTTAAAATTCCTATCATGCTAGCACTCAATTTTCTTCCCATACGAGTGTTCTTTTGTCTGGTAGCTCTGTTCTTTTTTCCCATACGAGTGTTCTTTTTTCCCATAGCAGTAAATTTTCTTCCCATAGCTAACTATATTCTTCTGGTGGCTGTGTTCTTTTTCTTCTCATCTTAGTCCTATATACTGTCCTTCAATTAAATCCAATATCTAGCAACTAACAACTAGCAACTATTACTATCTTTGCAACCTTAAATTTTTAAAATGAAGTTAACTAAGCAGGTTGTTATTGCAGCATTACAGCACATTACTTTACCTAATGAAAAGGAAAATATTGTAGACTCTGGTGCTGTAAAAAATATTCAGGTTTTTGGCACTGATGTTGAGCTAGATGTAGAGATTAAAAATCCTACTTTGCAATACAAAAAAAAGGTAGAAGTGGATTGTTTAAAGGCAATACATGATCATGCCTATGAAAAATCAAAAGTAAAAGTAAACCTTATTGTTAATGCTCCTGAAAAGGAAACTCAAATAAAAGGAAATCCTATTCCAGGCGTTAAAAATATTGTTGCGGTTTCCTCTGGTAAAGGGGGGGTTGGTAAATCAACCATTGCAGCTAATTTGGCTGTTGGTCTTTCTGATTTAGGATATAAAGTGGGGGTTATTGATGCTGATATTTATGGGCCGTCAATGCACATCATGTTTGGTTTGGAAGGAGCAACCCCTAGTACTGTTAATGTAGATGGAAAGTCAAAAATAAAACCCTTGGAAAGCTATGGAGTTAAGTTGCTTTCCATTGGCTTTTTTGCGCAAAGTCAGCAGGCAGTAGTTTGGAGAGGGCCTATGGCTTCCAAAGCATTAAATCAATTATTGTGGGATACTCATTGGGGTGAGTTGGATTATTTGGTGGTGGATCTTCCTCCAGGTACAGGTGATATTCACTTATCTTTAGTGCAGTCCATTCCCTTAACGGGTGCTGTGGTGGTAAGTACGCCTCAAAATATCGCTTTGGCTGATGCTAAAAAAGGAGTAAATATGTTCCGTATGGACAGCATTGATGTTCCTGTTTTGGGGATGGTGGAAAACATGGCCTATTTTACTCCTGAAGAATTGCCAGATAATAAATATTATATCTTTGGAAAAGAAGGGGCAAAAGGATTAGCCGAGCAAATGGAAATTGATTTGTTGGCTGAAATCCCTATCGTTCAGTCTGTTCGTGAGGCAGCTGATGCAGGTAGGCCAGCTGTATTGCAAGGGGCTACTCCTATTGCAATTGAACTTTTGAATATGGCAAAAAATGTAGTAACAGCTATTGAAAAAAGAAATACTACTTTAGCGCCAACAAAAGCGGTGGAATTAACGAACTCAAAAGGGTGCTCAACAAAATAATTATGGGAATAATAACAGATATAACGATACTAGATAAAATTGAAGCTGCTTTGCAAGAAATCAGACCATTCTTAGAGGCTGATGGTGGGGATATTAATTTTATTGAACTTACTGATGAGTGGGTGGTTAAGGTAAAATTAGTTGGTGCGTGCAGTAGTTGTAACATTAGTATGATGACCCTTAAAAATGGTGTTGAGGTTGTGGTAAAGCGTGCTGTGCCTCAAGTAAAAGAGGTTGTAGAAATCTCATCTTTATAATTTACTTTGTTTATCTCTAGTATTGTATTGTTTATTTAGAATAAATATAAATTAAAAGAATAGTTGATATTCGTCATGTTTCTATAGGTTGAAAAATATAAATTTGCAACCTAAAATTGAAGATATATTTAACATGATTCGAATTAATAACTTTAAAAGCTGCATTTTACTTCTAGCAGTTGTATTCACTTTCTCATTCCAAACTTCTGCTCAGCCTGATGGTGCGCAAATTTTTAAAGCAAACTGTACAGCTTGTCATATGATTGGTGGAGGTAGATTGGTAGGTCCTGATTTGCAAGGGATAACTGAAAAAAGAACAAAAGATTGGTTAAAAAAATGGATTAATAGTTCGTCAGAACTTATTGCTTCTGGTGATGCTGATGCAATTGCAATCTTTGAAGAATACAATAAATCAGTAATGACTGATTTTTATTTTTCGGATGAGGACATGGCTGCATTATTGGTTTATTTGGAAAACCCTCCTGTTGAAGAGGTGCAAGTGGCTTCAGCTGCTGGCGCAACAGAACATGATAAAGGGATGAGTGGTTCTACTCAAATGATGATTGTTGCCTTAGTTTTATTAACGCTAGTATTCATTCTTACATCAGTAAAAAATAGCTTAAAAGAAAGTTTAGGGCAAGAAACAGAAACAGTTCCTGAAACTTTAAAAAATCAAACTGAATTATTTTTAGCAAACAATATCAATAAGTTATTTGTTGGTTTATTCATTATGATTGTCGTATTGAAGTTTGCTTTTGATGCTATGATGGGAGTTGGTGTAACTACCAACTATCAACCAGTCCAACCGATTGCTTTCTCACACAAAATTCATGCTGGTGACAATAGTATCGATTGTAATTACTGTCATACATCAGCTCGTACATCAAAACATTCAGCAATACCTTCTGCAAATGTTTGCATGAATTGTCATGCTAGTATTGTTTCAGGAACTACAACTGGCACTACTGAAATCCAAAAGATTTATGATGCTATTGGTTATGACCCTGAAACAAGAACTTATATTGAAGGGTATGAACAAAAACCAATTGAGTGGGTTAAGATTCATAACTTGCCTGATTTAGCTTATTTTAATCACTCTCAACACGTTACTGTTGGTCAGTTGGAATGTCAAGAATGTCATGGTGCTATTGAGGAGATGGATGTGGTGAAACAAGAATCAGAATTAACTATGGGCTGGTGTATTGAGTGTCATAGAGAAACTGAAGTAAAGATGGAAGGAAATGACTATTACACAAGCATGCACGAAAAAATGAAGGAAAAGTATGCAGGTGAAAAAATCACTGTTGACAAGATTGGTGGTTTGGAATGTGGTAAGTGCCATTATTAATAAAAGATTTAGATTTTAATTTCTATATAAAATGACAAAAGCAAAAAAATATTGGAAAGGTTTAGCTGAGCTAAATGACAATCCGTTAGTTGACAAGCTAAAACAAAATGAATTTGTTGAAGAAATTCCTGTTGATGAATTTTTAGGAGATAAAGAATTATCTTCTACTTCTACATCAAGAAGAGATTTCTTAAAGTTTTTAGGATTTAGTACTGCTGCAGCAACTTTAGCAGCTTGTGAAGCTCCTGTTAACAAAGCAATCCCTTATGTAATAAAGCCAGAGGAAGTTACTCCTGGTGTTGCTAACTACTATGCAACTACTATGTATGACGGGCACGATTACGCTTCAGTTTTAGTTAAAACTAGAGAAGGCCGTCCAATCAAAATTGATTCAAACAAATCAGCAACTAACGCAAGAATTCAAGCTTCTGTTCTTTCATTATACGATTCATCAAGATTGAAAAACCCAATGAAAGCAGGTGTGGATACGGATTGGAGTACTGCTGATGCTGAGATTATTGCAAAATTAAATGAGATAAAAGATAATGGTGGTAAAATTGCTATTTTATCTTCTACAATATTAAGTCCTTCTACTAAACAATTAATTGCTGATTTTTCTGCTGCTTACGGTAATGTAATGCATGTGCAAATGGATGCTGTTTCTTACAGTGGAATGTTGGATGCTAATGAAGCTTCATTTGGAGTAAGAGCATTACCAACTTATAATTTTGATAAAGCAAACGTTATCGTTTCTTTTGGGGCTGACTTTTTAGGAAACTGGCTAAATGCTGACTATGCTAAACAATATGTTACCGCTCGTAATCCTAAGAACGGAACAATGGCTAAGCATTACCAAGTAGAATCTTCTTTAAGTCTTACAGGTTCTAATGCTGATGATAGAACACAGATTAAGCCATCTGAACAAGCAGGTTTATTATCCAACTTATATAGCGCATTAAGTGGTGGTACTGCTGATAGCAGAATTGCTAAAATGGCGAATGACTTAGCTAACAATGCTGGTAAATCAATTGTTGTTTGTAATAGCAATGATGCTCAAGTTCAAACTTTAGTAAATGCAATTAACAACAAATTAGGAAATTACGAAAACACATTATCTTTATCTAATCCTTCATACTTAAAACAAGGAAATGATACTGATGTTGCTACACTTATTAGTGAAATGAATGCAGGAAATATTACAGCATTGATTACTAATAATGTAAACCCAAGTTATACTTTACAAAATTCTGCTGCTTATAATACAGGATTAGCAAAAGTAGAATTAACGATTGCTACTTCTTTATATAATGATGAGTCGGCTGCAAAAATGATGTATGCTTGTCCTGATAATCATAATTTAGAAAGTTGGGGAGATGCAAACCCGTCTAATGGAGTCTATACTTTAATACAACCAACAATTTCTCCTTTATTTAATGGTCGTCAATTCCAAGAAAGTTTAATGACTTGGATGGGGAAATCAGATTACCATACATATTTGCAAAATACATATTCATCTATTGATTGGAATAAATCTGTACATGATGGTTATTTTACACAAAATCAATCTGCTCCAACTGTAAGTTCTTTTGCTGCTCCTGTTCCTTCATTTAGTTTAGCTAAAGCAGATGGAATTGAGTTTGAAATGACTGAAAAAATCTCAATGGGAGATGGAACTCAATCTAACAACCCTTGGTTACAAGAGTTGCCTGATCCTCTTTCAAGAGCATGTTGGGATAATTACTTAACTATGTCAGCTTCTACAGCTCGTGATCTAGGAATTAAAAATTGGAATGTTTCTAATGGGGGATTAAATGGTAACATGGTAACCCTTACTGTAAACGGAACTATATTTAACAATGTACCAGTTATGATTCAGCCAGGGCAAGCTATTGGTACTGTTGCAATGGCTGTTGGTTATGGTAGAACTGCTGCTGGAAAATGTGGTAATGATATTGGTTTTAATGCATTTGCATTAGGAAATGGAATAGCTACTATTGAGGTTGTTGAAGGTGAATATGAATTTGCTGCAACACAATTACATCATACTATGATGGGTAGAGACATAGTAAAAGAAACTACTTTAGAAGACTTTATTAAAAACCCTAATGCTGGGAATAAACAAGTAACTTATGCTACTCATGATGGATTTAAACCTGCTTCTGAGGTAACTCTATGGGATGAGTTTGATCATTCAACTGGGCATTTCTGGAATATGTCAATTGACTTAACTTCTTGTATTGGTTGTTCAGCTTGTGTTGTTTCTTGTCATGCTGAAAATAATGTGCCTGTTGTTGGGAAAGAAGAAGTAAGAAAATCTAGAGATATGCACTGGTTGCGTATTGATCGATATTTTTCTTCTGATATGACGAAAGAAAGATCAGCTGAAGAAAAGATATCTGCTATTACTATGTATGCTGAAATGGAAGACCCATCTGAGAATCCTGAAACAGTATTCCAGCCTGTAATGTGTCAACATTGTAATCACGCTCCTTGTGAGACAGTTTGTCCTGTTGCAGCAACATCACATGGTGCTGAAGGGCAAAATCACATGGCTTATAACAGATGTGTAGGTACAAGATACTGTGCAAATAACTGTCCTTATAAAGTTAGAAGATTTAATTGGTTCCAATATTCTGATAACGATAAGTTTGATTTCAACATGAATGATGACCATGGTAAAATGGTATTGAACCCTGATGTTGTTGTTCGATCAAGAGGAGTTATTGAAAAATGTTCTATGTGTATCCAAAAAATCCAAGAAATTAAGTTGGATGCTAAAAAATCAGGAACTAGAGTTGCTGATAAAGATGCTCAAACGGCTTGTTCATCAGCTTGCCCTACTAACGCAATTGTATTTGGTGATGTAAATGACAATACACATCAAGTACAGGCACTTAAGAAAGATGAGAGGTCTTATGCCTTATTAGAACATTTAAATACTGATCCTTCAGTATTCTATCAAACAAAAATTAGAAATAAAGCTTAATATATAGATATGCAAAAAGAAGCAGAAATTAGAGATCCGTTAATTCTTGGAAATAAATCTTTCCATGATATAACAAAAGATATTGCAAAGCCTGTTGAAGGTAAGGCTAATAAATATTGGTGGATATTATTCTCACTATCATTAGTGTTGTTTATTTGGGGTGTACTGAGTATGGCCTATACAATAGGTACTGGTATTGGTGCTTGGGGGCTTAATAAAACTGTCAACTGGGCTTGGGATATTACCAATTTTGTTTGGTGGATTGGTATTGGTCATGCTGGTACATTAATATCGGCAGTACTTTTATTATTCCGTCAAAAATGGAGAATGTCAATTAACCGTTCAGCTGAGGCAATGACAATTTTTGGTGTAGCTCAGGCTGCACTTTTCCCATTAATTCACATGGGTCGTCCTTGGTTAGCGTATTATGTATTTCCTATTCCGAATCAGTTTGGTTCCCTTTGGGTAAACTTTAACTCTCCTTTACTTTGGGATGTATTTGCAATTTCAACTTACTTCTCTGTGTCAGTAGTATTCTGGTACATTGGTTTAATTCCTGATTTTGCAATGTTAAGAGATAGAATGAGTGAAAAAACTGCACCAATGAAAAAGCAATTATATTCTTTCCTTTCATTTGGATGGAGTGGTAAGGCAAAGCATTGGCAAAGATTTGAAGAAGTTTCTTTAGTATTAGCAGGTTTAGCAACTCCACTTGTATTCTCGGTACACTCTATTGTATCTATGGATTTTGCTACTTCTGTTATTCCAGGATGGCATACAACAATTTTCCCTCCTTACTTTGTATTGGGTGCATTGTTCTCAGGTTTCGCAATGGTTGAAACTTTACTTATCATTATGAGGAAAGTAGTAAACATGGAAGCTTATATTACTATTAAGCACATTGAGTACATGAATATTATTATTCTACTTACAGGTTCATTAGTAGGTACGGCATATATTACTGAGCTTTTCATGTCATGGTATTCTGGTGTTGAGTTTGAGCAATATGCTTTCTTGAATAGAGCAACTGGTCCTTACTGGTGGGCTTATGCAATTATGATGACTTGTAATGTATTAACTCCTCAATTATATTGGTTCAGTTCAATAAGAAAGAGCTTTGTAGCAACATTCATCTTGTCAATTTTTGTAAATATAGGGATGTGGTTTGAGCGTTTTGTGATTATTGTAACTTCTCTGCATAGAGATTTCTTACCATCAGCATGGACAATGTTCTCTCCTTCATTTATTGATATAGGAATTTACTTAGGAACAATTGGCTTCTTCTTTGTATTGTTCCTTTTATATGCAAGAACTTTCCCTGTAATTGCACAGGCAGAATTAAAATCAATTGTTAAATCTTCAGGATCTGAATATAAAAACAAGAAATAATGAGTAAAAATACACTATACGGAATTTTTGATTGTGAGCTAGTTTTATTAGCTGCAGTAAAAGAAATTCGCGCTAATAAAATTGAGATAAAGGAGGTTTATTCTCCTTTTCCTGTACACGGTTTAGACAAAGCTTTAGGCTTAAAAGAAACTAGAATGGCAATTACTGCTTTTATTTATGGTTGCATTGGGCTTTCATTAGCTGCTTTAATGATTTATAATATCATGATTATTGATTGGCCACAGAATATTGGAGGGAAACCAAACTTTACTTTCTATCATAATATGCCAGCATTTATTCCTATTATGTTCGAATGTACAGTACTATTTGCAGCTCACCTTATGTCAATTACTTATTTGATAAGAAATGGATTGTACCCAGGTGGAGTTTCTGATAGTCCTGATGCAAGAACTACAGATGATAAATTTTTAATGGAGATAGAAGTGGAAGGAAATGTAGCAGATGTAAAAGCAATGCTTACAAAAACTGGAGCTACTGAAATTAACGAAAAAGACGCATAATTATGAATAAATTACTTTTAAAATTAGCCTTTATTTCAGGAGTTGTATTCTTGTCTTCTTGTGGAGGAGATTCTGATCCTGGATATGAATTTATGCCTAATATGTACCGTTCACCATCATTGGAAACTTATGGTGAAAATACTATTACTGGTATGAATGCTTTACAGCCTGTTGAAGGTACAGTTGCTAGAGGACACCTTTCTACATTTAACTATGACGGAACTTTAGATGGGTATTTAGCAGCAGGAAATTCGGCTGTTAATCCATTTGAAAATAATGAGAAAAACCTAGCAGATGGTAAAGCGCTTTACGGAATGTTCTGTGAGCATTGTCATGGTGCAACTGGTGCTGGTGATGGAACTATTACTCATGCAATTTATTCTGCAGTACCTCATTATAATGATGCAAAATTGAATAGAAGACCAGGCGTTCCTATGAACGAGCTAAAGGCAGGACATATCTTCCATGCTATTACTTATGGATTGAATGCTATGGGGCCTCATGCTACACAAATTAATGAAGATGAAAGATGGAAAATTACTCTTTATGTTCAGGAAGAATTACAGAATTTAGGTAAATAAAAAATAGATAAACAATGTTTACAATAGATAAAAAAGCAAAGAATTTTACAATGGCATTAATGGCTATTGGGTTAATTGCATTAATTTTTGGATTTGTTTCAAATCCTCATGGAGCTTGGCCAGCATTATTGTTCAACACTTATTTTTATATAGGTATTGCAGTATTTGGTGTGTTTTTTGTTGCCTTACAATATGTAGCTGAAGCAGGTTGGTCAATCGTACTGAAAAGGGTGCCAGAAGCAATTATGGCAGCATTACCAGTATTTAGTTTAATTATGCTATTCATCATGGTGGCAAGTATTATGCACTGGAATCATATTTACCACTGGTTACATGAAGGTATTATGACTGTTGGTCATAAAGACTATGATGCAATTATTGCAGGTAAAGAAGCTTACTTAAATGCAAGTTTCTTCATCATCAGAACAATAATTTACTTATTAGGATGGAATTATTTTGCTAAGAAATTAAGAGCTTTATCAGTATTAGAAGATAAAGAAGGAGGTACAGCTATTCACTTTAGAGGGGTAAGTACTTCAGCATGGTTTATGGTATTTTTTGCGGTAACTTCTGCAATGGCTTCTTGGGATTGGATTATGTCAATTGATACACACTGGTTCTCAACTATTTTTGGATGGTATATATTTGCTGAATGGTGTGCAATTGGTTTTACTACTGTTTTATTATTTACCCTTTATCTAAAAAGGAAAGGACATTTGCAGGATGTGAATGAAAATCATATTCATGATTTAGGAAAATGGATTTTTGCCTTTTCATTGGTATGGACATATATTTGGTTCTCACAATTTATGTTGATTTGGTATGCTAATATCCCTGAGGAAGTAACTTACTTTACTGCTAGATTAGAAGTTGAAAATTATAAGTTCTTATTCTGGTTCAGTATGATTATTAACTTTATTGCTCCTATTATTCTATTGATGAGTAGAGATGCAAAAAGAAACAATGGAAGATTAATTTTTGTAGGTTGTATCATTCTATTGGGTCACTGGTTAAATTCTTATTTATTGGTAACTCCTGGTACTTTAGGTACACATGGTCATATTGGATTTACTGAGGTTGGAATTGGATTAGGATTTGGAGGTTTGTTAATATACTTAGTTTTAAATGCTTTAACAAAAGAACCATTAGAAACTAAGAATCATCCTTTCTTAGATGAGAGTAAACACTTACATACCTAAGATTTAGGTTTGTTAATATAAAATTCAAGGGTCAGCATTGCTGACCCTTTTTTTATCAATTATTGTTTACATTTGCTGCTAGCATGAATGAAAATCTAAACCCTGATAATGAAGCTTTCTCTGAACAGGAGTTGGCGATAGAGCAAGTATTGCGTCCTAAACTATTTGAAGATTTTGAGGGGCAAGAAAAAATTGTAGATAATCTTGAAGTATTTATTCAGGCTGCTTCTCAAAGAGAAGAGGCTTTGGATCATGTATTGTTACACGGCCCTCCTGGGCTTGGAAAAACTACTTTAGCCAATATTATTGCCAATGAGTTAGGTGTTAATATCAAAACTACTTCTGGTCCTGTTTTGGATAAACCAGGCGATTTAGCAGGTTTGCTTACCAATCTGGAAGAAAGAGATGTGTTATTTATTGATGAAATCCATAGGTTAAATCCTATTGTTGAGGAGTATTTGTATTCTGCAATGGAGGATTATCAAATTGATATTATGATAGAATCAGGGCCAAATGCGCGTTCGGTTCAAATTAAAATAAATCCTTTTACATTAATTGGAGCAACTACTCGTTCAGGATTATTAACTGCACCATTGAGGGCTCGTTTTGGGATTAATGCTCGTTTGGAATATTATAAATTAGATTTACTTTCTAAAATTGTAAATCGTTCTTCTTCTATTTTGGATGTAAGTATTGCAAAGGATGCGGCAGCTGAAATTGCGGGAAGAAGTAGAGGTACACCAAGGATTGCAAATGCTTTATTGAGGCGTGTTCGTGATTTTGCTCAGATAAAAGGAGATGGAAATATTGATAAAAAAATTACCCAATATTCTTTAACTGCACTTAATGTTGATGAGCATGGTTTGGACGAAATGGATAATAGAATATTATCAACTATTATTGATAAATTTAAAGGAGGTCCTGTGGGGCTTACTACTATTGCTACTGCAGTGGGTGAGCAGGCGGGAACGATTGAAGAAGTGTATGAACCTTTCCTTATTATGGAAGGTTATTTAATGCGAACTTCAAGAGGAAGGCAAGCAACTGATTTAGCTTTTAAACATTTAGGAAAAACAAAATCTGCTGACCAAGGAAATTTATTTTAAGAAATTTGATCAAAAACCTCTAGTATTGTGTCTTTGTATTGAGCAAAGGAGGTAAGTGCCCAAACTTTTAAGGTAATTATTTCATTTTTACCAATCCATCTTGCACTTTTTTGTAATTCTTTTCTGAATAAATTTTGATCAAAACTTACTTTTTGAAGTATCTTTTTACTGAATTCTAACATAGGTTTTTATTCTTTTCATTTACAATAACCCAAAGTTCAGCAATTTATTGTTTTGTACCCCAACTATATGAATTGTTTTCTATACCACCGAGTGTTAATACTCGATCAATTACAGTAGCAGCTAAGGCTTCAAAATTTTGAGGTTTGCTGTAAAATGATGGAGTTGCTGGGCAAATGATTCCTCCCGCCTCAGTAATTGTTTTCATATTATTGATATGAATCAAACTTAGTGGGGTTTCTCTTGCAACAATTATCAATTTTCTTCTTTCTTTTAGAATTACATCAGCCGCTCTAGTTGTTAAGTCATTGCTAATTCCTGCTGCAATTCTCCCCATAGTTCCCACTGAACTTGGGCAAATAATCATAGTCCCAAAATTTGCTGAACCACTTGCAAAAGGAGCCATAAAATCCATTTTATCATAAAATGTAAATGGGTAATTGTTGTAGTCTGTATTTTCTAATTCAGTTTCCCAAACATATTTTGCGTTATCACTCATCAGCACAGCAACTTCTTCTATTTGCTCTTTTAGTTGAACTAATTTATCAAAAAGTACTTTGGCATATATTGCGCCACTTGCGCCAGTTACAGCAACTATTATTTTGTGTTTCTTATTCATTTATAAATGATAATGAAGTGCAAAGCTCAATACAGAATTGTATTGCCCTTTATTAAGTTGAAAAGTACTAACTGATGCATGAGATCTTATTGGTAAAATAGAATTACTAATACGACTATTTAATACTAATCGGGGGTTAATAGAATAATCAACACCTATAAAAACACCAATGTCTGTTGTGTTGAATTCTCTTGTTTTATTGCTAGAAAGCTGACCGTAAATATCATTGTCAGAAGAGGAAATTAGAAAAGCAGTTTCAATCCCTCCTTCAACAGTTATTGTACTGCTTTGTTGATATTTTAAAAGTAAAGGCACTTCAACATAGGATAAATTAATATCGGTAATTCCATTTTCATTCATTTTAGGGTTATTGCTCCCTTTTTGAATAAAAGTCATTTCCATTTGACCTTTTAGAGTATTACTGAGTTGTAAATTAACAAAACCACCAACTAGCAATCCTGCTTTATTAAATCCTCCAAGATGATCTCCTGAAACTTGTGAAGTGCTTAATCCTAAAATTAATCCTCCTCCAAAATTTTGTGCTTGAATATTGATAGAAACAACACAAAGAAGAATGTAAAGAAAGATTCTCATGCTATCTTAAGCTAACACCGAGACCTAAAGTAGCTGTTGGGTACTCAGCAAAAGTATAATCTGCTTGTATGGTTAAAAGAGTAATATTAAGCCTTAATCCAATATTTGCTCTAAGGTTATTATTGCTTGTAAAATCCATTGCTACTTCTTCCTCAAACTTAACGCCTCCTAAATCAAAATTAGCATCAGCAGAAAAAGTTGTTTTAGATGAATTGTATCCTACTCCAGCATAACCCGTAACCATCAATATTTTTCTTGATGCAACAAGATTTATTGTAGTTGCTTTAGTTTTTAGAGCAACTTTTTGGTCTGCTATTTTTAGTTCAGTATTCAATGTAGTATATCCTCCTTGAATAGATAAACTAATAGGAATTGCATCTCCAACTACAGGAATCCATTGTAATAAATCATGTTTTAAGCCAATCCCAAATAGATTTACATTTATATTTTTTCCAACATTCATCATAGGCATAAATCTCACATCAATAGCAGTTTTTTTAATTAAACCAATACCAGCCTGCATCATAGGCAAAGGTAATGCAGGAGTTTTAAACCCTCCTGGCATGTCAAATTTAGGGTTGTTAACTCCAGCCCCAATGTCATAAATCATTTCAGTTGTGTTAGAACTTCCAAAAATAGTAGCAGCTTCATCTTCAGTAGAAGTAAATACATCTCCTCCTGCTTCTTTGATATTGAAGGCTTTTGCAGTATTTGGTATAATAACGGTATTTAAAGTAAAAGTTAAATCAAACCCACCTAAACTATGTGGCTTTGCGGTATTGTACCAACCATTATTTAAACTCGCTCCAAAGCTTTCTGCCATTGGAGTAAAGTAAGCTTCAATAATTTGTTCTCCTTGTGTTATGTCATCAGCAAGAATGCTTGTAATCTGGCCTGTTGATTGCCCAAAGGATGTAAACCCAATAAAGGCTGCTAAAAGTGTAAATAGATTTTTTTTCATAATTGATATGGTTTATTTGTTCATTAAATGTGCTTCTTCAACTTGCACGATTTCTTGTGATGTGTTGTCATAAATATAAGCAATTACTGACATGTTTTCAGCATTCCATCCTCCTGCATTCCCATTCCCAGCTTCAGCAGTATTTGTAGAATAGTCAATATTATATTGTTCTAATGTGTTTAGGTTAATATTTATGGGTAATGAAATATTATCCCCAATGATATAGGTAGTAGAAGAACTTAAACTTTCATCAGAAAGCACAGTTCTTAAAGCATGATTATGCTCATAAAATTCGTTATCTGTTTGTCCATCTTTTTGCCAGTCAATTATATGGCTTTCAGTTAAGCAAACTACTAGGTTGTAATCACCAACTACATCATTTATGAGTTCAGTATTTACAGTGATAGTACCTTCATTTCCATTCACATCACTTGTAATACTAATCCCAAAATCAATTTCTTTTTCTAATTCTATAATTACAGCATCTAGCCATGAATCTTTTCCTAATTTATGCTCGTTAGGGTAGCCAATTCTATTTACCATCCCGCTAGGTAATGAAGATATTCCAAAGAAATTACTCCATGAATCTCCCCAATCTGTTCTAAAATCATAATCATATGGATTTCCAATTGGGTTAGGTCTAGCAAAGCTAGTTGAAACATGCAAAGCCATTCCAATAATTTGATTTTCATACAAATCGTGTATTGCTTCCAACTCTCTAGCGGCAGCTGGGCAGTTGGAACAAGTATGCCCAGTAAAGTCTTCAATTAAGACTTTTTTAACATAAGTGTTTGATGAGGTGTCAACTGGAGTAACTCCTCCATCATCAATTAGGTAAGGTCCTTCTACTACATCACAAGATGTGATAATTAAAATAAAGCTAAAAAGTGTGATTATATTTTTCATATTAAAAACTTGATGATATTGTTAAACTAAATCCGTTAGATGAAGGAACTTCTTTGCAGACTCCTCCAACACAGAATATTCCTGCTCTTTTTTTACCATAACCAATGGCAAACCTGTTAGATCCGCTCAGGAAACCACAGTTAATATTTACATAATGTAATTGTTTTTCTAAATCATGATTTCCCCAATTATACATGTCCTGTACAGCAAAAAACCAGTGTGGAGATACTGTATATTCAACTAGCCCCATACTCCAACTTCCATCTCCACCATCAGTCAATAGTTCTTGCAATTCAATTCGAACAGTATGTCCTTTTTTAATTTTATAACTTATATCAGCAATAGCAATAGTAGATTCAACTATTCCGTAATTTCCAGGTTTTTCTAACACATCTTTATTGTAGGACTGTCTGGCTATTACCCCGGTTACTCTAATTTTTTTGTTAATTTTTTTATAGATTTCTAAATTTAGGTCTCTAAAATAAAGTTCTTCTCCTTTAATGCTAATAAACATTGGTGTGTGTTCAGAATTGTCATTCAAAAATGAATTACCTCCATTAAGAGCATTAATTCTTGAGAAGTTAAACGAAATTTTTGTTCCGTATTTTCCTCCTAAAAGACTCCCTTTTTTGATTTTATAAAATACATCAATTTGTGTTCCAAATTCACCTTCTGGCTGAGTTGCACATGGGTGCAAAGCCAATAAAGTGTAAGTGTGTTGTTTTGTTAAGGTTGGAATATAGTTGATGATGTATTGTTTTTCTTTTGCTCTTTCTGACCGAAATTCCATATGGTCAACTCTATGCATTTCTGCTACAATCCCAAACCCTCTCTGTGAGTAGGTTAGGCTACTCATCAATGCATTTCCATTTGCATAATTATTTTCTTCAGCAGTAGCTGAGCCTACTGGATCGTTTAACTTAATTGCATATTCTCCTGAATAGTTCCATCCTCCATTTATTATGTTTAAACGAGATGAATAAGCAGCAACATTTTGAGGTAATAAAAGCTTAGGGTTGATGTCTGCTTGAAATCTGCTTACAAATCCTTGTCCAACAATTATTCTTGTTTTTGATTCAAGATTCAAGGCTTCATTAACATTTATCTCAGCATCAGCTCCTCTAATTATACCGTCAGAATAGGTAAAATAAGTTCTGCTTTTGCCGATAAATCCTTTTAAATAAACTCCTTTTAACGGTCGGTATTTTAAGCGTACTCCATCCATTGCATTGTCCTGCCCTAACCCTTTATTTTCATAACTCCTGAAAATTAAGCCACTTCCAATTTGTTCGTAATAATTACCGGCTGTTACTTCTAGCCCATCAATTGTGTAAGTAGCATAGCGAAACATAATTCCATTTCCTTTGTATTCATCATCAAAATCCAATAAGGCATTTAGGTAACTTTCGTAACGCAAACCTGCTGAAAAATCACCTTTCGTATAATTAATATTTAGATAAGCATTATTGAGAATAATTTCATCTGCAGCTTTTGCTCCAATGAGCTCATCTTCCTGATAGCTTTGCATATTTAAGTCAAAGTCACCATGAAATTCACCACTATTATCTTGTGCAAAACAGATAATAGTTAAGCAGGCTGTAGTAAGAGTAAGGCTTATTTTTTTGATCATTTTTTTACTATTTTTTCAATTTGTTCCAAAAGATCATCTTCATCACCATCAACATAGCCTTTGTGTTGCCAAACAATTTCTTTTTTAGCATTTAATAAAAATGTATGAGGAACAGTAGATACCCCCATGGCTCTTTTTAAGTCTCCATTAGGGTCCAAATAAACTTCATAATCCCAGTCAGATGCATTTACATAAGGAGAAACTTTAGCCATTGACCTAGAGTTGTCAATTGAAATAGCAATTACTTTTACGCCTGTTTCATCTTGCCAATCTTCATAAACTTCCGAGATATTATTAAGTTCTTTTTTGCAAGGTTTGCACCATGTTGCCCAAAAACTAATCACGATTGGGTTTCCGTCATTTTCTATTGCAGTAATATTTATGTTTTCTCCATCAAGTGTTTTTACATCTAATGAAGGTAATGTTCTGCTCTGGGCAACACTTAAGGTTGAAAATAGTGCAATTGCAGTTATAGTTAAAAATAGTTTTTTCATTTTACTTAGGTTTTATTGTTGGCTAATTTAATAATAATAGCTGAATTAAAGGAGAATAAAAAACCCTGAAATTTTCAGGGTTTTTTATAAGTAGTATGTTGTTGTGAATTACTTTGTTATAGTAATCTTTTTAACTTTAGTTGTTTTATTGTTATTAATATTTACAAAGTAAACACCATTGCTTAAGGTTGAAACATCAATTAATTTTTGAGCTTCAGTAGATAAAACTAATTTACCAAATACATCATAAATATTTGCTGAAGTATATTCTCCATCAATTATTAATACATCTTTAACTGGGTTAGGATAGATGTTAACTGAAAACTCATTATTTTCCTGAATTGCATTAACATTACATTCCATAGTGCAAGCGGTTAATGTACTGTAAGTTCCACTACCAGTTCCAGGATCAATACAGCCATTTATAGGATCACAATCCCATGAGTCAGAAATATTTGAGCCAGTTAAAGCAGCTTTTTCTGCATTTAATATTTCTCCTGTAGTAGTATTTATTATCATAACAACAGCATGAGCTTTAGTCCAATTAAAGCCTGCATCATTATACCCTGCTAGTGTATTAACACTTACATCAGTAAATGCATGGTTATATGTTCCAATATTAACAATTCCAGATGGAAGACTCCCTACATCTCCTAAAATATCATTATTAGACAATGATCTAGCAACATGGTCATAGCCACCAAAATTAGCTGAAGGAGTAGGTGAATTTGCAGTATTAAAACTAAATCCATTATTTATACTAGGAGGAAAAGTCATATTAGAACTATTTCCTGAACCTCCAGGTCCATAATAGTTTACTTGATCCCAACTAGAGTTACTACTTAGTAAGTCATCCTCAACAATAACACATGATAATCTGAAATTCCCAGCTATATTTCCAAAAAATTCAACATCAGATGTAACACTTATTTTGTTGGTTGCTTGGTCAAATATAGCATTGATACTATTTACTGCACAAGGAACAATATCAGTAACTCTTGTAGCATGCATAGTTGAGAAGTTGCTAGGATCATCTTCTAATACTCTATCAACTCCACCACCAGGATATCCACCAGGTATATATGCACCAAGATTTCCATCATATGCGCTAATTGTCATTGGGTCGCTATTATGTACTGCTATCCCAATAAAACTGGAAGTTGCTTCCATTTCAGCTAAAGCTACTGCACCTCTAGGGCACCATCCGCACCAAGCTCCAGTTTTTTCTTCTCCAACAGTAACTTTGTTTGGGATAGAAGTAAGTCCTACAGCAGCTGCCGTTAAAGTATTATTATTGAGGTTGGGGTCAGTATTTCCATTTACCAAGTCAATTGTAACTGTAATGTTAGCTGAAATTGGAGTGGCCAGAATTAATTGATCGCTATGAATAAAATTATATGACCCTCCAGGAGAAATGTTAAGACCAGTTAAGTTGTCAGTATATGAGTTTATCCCATCTGTCCATATCAAGTCAATGGCAGTAATTACATTTCCACCTTGGTTGGTAATGACACCTGAAATGTCAATTGTAGCAGGAGAAACAGAAAAAGGAGTAATATCCAGAGATGTTAATTCAGCCTCATTGTCTTGTAATTCTTTAACAATAATATCATCAATACCTAAAATATTCATGTCATTTGAATTATTTCTAAAAGCAATATATATTGTTTGCCCCATGTAGGAAGATAATGAAACAGAACGTTTAGTCCAAACATCAAGTTCTCCACCAGTTGGATTTGGACCAGGTGTTGTAGGTGTAGAATTGTATATGGCAGTGCCTGTAAAGTCAGCAGGACTAGTCCCCGTTGTAGATATATATACTTCTACACCATCTGAATATGCTGCTTCATACGCAATGGCAGTAAATTCAAGCACAAGTCCAAGAGTAGTGTTTGGGAGGATAATTGCAGGAGTAACCATCCAATCATCTGCTTGTCCTACTGGGTTAAACCAAGATACGCTTTGTGCACAATCGTTAGCAACACCTGCTGAGGAAGTTAAAGTATTTCCAAAGAAAGAAGCAACTGAAAAATTGGCACTACTTGGTGTAAGTCCATCTACATCAGTAAGTGTAAAGGTTGAAGGAATTCCTGCATTAAAATCTTCAGAGAAGATTTGAGCGTATCCTATTGCTGTTGTAAGAACTAAGGCAAGTGTAAAGAGTCTTTTCATTTTTGTTTTTTTAATTAAATAATTTGCAACAATACAAAAAATAGATTGGATGGAAAGAATTTTTATTTAAGGTCTTATGTATTCAAAAACAAAAAATTTTAAGATAAATAATATATATTTGCAAAAAATAAAAGTATGAAAAAAAATCTATTCTTTATATTAGTAATTACTCAAATTGGATTTGTAGCCGCACAAAGTTTAGTTATTACAGGAGATACAGTTTTTTCTGGAGATTTTAACACTGAAATTGAGCATCATTTGGATGTTAAAAATATTTCTGGAAATTCAATAAGCGTTATTTGTCAAAAAACAAATATAAGTTTACCAGCAGACCTTCCAACTTGGGGTGGTTCGTATTATTGTTTTGCAGGAGCATGTTATCCAACAAGCGCTACAGGACCTAGTAATGTGGCGGTGCTAGGATCGGGACAACAAATTACTTATTCAAATAGTGATGGTGATGCGCATTCTGGATACTATAAGCCTGAAGGAATCAGTGGCATTGCAACTGTTGAGTATTGTTTTTATGATGAAAATAATCCTGCAGATGAAGCATGTGTTACTATAACTTATGATTGCAATGAATCTACATCAATTAATGAGAGTCAAGCATTCAATGAGGTCGGAGACTTTTATCCTAACCCTGCTAATGGAATGGTGTATTTTACTTTTAAAGGGAATTTAGCAACACTTAAACTGATTGATATTCTAGGAAATGAAGTAAAAGAAATTGAGCTTAAAGAAGAAGGGATTCAAAAATTAGATTTAAGCGATATGACTAAGGGGATTTACTTTGGAAATTTAGTGGTTAATAATGAGGTGATTTCAATTAAAAAACTGATTGTAAAGTAATAAATAAAAGAAATAATTTTTAAAACCCTGTACTTAAGTGCAGGGTTTTCTTTTTTATGGTGCTATATACAATCAAATCATTAAATTTGCCTACTTATAGATAGAATAGATTTATGGCAAAGAAAGTAAGTAAGAAGGAGGCATTAGCATATCATGCTGAAGGAAGACCTGGAAAAATTGAAGTAGTACCAACAAAACAACATTCTTCACAAAGAGAGTTGTCTTTGGCCTACTCTCCTGGAGTAGCAGAGCCTTGTATACAGATAGAAAAGAATAAGAATGATGTATATAAATACACAGCAAAAGGAAATCTTGTTGCTGTTATTTCCAATGGTACAGCAGTATTAGGACTAGGGAATATAGGCCCTGAAGCCTCAAAGCCTGTAATGGAAGGAAAAGGTTTGTTGTTTAAGATTTTTGCTGATATTGATGTTTTTGACATTGAGGTAGACGCTAATGATGTAGATAAATTTGTGGAGACTGTGAAAGCAATCTCTCCTACTTTTGGAGGGATTAATCTTGAAGATATAAAAGCACCAGAATGTTTTGAGATAGAAAGGAGGTTAAAAGAAGAATTAGACATTCCTGTAATGCATGATGATCAGCATGGAACAGCTATTATATCCTCAGCAGCATTGTTAAATTCATTAGAGATTGCTAAAAAAGAGATTGCTAAAGTTAAAATTGTAGTGAATGGAGCGGGTGCAGCAGCTATGTCGTGCTCAAAATTATATTTGGCATTAGGAGTTAAGAAAGAAAATTTAGTAATGCTTGATAGCAAAGGAGTTATTAAACAAAATAGAGAAGGCTTAACTGGAGAGAAACTATTTTTTGCAACCAATAGACGAGTTGATACTCTAGAGGATGTAATGAAAAATGCAGATGTATTTTTGGGTCTTTCTGCAGCAAATATTGTAAGTAAAGAAATGCTCCAGTCAATGGCAAAACGCCCTATTGTATTTGCTTTAGCAAACCCTGATCCAGAAATATCTTACAAGGAGGCAATGAAATCTCGTGATGATATTATTATGGCTACAGGAAGATCAGATCATCCCAACCAAGTAAATAATGTACTTGGATTCCCTTATATTTTTAGAGGAGCAATGGATGTTAGAGCAACTGCAATTAATGAAAGCATGAAATTAGCTGCTGTAAAAGCAATAGCTAATTTAGCAAAGGAAACAGTTTTAGATGAAATTAACTTGGCTTATGATGATAATACACTTGCTTTTGGTCCTGATTATATTATTCCAAAACCTCTAGATCCAAGATTAATTACTGCTGTAGCGCCTGCAGTGGCAATGGCTGCAGTTCGTTCTGGGGTAGCACAAGAAGAAATTAAGGATTGGAACAAGTACCGTGAAAATTTAAAGAAAAGGTTAGGGTTGGATAATAAATTAATAAGAACTTTAACGGCTCGAGCTAAAAGAAATCCTAAAAAAGTAGTTTTTGCTGAAGCAGAGCACTACAAAATATTAAAAGCTGCACAACAAGTAAAAGATGATGGAATTGCAGAGCCAATTTTATTGGGAAGGAGAAAAAAAATTGAAGCATTAATTGAGGAATTTTCTATTGAGTTTGATGATATATGTATAATTGACCCTAAGGAAGTTGCTCAAGAAAAAAAGCGCCATGAATTTGGTGATTTATTTTGGGAGAAAAGAAAACGAAAAGGTTTAACACAATTTGAAGCTAGGAAATTAATGCGTGAGCGTAATTATTTTGGCTCTATGATGGTGGAGACTGGAGAAGCTGATGCATTGATATCAGGAATTTCTAGAAATTACAGAAGCACAATAAAGCCTGCACTTGAGGTTATTGGAAAAGAAGATGGTGTAAATAAGGTAGTTGGAATGTATATTATGCGAACAAAAAAAGGAACATTGTTTTTAGCAGATACTACTATTAACCTTAATCCTACTGCAGAGGAGATTGCTGAAATGAGTGTAATGATTGCAAAAACAGTTAAGCAATTTAGAATAAAACCTAGATTGGCATTATTGTCATTTTCTAACTTTGGATCTACTAGAACTAATGCTTCTGCAAAAATGTCAAAAGCTGCTGAGATTATTAGGAAAGAACATCCTAACTTAGTAGTTGATGGAGAAATACAAGCTGATTTTGCTCTAGATGCTGAAAAAACAGAAAGGATATTTCCTTTCTCCCCATTAGCAGAAGAAAGTGCAAATGCTTTAATTTTCCCTAATCTTGAGTCAGGAAATCTAGCCTATAAATTACTTCAAGAAGTAGCTGAGGTAGATTCTATTGGCCCTGTTTTAGTGGGGATGAAAAAATCAGTGCATATTTTGCAGTTAGGCTGTACAGTTCGTGAAATTATTAATATGGTAACCCTGTCAGTGGTTGACGCACAAATTAAAAAATGATAACACACATCCAAGGAAAACTAGTTGAAAAAACACCAACTTATGTGGTGATAGATTGTAATGGAATCGGCTATAAAATCAAAATTTCATTGCAAACTTTTTCGGCAATTGATGGGGAATTATGTAGGCTATTTACTCATCTTTCAGTAAAAGAAGATTCTCATACTTTATTTGGGTTTTATGAAGAGAGTGAGCGTCATTTATTCCGAAATCTAATTTCGGTATCCGGTGTTGGACCAAGTACAGCACAAGTAATTTTATCTACTTATTCCCCTCAGGAAATCATACACCACATTACTACTGCTGATGTAAAAGCTGTGCAGAGTGTGAAGGGGATAGGTGCGAAAACAGCTCAAAGAATTATTATTGACCTAAAAGATAAAGTAGCAAAAGGGATGCCAACCTCTGATTTATTGTTTGATGCAATAGACAATACAATTAAAGAAGAAGCGTTATCTGCATTACTAGCTTTAGGATTTGCTAAAAAAGGGGCAGAGAGTAAGATTGATAAGGTTCTAAAATCAAACCCTGAAATTGTAAGTGTAGAAGATTTAGTGAGAACGGCATTAAGCCAAATGTAATTACTTTACCAGGAATTGAAAAGCATTAAAAACCATAAGTTATTCGTATTTGTTTTTGCAATTATTTTTGCAATTACAAATTTGAGAGCGCAATCTACTGCTGATACTGCCTTGGCTTACCCTTTTTCTGGTAATCAAAATAGGGGGGTATTTATGTATGATCCTCCTAACATTCATAACCAAGTAAAATATGATATAACAAATAATCAATATCTTATTCAAAATAAAATTGGTGGTTTAGATGCAGAAAAAGGGAGGGTGCTCGGTTTTCAGGAATATCAGCAGTTTAAGATGCAAAAATCTATAGCTAATTATTGGAGTGATAGGTCAAAAGAGAGAGTAGGTAATCAGACTTCAGCTTTAGGTTTACCAAAGCTATTTATTCCTGGGCAGGCTTTTGATAGGATTTTTGGAGGTAATGCTGTAGATATTCGACCTCAAGGTTCAGCAGAACTTATTTTTGGGTTAAAAATTAATAGACTAGATAATCCTGCTTTACCAGAGGAGCAAAGAAAGACTACTTCTTTTGATTTTCAAGAGAAAATACAAATGAATGTAATTGGTAAAATTGGAGATAAATTAAAACTTACAACAAGTTTTAATACTGAAAGTACTTTTGATTTTGAGAATCAAATGAAGTTAGAATATTCAGGTTATGAGGATGAAATTATAAAAAAGTTAGAAGTTGGTAATGTTAGTTTGCCTTTAAATGGGACTCTAATTACAGGTAGTCAATCTTTATTTGGATTTAAAACTCAACTCCAGTTTGGTCGCACAACAATTACAGGTATTTTATCTCAGCAGAAAAGCACAACTTCTGAAATTGAAGTAAGTGGAGGTGCGCAAACCTCAGAATTTGATGTGTATGCAGACCAGTATGAAGCGAATAAGCACTTCTTTTTAGCACATTATTTTAAGAATAATTATGATGTAGCATTAGCAAACTTACCTTTTGTTAATTCAGCAATTAATATTACAAAGGTTGAGGTTTGGGTAACTAATAAAACTGGTACAACTGAAAACACAAGAAATATTGTTGCATTCTTAGACATTGGAGAGACATCTTCATATTATGATGAAGAAACAGGTGAAGGAAATATTAATGATCCAGAGGTGCAAATATATAATTTTCGCCCTGATGCACTTCCTGATAACAATGAAGCAAATGATTTATTTAGTAAACTTACAACAACCTATTCAGGTATCCGAGATATTAATGAAGTAAATGCTGTTTTACAATCAAGCTCACTATCTAATGGTACAGATTTTGAAAAACTTGAAAGAGCAAGAAAACTTTCTGAATCAGAGTTTACTATTAATAATCAGTTAGGGTATATTTCTTTGAATCAAGCACTTAATAATGATGAGGTTTTAGCAGTTGCTTTTAAATACACTAGAGGGAGTAAGACTTTTCAGGTTGGAGAATTAAGTTCAACTGGACCAAATGCACCAGAAGCATTAATTGTAAAGTTATTAAAAGGAACAAATTTCACACCATTACTTCCTAATTGGGGTTTGATGATGAAAAATGTCTATGCTTTAGGGGCTTATCAAATGAGTAAAGATGGTTTTATCATGGATGTAGTGTATGAAAATACTGAAGAGTCTGGGGCATTAACAAATTATTTAGGAGAAGGAAATCTAGAAGGAATTCCATTAATCAAAGTATTAAATTTAGATAGGTTAAATCAGCAGATGGATACTCATTCAGATGGAGTATTTGATTTTATAGAAGGGATAACTGCTAAAGCTTCAAATGGAAGAGTCATTTTTCCTGTACGCGAACCGTTTGGTTCTCATTTGTACAATAAGATTAACAACCCAACACTTGCAAAAAAATATGTGTATCAAGCATTGTATGACTCTACCCTTACAGTTGCGCAACAATATCCTGAATTAAATAGGTTTAGACTGAAAGGAACTTATCAATCTTCATCAGGAGCTGAAATTCGCTTGAATGCTATGAATGTTCCGGAAGGATCGGTTACGGTTACTGCAGGGTCGCAAAAATTAACAGAAAACCAGGATTACACAGTTGATTACATGTTAGGGCGTGTTACAATTATCAATGAAGGAATTTTAAATTCTGGTGTACCAATCAAGATTTCCTTAGAAAACAACTCCATGTTCGGTATTCAGAATAAAACATTAGTTGGTTTGCATGCTGATTATGAAATTAATAAGGATTTTCTAATTGGAGCTACTATGTTGAATTTAACTGAGCGCCCATACACGCAAAAAATTAATACTGGTGATGAGCCTATATCAAATACTATTTGGGGACTAGATGGGAATTACCAAACAGAAGCACCTTGGTTGACTCGTGCTGTTGATTGGTTGCCTTTGATTGAGACAAAAGCAAAATCTCGCTTAATTGCTACTGCTGAATTTGCACACCTTATTCCTGGCCATCACAAGGCTGTTGGTGAGGAAGGGGTTTCGTATATTGATGATTTTGAGTCGAGCAGGACATCAATAGATATTAAAAATATGGGGGCTTGGCGTATGGCTTCAATTCCTGAAAAACAAGAAGATATTTTTATGAATTCCGCATTAAATAATGATTTAATGTTGGGGTATAAAAGAGCAAAATTAGCTTGGTATACTATTGACCCTCTCTTTTTTAGAAGTACATCTATTACTCCACCAAATGTAAATAAAACCATTGCTTTAGCAAACGGAAGTTCAATAGCTCAGCAATCTTATCATTATGCACGAGAGGTATTGGAAACAGAAGTTTTTCCAAATAAAGATCCAGATTTAGGAAGTCAAATCACAAATTTAGCAGTACTTGATTTGGCATATTATCCTGCTGAAAGGGGGTCTAATAATTATACGGTTAACGGATTAAATGCTGATGGAACTTTAATATCTCCTTCCGAAAATTGGGGAGGGATAATGCGTAAGCTAGAGACGAATGATTTTGAAGCTGCTAATATTGAATTTGTAGAGTTTTGGATGATGGATCCTTTTAATGATGAGGATGGTTTGGTGAATCATTCAGGGGGTGATATGTATTTACACTTAGGAAATGTGTCGGAGGATGTGTTGCGTGATGGGTATAAAAGTTTTGAAAATGGATTGCCAACTTCAGCAACAGTTGAGGATGTAGATACAACTGTTTGGGGTAGAGTCCCAACTAATTTTTCTATTGTTGAAGCCTTTGATAATGACCCTACTTCTCGTGAATTTCAGGATGTTGGTATGGATGGGCTAAGAAATACTGATGAAAAATTATTCTTTGATTCGGTGTATATCCAGCCTTTAGCTTCAGCTTATGGTACAAATTCTACTGCATATAAAAATGCAGTAAAAGATCCTTCAGCAGATGATTTTCATTATTTCAGAGGTTCAGATTTTGATAGTAGATCAGAATTAATTTTGGATAGGTACAAGAATTTTAATAATACAGATGGTAACTCGGTTACTACCGATAATTCTCCTGAAACTTATCCAACAGCAGCATCCTCACAACCGAATACTGAGGATCTAAATAGGGATCATACTTTAAGTGAAACAGAAAGTTACTTTCAGTATAAAGTAAGATTATTTCCTGGAATGGATGTTGGGGATAGTCATATTTCTGATGTGCTAGAAACTACTGTAAAAACAGAAAATGGGTCCACAAGAAATATAAAATGGTATCAGTTTAGAGTGCCTGTTTATCAGCCCGATAATGTAATTGGAAGTATTCGAGATTTTAAGTCTATCCGTTTTATGCGAATGGCATTTACTGATTTTCATCAGCCAATTGTTTGTCGTTTTGCTACATTGGAACTAGTGAGAGGAGAATGGAGAAGGTATAACTTCTCATTAGCAGAGCCTGGGGAATATATTCCTTTGGATGATCAAGGAGAAACAACTTTTGATGTCTCGGCTGTAAATATTGAGGAAAATGGAAATCGTTCGCCAATCAACTATGTTTTACCTCCTGGAATTGAGCAAGAAGTAGATAATACAACTACTTCACTTAGACAAAAGAATGAGCAATCCTTAGTGTTAAAGGTTTGTGATTTACAAGATGGAGATTCTCGTGCGGCCTACAAAACAGCTGATATTGATGTGAGGGCTTATAAGCGTATAAAAATGTTTGTGCATGCTGAGGGAGAGGAAGATGATTTGAAGAAAGGAGATTTATCTTGTTTTATTCGTTTGGGAACAGATTTTACAGCTAATTATTATGAGTATGAAATATCTCTACAGCCTACCGATCATTTTACAAGCTCAGCAAATGCTATTTGGCCAACTGAAAACGAAATAGATATAGCTTTTGAGATTTTCCAATTGGCTAAGCAAGAAAGGAACTTTAATGGTTCTGATGTAGGACTGCCATATATTAAGCATACAAGTGGAGGGAAGGTAACAGTTGTTGGAAACCCTAATTTAGCACAAGTAAAAACGATAATGATTGGGGTAAGGAACCCTAAAAAAGTAAGTATAAACTCAGCTGATGATGGTTTGCCTAAGTGTGGGCAAATATGGGTAAATGAACTTAGGCTTACTGATTTTGATGAATATGGCGGATGGGCAGCCAATAGTAGATTAACTGCTCGTTTAGCTGATTTTGGAAATGTAACTCTTTCTGGAAATATGAGTACTGTTGGCTTTGGAAGTATTGAGAAAAAAGTAAATGAACGCCAAAAGTACAATGCTTATCAATATGATTTTTCATCATCCTTTGATTTAGGTAAATTTTTCCCTGAAGATTTTGGTGTAAAAATTCCAATGTATATAGGGCATTCAGAATCAATTAAAAACCCTCAATACAATCCGCTTGATCCTGATATATTATTAACTACTTCATTAAAAGCATTAGATAATGCAACTGAGAAGGATTCTTTAAAACACATAGTTCAGGACTATGTGAAGCGTAAGAGTATCAATTTTACAAATGTAAGAAAGACAAAAACTAATAAGAAAGGAAAAGCAGCTAAGAAACCAAAGGTGTATGATGTAGAGAATTTTTCTGTCTCCTATTCTAAAAATGAAACATCTATACGCAATATAAATATTGAGGAAAATCGCACTGTAAATTATAGGGGTGCATTAACTTATAATTTTAATACCCAACCAAAAAATATTAAACCATTTGCTAAAGTTAAATTCCCTAAATCGCCTTATTTCCGATTGATAAAGGATATTAATTTTAATACTATGCCAAAGTTGTTCTCTTTTAGAACGGATGTAAATAGAAACTACAATGAAACTCAGCTTAGAAGTTTAACGTCTTCTTATGGAAACACTTACCCTATAGCACCTACTTATAGCAAGATGTTTGAATGGAATAGAATGTATGAATTTAAATATGATTTAACTCGTACACTTAAACTTGATTTTGCTGTAAATTCAAAAGCAAATATTGATGAGCCATCTGGGAAAATAGATAAAAGTGATCCTCATTACAAAGGGAAGATGGATACAATTTGGAGTAATGTTTGGGATTTTGGTAGAGCAACATCATATCATCAAACTTTTAGTTTGAATTATCAAGTGCCTTTAAATAAAATTCCACTGTTTAATTTTATTTCTTTAAATACTAGATATAACTCAAGCTATAATTGGACTTCTGCACCTCTTGCTTTAAAGCAGTTAGGGCATACTATACAGAATTCTAACACCAAACAATACAATGGGCAAATAAATATGAATACACTGTATAATAAAGTGCCTTATTTTAAGAAGATTAATCAAGGAGGAAGGAATAGGGGGCGAGTTAGCAGGAATAGAAATGCAGTTAAAAAAGAAGATTCAGAAGAGGAAAAGAAAAATAAATTTGAAGTATTAAAACACATAACTCGTTTTATGTTAAGTGTGAAAAATATTTCACTTAATTATTCTGAAAACAATGGTACTTTTCTTCCAGGTTATTTGAATCAACCTCACTTTTTAGGACAAGATTGGTCGGCTCTTTCTCCAGGGTTGCCTTTTGCTTTTGGAAGCCAAAGGGATATTAGAAATTATGCAGGAAACCAAGGTTGGATCACTAAAGATTCTACTTTAAACACTTTATACAAAACAAATAATTCTACTAATTTAACTTTAAGAAGTACAGTAGAGCCAATAAAACAATTTAGAATTGAATTAACAGCTAATAAAACAACTTCTCATAGTGAAACTGAATATTTCAGGTGGGATGATTTTCAAGATAAATTTAATCATTTTAGCCCAATGGAAACAGGAGGCCATAGTGTCTCATTTATTTCTTGGAGTACAGCATTTAAAAGAGATAATGATGATTATGAATCTTTTACATTTAGTCAGTTTAGAGGATATAGAGCTGATATAGCCCGCCAATTGGCAGCCAATAATCCTAATTTTAACGGTGGGATTGATCCTGTTACTGGTTACCCTACTGAGTATATTACTTATCCTGGGGATACACTACCAACTTTAATTGGAGGTTATGGGGCAACTTCACAAGAAGTAATGATCCCAGCTTTCTTGGCGGCTTATGGAGGAAAGGATCCTAATAACTCTAAATTAACTGCATTTCCAGCTATACCTTTACCAAACTGGAGAATTACTTATGATGGATTAATTAAGATCCCTGCAATTAAGAAAAGATTTAAGACTTTTAGTTTTGGGCATGCTTATCGTTCTACTTATTCTGTGGGCTCTTATACAACTAATCTGGATTATAAGGATGATAATAAAGATGGATTCACGGATGAAATGAATATGAATAATATGAGTTATCATGTTTCTCGTGAGATATCGCAAGTTACCATTAATGAGCAATTTAGTCCTCTGTTTAAGGTAGATATGACATGGAAAAATTCATTAATTACAAAAGTAGAGATAAAGAAAAGTAGAGTTTTAGCTCTGTCACTTGCAAACAATCAGCTTACTGAAACTAATAGTAATGAGTATGTAGTAGGTACGGGTTATAGAATAAAAGATGTAGAATTTAAAATGTTCTCAGGAGGAAGAGGAAAGAAAATTTCGAGTGATTTAGATTTGAAATTAGACCTAAATATAAGAAATAATAAAACAGTTATTAGAAAAGTAATTGAAGATGAAGAGCAAATAACTATGGGGCAAAGGATTATTAGTATTAAGTTTTCGGCTGATTATGTGCTAAATCAAAGGTTAAATATTAAGGTGTTTTATGATAGAGTAGTTACCAATCCGTTTATTTCAACAACTTTTCCTGGTGCAATTACTAATGGAGGATTTAGTTTACGATTTACCTTGGCCGGATAATTTTGTTAGCTAACAAAAAAATGTATTTTTGAAAAAAAATAATTGAATGGAATTTCCAAAAGAATTGAAGTATACAAAGGACCATGAATGGTTGAGAATTGAAGGGGGTATTGCCTATGTAGGGATTACATCATTTGCGCAAGGGGAGTTAGGAGATATCGTTTTTGTAGATGTAGATACTGAAGGTGAAGAATTAGAAAAAGAAGAAGTTTTCGGATCTGTGGAGGCGGTGAAAACAGTTTCTGATTTATTCATGCCAATAAATGGGGAGGTTTTAGCGTTTAATGAAAAGCTAGAAGATGAACCAGAATTAATGAATGCTGACCCTTATGGAGAAGGTTGGATTATTAAAATTAAAATATCAGATGCTACTGAGTTAGATGAATTGCTTGATGCTTCAGCATATCAGGAATTAGTAGGGTAAAATTAAAATATTATGGAACCAAAAAAGAATCCAGAAGTTGATTTAGAAAGGAAGAAAGGACTGTTTTTACAAATAGGTTTAATTATCGCTTTGTTAGTAGTTCTTGGTGCTTTCGAATATAAAACATATGAAAAAATAGCTTATAATTTAGGAGCATTAAATCTTGATGATTTGGAAGAAGAAATTATTCCAATTACTAAGCAGGAAGTAAAACCTCCACCACCTCCACCACCTCCACCAGAAGTAATTGAAATTGTTGAGGATGAAGTAGAGATTGAAAATGAAATTGAAATTGAAGATACGGAATCAGATGAAGATGAAGAGATAGAGATTGAGGAAGAAGATGATGAAGAGTTCTTTATGGTGGTAGAAAATATGCCTGAATTTCCTGGAGGAGATTTAGGTTTAATGAAGTATATTCAAAAAAATGTAAAATACCCTGCTATAGCTAAGGAGTATAATATTACAGGAAAGGTTTATGTAAACTTTATTGTAGATAAATCAGGAAGTGTTACTAATGTAAAAATTGTAAGAGGTGTAGATAAGAACTTGGATGCTGAAGCTGTAAGAGTAGTAAAATCATTACCTAAGTATAAGCCAGGGAAGCAAAGAGGGAAGGCAGTAAGAGTGATGTATACCATCCCAATTAATTTTACTTTGAATTAAGAAATAAGATAAAAATAAAAAAGCCAGGCAATTGTCTGGCTTTTTTTATGCTTCAGTATTTCAGTTTTTAGATTATCATTCCAGCAGCAACAGTTTCGTTTGTTGCTTCATCTACTAAGATAATACTTCCAGTGTTACGGTTTCTTCTGTAGCTGTCAAAGAATAAAGGTTTTGTTGTACGGATAGTAATTCTACCAATATCATTCAAGCCTATTTCTCTGTCTTCTTCATTTCTATGTAATGTATTTATATCCATTTTATACTTAACTTCTTTTATGATACATCTTGCAGTTTGGCTAGTATGTCTGATAGTGTATTTTCCTCTTGGAATCATTTTCTTTTCATTCATCCAGCAAATCATAACATCAATATCTTGCTCAATTGTTGGTTTATTATTTTCTCTAACCAACATATCGCCTCTGCTAATATCAATATCATCTTCTAAAGTCATACAAACTGACATAGGAGAAAAGGCTTCTTTAACCTCTCCATCAAAAGTATCAATTGATTTGATTTTAGAAGTAAATCCTGAAGGAAGTACTGTTACATCATCTCCTGGCTTGAAAACTCCCCCTTCAATTCTTCCTGCATATCCTCTATAATCAGGGAATTCTTTGGATTGAGGGCGAACAACAAATTGCACAGGGAATCTACAATCTACATGATTTTGATCTGAGCCAATATGAATATTATCTAATAGGTGCATCAAAGTAGATCCTTCATACCAATCCATGTTTTCAGAACGATCAACCACATTTTCTCCATTCAAAGCTGAAATTGGAATGAAGTGAACATCTTTAATTTCTAATTTAGAGGCAAAATCTTCAAAATCAGATTTTATTTTCTCAAATGCTTCTTGGCTATGGTCTACTAAATCCATTTTGTTAATACAAACTGCAATATGTGGAATTTGTAAAAGAGATGCTATAAATGCATGTCTTTTAGTTTGCTCAATCACTCCATGCCTTGCATCTACTAAAAGTAGGGCTAAGTTTGCAGTTGAAGCTCCTGTAACCATATTCCTTGTGTACTGAATGTGTCCTGGAGTATCTGCAATAATGAATTTTCTTTTAGGAGTTGCAAAATACCTGTAAGCTACATCAATAGTAATTCCTTGTTCTCTTTCTGATCGTAATCCATCAGTAAGTAAGGCAAGGTTTACACCTTCTTCACCTCTTTGTTTACTTGTTTCTTCTAGCAATTCCATTTGATCTTCAAAAATTGCTTTACTATCGTAAAGTAATCTTCCAATCAAAGTACTTTTTCCATCATCTACACTCCCTGCAGTTGTGAAGCGTAAAAGCTCCATATCTAAATATCCTTTCGTTTCGCTCATAATTTTGTTTTTTAAAAGTACCCTTCTTTTTTCCTGTCTTCCATGGCTGCTTCCGATCTTTTATCATCCGCTCTACCACCTCTCTCGGTAACTCTTGTTGTCGCTACTTCTTCAATAATTTCTTCTAATGTTGCTGCATACGATTCTGCAACTCCAGTACAAGTCATATCTCCAATTGTTCTGCATCTAACTGTTCTTTCTTCCCATTTTTCAGTATCTTTTAATTGGATGTAGTCGCATTTTCCTAAAAGTACTCCATCTCTATTTACTACTTCTCTTTTGTGAGAGAAATATAAAGAAGGCAATTCAATTTTTTCATGTAAAATGTATTGCCACACATCCATTTCTGTCCAATTAGAAATTGGGAAAATTCTAAAATGTTCACCCATTTTTTTTCTTCCGTTAAAAAGATTCCAAAGTTCTGGTCTTTGATTTTTCGGGTCCCATTGCCCAAACTCATCTCTGTGAGAAAAGAATCTTTCTTTAGCTCTAGCTTTTTCTTCATCTCTTCTTGCACCTCCCATAGCACAATCATATTTCCCTTCTTCTAATCCTTCCAGAAGAGTTACGGTTTGCAATCCATTTCGTGATGCATTTACTCCAGTTTCTTCCACTGCAGTTCCGTTATCAATCGAATCTTGAACATATTTTACGATAAGAGTCTCTCCTGTTTCCACCATTAATCTATCTCTAAATTCAATAGTTTCAGGGAAATTATGTCCAGTGTCAACATGCATCAATGGAAAAGGGACTTTTCCTGGATGAAATGCTTTTCTGGCAAGATGAAACATGATGATAGAATCTTTTCCTCCTGAAAATAACATTACAGGTTTTTCAAACTGTGCTGCCACTTCTCTTAGAATAAAAATCGCTTCCGACTCTAATTCTTTTAAGTGTGTTAAATTATACGAACTCATTTTTTACTTGTTTTTTATAATCGGTAAAATGTAATCCAAAACTTTTTGTACCGATTCATCTATTGAAAGTTGGGATGTGTTTATTTCTATTTCAGGATTTTTAGGAGCTTCAAATGGTGCACTAATTCCTGTAAAATCTTTTATTTCTCCTTTTCTTGCTTTTTTGTAAAGGTCTTTTATGTCTCTGCTCTCACAAGTTTCAACTGATGCATTTATATAAACCTCAATAAAATTTTCTGCACCAATTATTTCTTTGGCAATATCTCTAATTTCAATTGTTGGGCTTACAAAACAGTTGAGTGTTACCACTCCACAATTTATAAAAAGCTTACTTACTTCTGAAATTCTCCTGATGTTTTCTGCTCTATCATCTGAAGAGAAAGTTAGATTGTTGCTGATGCCTACACGAATATTATCTCCATCTAAAAGTTGATTTAAAATTTCTTGAGAATGTAAATACCTCTCTACTCCTTTAGCAATTGTAGTTTTTCCAGATCCTGATAAACCAGTCATCCAGATTACTTTTGCATTTTGTTGCAATAGTTTTTCTTTATCCTCTTTTTGGAGAATATCGTCAAATATGGGAAATAAATTACCTTTCGCTTCTTTCATAATGTAAGCCTGCAAATTTAGTAAATTTTATCAAATGAAAAAACAGTCTATTATCTGATAATTTACTTAAATTTGGCTTTGTAAAATATGAGAATGGAAAAACAAGTAAATATAGCCGAATATCTAGATTCAACTTATTTAAAAACTGCTAGTGAGGCAGGGATTTCTGAAGTAGAGACAAAAGAGATTGTTGTCAATTCTATTCATGAAGCAATTGAAGCAAAATTTGCCTGTATAATGATTCGTCCTGAATTTGTTGCTATGGCAAAAGAAATGATAGAATCAAATAAATCAAAATTAAAAGTGGGTACAGTAATTGATTTCCCTTTTGGAAACTCCTCAACAGAACAAAAGATTATTGAGGGTAAATCAGCTATTAAAAGTGGGGCAAACGATATTGATTATGTTTGTGATTATAATGCTTTTAAAAGAGGAAGTTTTGAAAAGTTTGATAATGATATTTTGGAGGGGACAAAGTTGGGTGTTGAAAATAAGAAAATTGTAAAATGGATTATTGAAACTGGAGCTTTATCTAGAGATGAAATTAGAGAAATTTCAAGGCGAATTAGCAAAATGGTACAAATAAATTTTCCTCAACACACAAGTAAAATTTTTATAAAAACATCTACTGGGTATTATGGTGGTTATGGAGCAACTGTTAAGGATGTTAAAACAATTAAATCAGTTGCAGGAAATTTAAAAATAAAGGCATCTGGAGGGGTGTCAAACCTTAAGGATTGTTTAGAAATGATTAAAGCAGGTGCTTCTAGAATTGGGACTTCTAAAGCAAAAATAATATATAACGAAAAGTAAAAAATGAATTTTAATGAATTATTAAAAAAAGCAATTAATGCTTCTGTTGAAGGAGGTCATGCTATAATGGAAGTGTATACTTCTGAATTTGCAGTAGAACATAAAGATGATAAATCCCCTTTAACACTAGCTGATAAAAATTGTAATGAAGTAATTGAAGCTCATCTTAATGGAACAGATATTCCTTTTTTAAGTGAGGAGGGGGCAGAGATTACTTATGATGACAGAAAAAATTGGGAATATTCTTGGTTAGTTGACCCTTTAGATGGAACCAAAGAATTTGTAAAAAGAAATGGGGAGTTTACGGTTAATATTGCTTTAATTCATAATGGGAATCCTATAATGGGAATAATTTATGTTCCTGTAAAAGAGGAGCTTTATTTTGCAATGGAGGGATTGGGTTCTTATAAAGTAAATATAAATTCAGTAATTGATGATTTAGAAGAGTTGATTTCTACATCTGATAAATTACCAATTAATTATGATAGAGATAATTATGTGATTGTGGGTTCTCGTTCTCATATGTCTGCTGAAACTGAAGTGTTTTTTGATGAAATGAAAAAAGAACATGGAAGTGTTGAGGTTATGGCAGTAGGCTCATCTTTAAAGCTTTGTATGGTTGCTGAAGGAAAAGCAGATGCTTACCCTAGATATGCGCCAACAATGGAGTGGGATACGGGGGCAGGACATGCAATTGCAAAATATGCTGGCTTTTCGGTTAAACAATATAACTCCCAAAAGGATGTAATTTATAATAAAGAGGATTTATTAAATCCTTGGTTCTTGGTAAAATAAACCATGAAAGAAAGATTTATAAATGCTTTGAAGGATAAGGACTTTGCTGAGCTTTTTAAAAAAGGTGGAGTATCTTTTTTGATGCGAATTGGCGGGCAAATACTAGGGTTTGCTATTACTTTTATTATTGCGCATTATTTTGGTGCAAGAGGATTAGGAGATTATGTTTTGTCTATTATAGTTTTAAGAGTATTTGTTCTACTTGCTAAGTTTGGGGTAGATACTGCTTCTGTTCGGTTTATTGCCTCCTATATGGCAAAAAAAGAATGGGGATTGCTTAGAAATTTCAGGAAGAAAGTAGTTGGGTTATTGTTTGTGTCATCAATATTTTTTTCTTTTATAATGTATATTTATGCAGTTCCAATAGCATCTTTAGTTGGTGCAAAAGAAGTTTATATTCGATTGAATTCATTTTTTGTGTTCCCTCTTTCTCTTTTTATGTTGAATTACCAAAGTTTAAGAGGGTTAAAAAATATAACAGCTTATTCATTTTTTTATTGGATGGGTAGATTGGTGTTCTCTGTAGCTATTATGCTAATAGCAATTCAGTTTTCTAGAGATAAAGATATTCCAATTTTTGCATTTTTATTAGGACTCTTATTAGTTGCTCTCCTTTCTCAAATTGTATTTAAGAAAATTATTAATAAGCATCATAGCCATTTTTTGAATCAACAAATTAACACAGTAAAGTTGAAGAGTATTTTAATAGTTTCTTTGCCTTTAATGTTAGCTCAATCAGGTCAGTTTATTATGGCATGGACAGATAAACTTATGCTAGGTGGTATATCCTCTGCACAAGAAGTAGGTGTTTATGATGTCGCGTTTAAGTTATCAATGATTGTAAATATTGCTTTAACTTCAGTTACTAGTATTACAGCTCCTAAATTTGCTAAGTTATTTGCAATAAAAGATTTTGAAAGGTTGGAAAAGGTTGTTAACCAATCAACAAAACTGATATTTTGGTCAAGTATTCCAATTCTTATTGGATTATTTTTAAGTTCTTTTTTTATTTTAGGTTTTTTTGGTGATGAATTTGAACAAGGGAGAATGGCATTTTATTTGTTAAGTTTAGCGACAATGATAAGTGCTTTTACAGGGCCAGCTGGTAATTTATTGCAAATGACCGGTAAGCAAGTAATTTTTATGAATGTTTTATTTGTAGGTGCAGTTATTAATATTGCTTTAAATTTTTATTTAATTCCAATATATGGGATTGAAGGAGCTGCTCTTGCAAGCATGGGGAGTATTATTTTTTGGAACCTGACAATGGTTTATTATGTAAAAAAAGAATTCGGTTTTTTAACTATTTATAATCCTTTTAAAAAGATATAATGTCAAATATTCTTCCTAACTTATTGATTGTAGGAGCTGCTAAAAGTGGCACAACTTCTTTGCATAACTATTTAAATCAACATGAGAATATTTTTATGTGCTCCCCAAAAGAGCCTCACTTCTTGATTAACAAAGAAATTGGTGAAAAGAGAATTCCAAAAGGAATTTTAAATATTGATGAATATGAGCAGTTGTTCAATGGTGAGGAAGATAAAATATATAGAGGGGAGTCTAGTGTAATGTATCTGTCTTTTCCTGAAATTACAATACCTAATATAAAGAAATACCTCAGGGATGATGTAAAGATTATCATTATGCTTAGAAATCCTGTTGACCGAGCTTATTCTGGTTATCAGCATGTAAAAAGGTACAATGTTATGGAGTCTTTATCTTTTGAAACTGCTCTTAAAGTGTCGGAAAATCGTTACCAAAATACTGCTGATATGACACCAGCTTCTAGGTATTTAGAACTTGGCTTGTACTTTAAGCAGGTTAAAATGTTTATTGAGGAATTTGAAAATGTTCATATTATAATTTATGATGATTATAAAAATGATTTTAATTCTGAAATTTTAAAAGTTTTTAAGTTTCTTAATCTTAATGCAATTGAAGTTAATGCAAAACAACAACATATGGTTGGAGGTTGGGAATGGAATAGTGAGTTGATTAAAGCAATTATGATGAAAGATAATGGCTTGAAAAGGTATGTGAAATTATTACTTCCATTTCAAAGTATAAGGAAAATTATTCGTAAATTATTACAGAACAGAAGTACAAAAAAGGTGAGAAAAATTAGACCTTCAACTAAAAAGTGGTTGAAGAATTTTTATAAAGAGGATGTTGAACTATTATCTTTACTATTGAATAGAAATTTAAATAATTGGATAAGATGAGTTTGCCAAATTTTATGTGTATTGGAGCTGCTAAATCAGGAACAACAAGTTTGTATGATATTTTAAAGCAACATTCTGATATTTTTGTACCATCTTTTAAGGAACCTCATTTTTTTGATATTCCCTCAGCATATAAGAATGGAATTTCTTGGTATGAGAAGTCTTATTTTAGTAATGTAAAAAACGAAAATTGTGTAGGTGATTTTACGCCAACTTATTTGTTTGAAGAAAAAACTGCTCAAAGAATATTTAATGATTTAGGGAAAGATGTAAAATTTATTGTGATTTTAAGAAATCCTGTAGATAGAGCATATTCACACTATCTCCATTCTAAAAGAGATTGTCATGAATTACTATCTTTTAAAGAAGCATTAGTTAATGAAAAAACAAGGTTTGAAAAATCTGTAAGTATTGGCGATTATTTGTCAAAATTGAGATTCTCGTATATAAGACAAGGGTCGTATGCTCATATGTTGAAAGAATATTTTAAGTATTTTCCAAAAGAGAATTTCTTAATTTTAAATTTTGAAAAAGAATTTGTTGCTGAAAGAAAAGAAACAATAGATAAAGTATTGTTATTTTTGAATGTTAATAACGAAAAAATGGAAATTGATTTAAAGAGTAATATCGCTAGTAAAGCGCGATTTACATGGTTAAAAAATATAATGAATAAGCAAACTTGGTGGAATGTTGTTTTAAAGAAAATGATATCATCAGTTGAATTTAGAAGAATTTTAAGAAACAGAATTCAAAGAGCAAATAATGTAAATTTCTTATTTGATGAAATTTCGGATATTGAAAAAAAAGATTTGTATAATAGATACTTTAAGCATGAAGTTCTAGAGTTAGAAGAGTTACTTAATAAAAAAATGGATTGGAATTAATGAAATATACATTGCTACAGAAATTTCTTGATAATATTATTGTATTTCTATTGATAATGAGCTCAGGAGGTATGTTATTTGTTTTTAATAGAAATGTAATGTATTTTGTGTTTTTATTTTGTTTATTTCTAGTTTTTTTAACTAGCATTAATAAAATTAAGAGTTCATTAATGAGTGCTACAGTGTTGGCATTTTTTGGTTTGATATTTTTGTTTTCTATAAATTATGCATCTGCAATAGCGGAACAATCTCTAAACAAGTATGGTTATTATTTAATGGTAATGACAGTTTCGTTATTAACAACTTTTCATTTCCGCAATAATAGACAAGAAGATTTGTTTATTAAAAGATTGTATTTTGTATTAAAAGTTATTGTTATACATGCCTGTATTAATGTTTTGATATATGGAATTGTTAAGGATAGTGTAGTCACAATTTCTAATTTATTCCATGAATGTCAGACATTTGCTAATGTGTTTTTTTATTCTACACTACAAAAGAAATTTACATTAATGTCATTTGTTGGATTTGATTTTTATAGAAATCAAGGTTTGTTTTGGGAGGCAGGAGTCTTACAGGTTTTCCTAAATATTTTCTTGTATTTAGAGTTGTTTATCTTTAAAAAAAGTAAGTTTTGGGTGTTGTTAGCTATCTTTTCAATATTAACTACTTATTCAACTACAGGTATTTCAATACTGTTGATTCAGATAGTTTATTATATTAAGTATGAAATGAAGAATAGAAAAGTTCTAATTCCATTTGTTTTGGTTTTATCATTCCCTGTTTATTTAATATTTAGTGTAAATGTAGAGGAGAAAATAGTAGGGGATCAAGAAGCTTCTTTTCAGAAACGTTATTTTGATTTAGTACAACCTTTATTTATTGCTTTGCAAAACCCTTTAACAGGGATAGGACTAGATCTTGATAAATTCCAAGAGTATAGATCAAGTTTCTATTTTGAATCTAGTCTATTTAACTCGGTACAAGATAAAGTAGGACTTGAGTTAAAAATGGATATTACAGACCAAGGAAGCAGTAACTCATTTATGTTTCTTTTATCAACAATGGGGTTCCCAACATTTATATTATTTATATATATGTTTTTTAATCAGAGAATTTTTAATCAAAGAAAATATTTATTATTTAGTATAATTATTTTATCATTAATGACATCCCCTCTTTTATTACGCCCTTTTTTCTTTCTATTTATTATGTCAGGCTTTATGCATACATTTTATAAGATTACATCTTATAACAAAAAACTATTATGAAAAAAATTTTAATTACAGGTGGAGCTGGATTTATTGGCTCTAATTTAGCTAGGAGGTTGTTTGACAATGGCTATAAAGTAACAATCCTTGATAATTTATCAAAACAGATTCATGGTGAAAATCAAAATTCTCCTTTATTTAATTCAGTGAAAAATATTGCTACCTTTATTAAGGGAGACGTCTGTTGTAAAGAAGATTGGGACAAAGCTTTGATAGGACAAGATGCTGTAGTGCATTTGGCTGCAGAAACTGGTACTGGACAATCAATGTATGAAATATCCAGATATAATGAGGTTAATATTTTAGGAACAACACATTTACTAGATATTTTAGCAAATAAACAGCATAGTGTAAAAAAAATAATAATTGCGTCATCCCGTTCTATTTATGGAGAGGGGAAATATATATGTCCTCAAGATGGTATTGTCTACCCAAATGATAGAGAGGTTGCTGATATGGAAAAAGGAAAATTTAACCCTATTTGCAACAATTGTGGAAGTATATTAACATTATGTGCTACAGATGAAAATTCAAAAATTCATCCCTCTTCTATTTATGGAATAACTAAACATCAGCAAGAACAAATGGTGCTTTTGATGGGGAAAGCGCTAAAAATCCCAGTTGTAGCTTTAAGGTATCAGAATGTATATGGACCAGGTCAGTCTTTAAGTAATCCTTATACAGGTATATTGTCTATTTTTTCTACTCGTTTACTTAATGGGAATGACATTGATATTTATGAAGATGGTTTAGAGAGTAGGGATTTTGTTTATATTGATGATGTAGTTAGTGCTACAATATTAGCATTAGAGAAAGAAGTGGCAGATCATCAAGTTTTTAATGTTGGTTCTGGTGTGCCTACTACAGTTAGTAAAGTAGCTAATACTTTAAAATCCCTATATGATTCAGATGTAAATATTTCAGTTAGTGGAAAATATAGGCTTGGTGATATTCGCCATAATTATGCTGATTTGTCTAAAATAGAAAATGTACTAGGATTCATTCCAAAGTTTGATTTTGTTACTGGATTAACCTTTTTTGTTAATTGGGTTAAAACTCAGGAAGTGGTGGAGGATAACTATGATAAATCAGTTGCTGAACTAAGAAATAAAGGATTAATCAAATGAGAACATTAAGTATTATTATCCTATTTTTCTCTAATAGTTTTCTTTTTTCTCAGCAATTAGTTAATTCTGATTTGTTTGGTTTAACAACTGAAACAACATTTATTTTCACTAATGTTAGAGATAGTGATTTTATTAGTAAGGTAAAGAAAATTTCACCAAAAATATTAAGGTTTCCTGGTTCTAATTTTTATCACTTTGGAGGTGTAGGGTATGGTTTAGATATAGATGAAATTGATGAGTGGCATAGAGCAGGGTTTCCAAAAAGAGCAAGGGGATTATTGAGAAATTCTAAACAAAGAGGTCATAAGCATGATTATATAGAAGACTTTATCGTCTTAGCAAAGAAAATTAATGCTAGAGTAATTATTACGGCTAACATTATTACAGCTAAAGATGATGAAACTGTCAATATCCTTAAAAAACTCAAATCAAATGGCATTGAAGTTATAGGAGTTGAAATGGGTGCAGAACTCTCAAATCAGAGTTATAACCATAAGGTTAATAAAGATAATTATATTGTATGGTCTAAAAAATGCGCTAAGAAAATAAAAGAGTTCTACCCTGATATGAAGATAACTGTAGTAGCTGCTCCTTTAATGAATAATCCTTTGAATAGGCATTCATTGTGGAATAAAGCCTTAGCTAAAGAAACTTTTTATGATGGAATAATAGTACATAATTACGTAAAGGTGACTACAGGAGAAGATAGGTATGGGAAGATGATTACTGAAAGTAAAGAAGCAGATTCAAAAAAGATTGCATTTGATATTTATAAGAAGAGAGTCTTAAAGTTTTTTTCTACAGGTTTTATTGAAAAAATCCAACAATATAATTTGGTATTTGATAATAAGCCAATTTGGATTACTGAATGGAACTTACAATATTCTAAAATAACTGGAAATACTTTGTTTCAGGGCTTATTCTCAGTACATTATTTTTTAGATTTAGCTTCTGAACCAGAGTTGAGAAAAGTAGAGCTTACTACTTTTCACAATTTAGCTGGTAGGGATTATGGGGGCTCTATTTTTAGAAGTTTTCAAGGAGTACTAGAGGAACAAGTTACTTATTATCCAATGCAGATGTTAAGTAATGTATTTGAGGATAATTCACTTATTATAACTAAAAAAGTGATTTCTAATGAATGTTTTCAATATGATATTATGGATGATAATTCTATTTTGAAATATAGTTTTATAATTAATTGGTCAGGTAATGACAGAAAAATAAAATTTGATAAAACACTATTAAATAGTGAAATTGATCAGTTCTGTGGAGATGATTTGTATTCTTTAGCTGATAATGAAGAAGATCTTATTCATTTCTCCTCAGAACTTAAGTATAATGTTAATGAGCTTTTATTAAAACCATATAGTTTAACATTAATAAAAGTAAAACATTGATGAAAGTAGATTTTTTTATAGTAGGAGCCCCTAAGGCAGGAACAACATCATTGTATCATTATTTAAGTGAGCACCCACAAGTAGAGATGAGTAGTCAGAAAGAACCTGATTATTTTTCTGATGAGGCTATTCAGGAAGGAGGAATGTATTACGGTAAAAATCGTATCAATACTTTAAAGAAGTATGAAGCTCTTTTTATGCAAAAAGAAGGAGTGCTTTATGGAGAGGGTAGCGTATCCTATTTGTTTTATGAAAATGTAGCAACAGATATAAAGAAATATAATCCAGATGCAAAGATTATTATCATGCTAAGAAATCCAATTGAAAGGGCTTTTTCACACTATTTAATGGATTATAGGTTAGGTTTGCTTAGTGATAGTTTTGAGGACGTGATAAATAAAAAATCAAAACATAGAAATGCTCATTTATTCTATCAGCAATATATTAGTGTTGGAAACTATTGTCAGCAATTGAAAAGATATTTTGAAGAGTTTGGAAAAGAAAATATATTGCTGATTGATTATGAAGATTTTAAAAATGATGTTGGGAAAGCTGTATATTTGGTTTATAGTTTTCTAGATATAAGTACTGAGTTTTCAGCTAATATAAATAAAAAACATAATGCTTTTACAATGCCAAAAAATAAACTAATTAGGTTTGTTTATTCTTTTGTTTTTCTAAGAAATATTTTGGTAGTTATTTTTTCAAAACAACTAATAAAAAAGATTAGATCCTTTTTATTTAAGAATGATGATAAACCAGTAATGTTATCAAGTACTAGAGATCAGTTAAAAAAATTATTTAAATCTGACATTGAAAATTTAGGACTACTTATAGATAAAGATTATACAAAATGGATAAAATAGGATTAGTAACTATAACTTATAACTCAGCTGATGTGTTAAAGCCATTTTTAGATTGTGTTTGGAAGCAAACACATTCAAATCTGGTTTTGTATGTGATTGATAATGATTCAACAGACAATACACTTTCATTGTTAGAAAATGAAAAAGATGATAGATTAAAAGTTATAAGTAACTCGGCTAATTTAGGTGTTGCTAAAGCAAATAATCAAGGAATAGAAAAGGCTATTGAAGATGGTTGCAGTCAGGTTCTAATTATAAATAATGATGTTGAGTTTGAAAATACTTTAATTGAGAAATTAATTAAGATTCAGTCTGATAAAGATTGTAGTTTAGTTACTCCTAAAATGATGTATTATGATAACCCTAATCATATTTGGTATGCTGGAAGCTGGTTTATAAAAAATACAGGATACTTGCCTTTGCATAGAGGAATGAAGAGTAAGGATGAGGGGCAGTATGATGAAACTATTGAGGTAGAATACGCTCCAACTTGTTGCTTATTGGCCAAGAAAGAAGTATTTGAAGATATTGGAATGATGGATGAAAAATACTTTGTCTATTTTGATGATACAGATTTTTCATATAGAGTCTGGAAAGATGGTAGGCATAAAATGTATTACTATCCTGACATAAATTTTTATCATAAAGTGGGAAGTTTAACAAAGTCCTTTAATAAGGAAAATGAAAAAATATTTAGGGGAGATTTTTTTATAAAACAGAATACTAAAAATCACATCTATTTTTTGAAAAAGATTGGAGGACTCTATGCTTATAGTTTTATATGTTGGTTATTTTTCAAAAATAATATTAGGTTTATTATAAATCCACAGCTAAGAAAGAATTTAGCAACTTGGTGGTTGATTAATAAATCATATTTTGAAGGATTGTTGTTAAAGTAGCCTGCCTACTAATAAACTGTCAGAAAATAGATCATTTGCCATTATTGTATTTATAGAGTCAGTAGCATGTATTGGATCGGTAAAACAAGGCTTGCAATTTGTAATTGCATTTGGGAAATCAAAATCTAAAACTTTTCCAATTGTACTGATTTCTTTTTTAAATTGAATTTCTTCTTCCTCAAGGTTAAAGTCAACTAATCTGTCATGAAACTCTTTGTGATGTGGAACAATAATTAAATTCAGATTAATATTATTTTCTAGGCAGTACACACCAACTTCTTCAAGACGGTTTAGTGTAGTTTTTGGATGTTTATATTTGGAATAATGATTAGCAGCAACAGTATTAATAGTGTGTTTCCAGAATTTCTCCTGATTTTTTCTAGTATTTTTTTGGATTCCAAAGAATTCATTTTTTAGTGATAGGTATATAGTTTCAGCAATATTCCAATTGAAGATATAAATAAATGGGTTGCGTAACACCTCCTGAACATCTGTTACTCTATTTGCATAGGCATATTCATTGTATAAATTAAAATTTATGCCAATAATAACATTTTTCAATTCAGAATATTGGTTAGTTAGCCAAAACAAATCAATAATTTCATTCAGTTTTGCAGCATTTGAATGAAGAGTGTAATAATCATCTCCAGTTAATTTCTTTAGTTGTTGTGTTGGTAGTCGTCTAATTCTTGAATCTCCAATAATAACACTGTTAGTGGGATGATTTTTAAAATTAATAGAGTTGTATAATAAAGAATTTAGTTTTTGAGCAGAATTTTCTTTTGAATGCTTTGATATAGTATTGCTTAGATTAAAATAATTGAAGGGATCAACAATAATTACAATACACGCCCAAGCAATAATAGGTAACATAAAAATGCTTCCTTTTTGTAATAAAATTTTAAGTTCGGTATTCATCTAAAATTGGAAATATATAAAATTACTTACTTTAGAATATGGGGCTAAAAATAAAATGCCAAACATTATGATGTAGTATACTGACCACCTTAGCCATTTAGGTTTGCTTTTTAATTTTAACCAAACATCTCCTCCTCTTTCATAAAGATTGAATAATTCCATGAAAATAATGAGCCCAAAAGAGATAAGTAGATCGTTCATCCCCACACCAAGGCCTCTTAATTTTAATTTCATCACAGCAAAATTAGTATAATCTTCAATATCAGTAAATAAATGAGTAATTACATAAATTGCATCTGTAATATTATTTGCTCTAAAAAAAATCCAAGCAAAAACAGCTAATAAAAAAGTAATGCTTACTTGATATAACTTATGAATTGTTGTGTTTTTCAGTTTTAAAAAACTTAGAATTATTTCTTTTGGTTTTGCTAAGATGATCGCACTCATTAAATAAGTTCCGTGCAATGCTCCCCATATAATAAAAGTCCAATTTGCGCCATGCCAAAATCCACTTACTAAAAAGGTGATAAATAGGTTGTAATACCATTTCCATTTTACAACTTTATTCCCCCCTAATGGAATGTATAAATAATCTCGAAACCAAGATGACAAAGAAATATGCCACCTTTTCCAAAATTCAGAAATTGATTTTGAGAAATAAGGACGTTTGAAGTTTTCCATTAATTCAAATCCCATAACCCTAGCTGAGCCTATTGCAATATCAGAATATCCTGAAAAATCACAATAGATTTGAAAGGTAAAAAAGATAGTTGCAATAATTAATGGGAACCCACTATAACTGTCAAGATTATTATATACTCCATCAACTATGATAGCAAGTCTATCAGCAATTACAACCTTTTTGAAGAATCCCCACATCATTTGTTGCAATCCATACCTAGCTCTTTCATAACTAAAGTTATGTTTGATAAAAAATTGTGGTAATAATCTGTTGGATCTTTCAATAGGACCTGCAACTAGTTGAGGGAAGAAAGACACAAAAACAGCAAATACTCCTAAATGTTTTTGGGCTTTTGTTTTTCCATTATACACATCAATGGTATAGCTTAAGGTTTGAAAAGTATAAAAAGAAATTCCTACAGGAAGTAATACTTCAAAGGCTGGAACATTGTAAAAGACATTAAAATGATCAAAGAAGGATTGAATATTTTCATTTATGAAATTAAAATATTTAAAACCAAACAATATTCCAAGATTGGACATTAAACTTAAGTATAGCCATTTTTTCTTTTTGGCTTTTTCCTTAAGACTGTCCATTTGTTTGGCTACATAATAATCAATTAAAGTAGAGATGATTATAAGTACAATGTACTCTACTTTCCAACACATATAGAAATAGTAGGAGGCAATAAGTAAAAGTATCCACCTTCTTTTTTGAGGTAATAGAAAAAAGATAGTAACTACAATAGGGAAGAAAATTAGAAATTGTAGAGAGTTAAATAACATTTATTCTTGTTAAAAAGCGTTTGGTTTTTGATTTACTTGTTTGTTGCAAATATATAAATTGTTTATCATGAAAAAGATAGTATATTTGAATCCTTTAAATAATGAATAGAAAAGTAGCAATTATTGATCCTTTAGGAGCTCACGGAAGTTCCCATAACTTCTATTTGTTTGGTCAAGCTGATGGTTTAATAGAAAATGATGTTTCAGTTAGTTTGTATACAAATAACGAAACTAATAATCCTAGAATTAAAGGGTTAAAGTTTTTTACATTTTATTACAATATTTTCTCTAGTAATTCTAATATTTTAAGTGGATTAAAATGGATTTTTGGTTCATTATTATCTATAATTCATGCTAGATTTTCAGGTGCTTCTGTTTTTCATTTCCACATTTTTTATTTTAATATACTTATTGTTCTTAATTTATTATTAGTAAAATTCCTATTAGGAAAGGTTGTACTTACTGTTCATGATGTAAGTTCATTTGCTAGTTCATCTGAATCATCAATTATTAATAATCTTATTTATAAGTTTACAGATTTGATTTTAACTCATAATGAATTTTCTAAGTCAGAAATTATAAAAGGGAATGCTAATTTGTCATCATGTATTTATATAGTTCCGCATGGGAACTATACTCCATTTATTAATATTCAGGATGATAAAGAAAAGTCTAGAAAGCAATTAGGAATTCCAATTGATAAAAAGGTGTTATTATTTTTTGGAATGATAAAAAAAGTAAAGGGACTAGAAGTTTTATTGAAATCCTTAAAAGATGTAATAAAGGAAAATCCTGATATTCTATTGGTGATTGCTGGAAAACCCTGGGAAAATGACTTTAGAATATATCAAAAAATTATTGAAGAGAATAATTTGTCAGATTATTGTCTTTTACATACTAAATTTATTCCTCATGAGGATGTTGAACATTATTATTGTGCAGCTGACTTAGTTGTGTTGTCGTACAAAAAAATATATCAAAGTGGTGTTCTTGTAATGACTCTAAGCTATGGAAAACCTGCTTTAGTGTCGGATTTACCTCCGTTAAAAGAAGTAGTTACTGATATGGAAACGGCCTTTTTATTTGAAACAGAAAATCCAACTTCATTATCTAAAAAGTTAAATTTAATTTTTTCAGATTCTGAAAAATTAGAAAGTGTGAGAAGAAATGGAGAGAGATTAATAAAAACTAAATACGATTGGGCTGAAATTGGAAGACAAACTAAACGAGCGTATCAATCAATAGATTAATTTGTATTTTAGCCAAAAACCAAATTAGATGAAAAGTAGAATAAATAAGTGTATAAAGAGTTCGCTTGAGAATTATACTCGTATTTTACAAGATGATGTTTTGCAAGAAAGTATTCAGAAAATTGTAACTGAAAGTATAGTTGCATTTAGAGGTGATAAAAAGATGTTGTTGTGCGGAAATGGTGGTAGTGCTTCTGATGCGCAACATATTGCGGCAGAATTAAGTGGTAGGTTTTATACTGACAGACCACCTTTGTATGCGGAGGCTTTGCATGTAAATTCTTCATATATGACAGCTGTGGCAAATGATTATGGTTATGAAGCTACTTATGCTAGAATGATTGAGGCGGTAGGGAGAAAAGGTGATGTTATTATTGGCATTTCAACTTCAGGAAATTCTCCTAATGTAGTAAAAGCAATGCGAAAAGCAAAAGAATTAGAGATGCTTACTTTAGGATTTACAGGTGAAAGTGGAGGGAAAATGAAAGAGATTTGTGACATTATGATTTGTGTTCCTTCTGATGACACGCCAAGAATTCAGGAGGCTCATATTTTAATTGGACACATTATTTGTCAACTGATTGAAGAAGAAATGTTCCCAGATGCATAAATTAGATACTCTTTTCCTTGATAGAGATGGTGTAATTAATGTAAAGTTAGATGGGAGGTATGTTCAGGATGCGAATGAGTTTGAATTTATGCCTGGTGCAATACAAATCATAACAAAGCTTTCTAAAGTGTTTAAGAAAATTTTAGTTGTTACTAATCAGCAAGGAATTGGTAAGGGAATTATGTCAATTGAACAATTGGATAATCTCCATTTATATATGCGGGGAGAAATTGAGAAGAGTGGTGGTAAGATTGATAAGATTTATTATTGTCCTCATCTGGCTGCCAAAAACTGTAACTGCCGAAAACCAAATTCTGGGATGATAAAACAAGCTTTCATTGACTTTCCTGACATAAAGAGAGAAGAGTCATACTTAATTGGTGATTCAGATAGTGATATTGAAGCAGGTAATAAAGAGAATATAAAAACTGTAAAAGTGGATGATAAATACACTCTTTCAAAATGGGGATCTGAATTATTGTCTGTTATTGAATAAATATGATTAGTTTTACAAGCAAAACAAAACAAGTGTTAAATTCTGAAATAAACATAATCTTCTCGTTTATTACTGCATTTCTAATAACTTTTGTAGTTATTCCAAAAGTTATTTTTTTTGCAGAACGCCTAAGACTTATTGATGCTGCAGGGGAAAGAGCTGCTCATAAAGGTAGTGTGCCTATTTTTGGAGGTATTGCTATCTTTTCGGGACTTATTTTTTCTCTTTTATTCTGGGCTGAATTAGAAAGTATTCAGTTTATTTTAGTGAGTTTTTTAATTGTTTTTTTTGTTGGAGTTATTGATGATTTATTGGCTTTATCCCCTAATAAAAAATTGATAGGACAAATTATTGCAGTGCTTATTCTAATTTATTTGCAAAACCTTGAAATAGATAATATGCATGGAGTTTTGGGGATTTATGAATTGCCAGACTGGGTAAGCACATTGTTTACAGTTTTTGTGGTTATAGTAATAACAAATGGGTTTAACTTGATTGATGGAGTAGATGGTCTTGCTGGAGGAATTGGTGTGATTGCCTCTTTCTCATTTGGTGTGATAGCATTATTTATGGTGCAAACTGATATGGCTATTATTGCTTTTACATTAATGGGAGCTCTATTAGGTTTCCTGAAATATAACTTTCATCCTGCAAAAATATTTATGGGAGATACAGGCTCTTTAGTAGTGGGTATGATTCTTTCTGTTTTAGCAATTAATACAATTCGCTATGGTTTAGTAACTGAAACAATCAAATTGCCTAATAAAGGACCTTTAATGGCTATTGTGATTTTAGCAATTCCTTTGTTTGATTCCCTAAGAGTATTTGTAGCAAGAATATTGAAAGGAAGACATCCATTATCTCCAGGAAGAGGGCATATACATCATGCTTTATTGAATTTAGGTTTTGGGCATAAATACACGAGTATTACATTATACTTATTTTCATTTTTGATTATTTGTTGCTCTTATTTCTTATTAGAACTAAATCTAAATGTCAGTATTGCAATACTTGCTGTTGTAAGTTTTATTCTCTTATTTATTCCTTTTTATATCCTTAAAAGTAGGTCAAATTAATGCGATTTCTCTCTTTCTCATTTCTCTTTTTTGCTTTAAATTTATCGGCACAACATTCGGGTGTGTTTTTAGGAAATAATTATTCATCTAATTTTAATCACCTCATCTATAATGAGAATTCAAACTATCATACTTCTTTCAAATCTCTTCTAAAGTCAGATTTAAAGTTTGATGTTGATTCTGTTCTTGAGGAAAGGAGTGCTTCAGATTATTCAAATTGGTATTTAAAAAAGATATTTTCAGATCATTTTATTATTTTAAAAGGAGAAGATTATAGGGTAATTGCTTCACCAATTATTAACTTGTCAAAAGGTAAGGAATTGATTGAAGATAAAAATACATTTACAAATACAAGAGGTTTTATTGTGGAGGGAGATTTAGGAAAAAAGATATCTTTTTTTAGTTCTTTTTCTGAAAATCAATCGATATTTCCTAATTATATGGATGCTTATATCCGTAAAAATAGAGTTGTTCCAGGACAAGGTTATGCTAGAGACTTTAAAGAAACCGGTTTTGATTATGCTATGTCTTCAGGTTATGTTTCTTATAGAGTAAATAAAATGTTTGCAGCACAATTTGGGCATGGAAAACATTTTATTGGAGATGGATATCGTTCCTTATTGCTTTCAGATAACACATTCAATTATCCTTATTTAAGGTTGCAAACTACTTTTTGGAAAGTACAATATACCAATCTGTATACAGAGTTTCAGGATATCAATTATTTCTTAAATAATGGTTTAGATAATTATGATCAAATGGGTTATGCTAAAAAGTACATGTCATCTCATTATTTGAGTATTAATGCAACTAAAAAATTAAATATCTCATTGTATGAAGCTGTAATATGGAGAATGAATCATGCGCCAGGAAGTAATGGTTTTGATGTGAATTATTTAAATCCAATTGCTATTTTAAGACCATTAGAATATTCGATAAACTCTCCTGATAATGTATTGGTCGGACTTAATGCTAAATATAAATTACCCTTCTCATCTTATCTGTATGGGCAGTTAATTTTAGATGAGTTTAGTTTGAATGATTTGAAACAGAATAATGATTTTTGGGCAAATAAATTTGGTTATCAGTTGGGTTATAAAATATTTAATGCTTTTAGAATTGAAAATTTAACTCTACAAACTGAATATAATTTAGTGAGACCATATACTTATGCTCATCATAATCCTCAACAGAATTATGCGCATTACAATCAGCAGTTAGCACATCCTTTAGGAGCTAATTTTTCAGAATTTCTAATTCTTGCAAATTACAAATGGAAAAGATGGGAGATAGATGCAAAGCTTATTTCTGCAAAATATGGAGCTAAAATTAAGGGAGATGCTACTTCTTATGGAAATGATTTATTTATGTCAACAGGAAATTTTGCTAGTGAGTCAGGGTTTCAAAATGTAGGTATAGGAAGGCCTTCTGATTTTGGAATTGAAATGTATCAAGGGAATTTAACAACAGTTAATCTTAAAAACTTTAATATTGCTTATGTTGTTAACCCAAGAACAAATCTTAAAATAAATTTAGGAGTTACATTAAGAGATTTTGAAAATGAGGAGTCTGAAATGCAAACTCAATTTATCAATTTTGGGATTGTAAGCGATTTGTTTAATCACTATTACGATTTTTAATGGCCTTAATTTTAGGAATAGAAACAGCCACTAAAAATTGTTCTGTTGCACTTTTTAAGGATAGTAAGCTAATAGCTGAAAAAGAACATGTTTCTGATGGATATACACATGCTGAACAATTGAATTTATTTATTAAAGAGGTTGTTGGTTCTGCTAATATTACTTTAACAGAAATTGAAGCAGTTGCTTTGAGTATGGGGCCTGGTTCTTATACTGGGTTACGAATTGGCACCTCAACAGCTAAAGGTTTGTGTTATGCATTGGAGATTCCATTGTTGGCTATTTCTACCTTACAAGCTATGGCATTTGGAATGGCTGAAAATGAAAGTTCAGTTGTTTATTGTCCTATGATCGATGCTAGGAGAATGGAAGTTTTCTCAGCTTTATTTGATGAAAATAATAAGGAGATAAGAGGCGTACAAGCAGATGTTGTGGATGAGCAAACCTACACTAATTTCTTGAAAAATGAAGTGTTATTCTTTGGGGATGGCGCTTTAAAATGCAAAGAAATAATCAACCATAAAAATGCTAAATTTATTAAAGGAATTAACCCTTCAGCAAAGAATTTAGGAATTTTAGCAAATGCTAAATTCGAAAATAAGGATTTTGAAGATGTTGCTTATTTTGAGCCTTATTATTTAAAAGATTTTGTTGCAGGAAAAAAGGGAGCTTAGTCTCTTCTTTTCCTTTTTGCAGCTGCATTAAATCTTCCTTTAAAAGAACTTGAGCTTCCACCACTACTTCTTCCGCTACCAGTTGATGACTCTCTTCTTGATGAAGATCCTCCAGAAGATCTACCGCCTCCTGAGTTACTTCTTTTTCTGTCACCACCTCCGTATGAGCGACCACCTCCACCACCTCTGTTGCCACCACCTCCGTATGAGCGACCACCTCCACCACCTCTGTTGCCACCACCTCTAGGTGATTTTACTCCTGGAGCTTGAGATACTTCTACATTTACTCTGTTTCCATTCCAATTTGAATCAACCATTCCGCTTAGGATGTCAGTTTCAAAGTCTTTAGGAACTTCAAAGAATGAGAATTTACGCATAATATCAATTTTTCCTACAGGGATATTCCTATTACGAGTACATTCGTTAATTAAACCAATAAGGTTATGAGCTTGCATATCTTTTTCTCTTCCTAAATTGATAAAGAATCTAGTGTGACCTGCTTCAGCATGTCCAGTTCTTTCCCCTCTATCTCCTCTTTTTCCTTTTCTGTCTCCTCTATCGTTTCTGTCATTTCCTTTGCTTCCAGTAACATTTAAGTCAGGAGCATTTTTATAGAATGATAAGAAACGATTAAATTCAGCTGAAACAAAATGCTTAATTAATTCTTCTTTATCTAAGTGTGCTAATTTTTCTTCTATTGAAGGGATATATTTATCAATTTGATGATTTACATCAGTAGAAACTACTTTGTCAATTAACTTCATTAATTGAATTTGACAAATTTCATCACCATTAGGAACTTTCATAAGTGTAAGTTCACGCTTAATCATTTTCTCAATTGATTTTAGCTTTCTTCCTTCACGGCTATGCGCTATAATAATTGATGTCCCCTTGTTTCCAGCTCTACCAGTTCTCCCTGACCTATGTACATATACTTCATTATCATCAGGTAAGTTGTAGTTAATTACATGGGTTAATTCATTAATGTCAATCCCTCTAGCAGCAACATCAGTTGCTACTAAAATTTGTAATTTTCTTTTTCTGAAACGACCCATTACATGGTCTCTTTGCGCTTGAGATAGTTCACCATGTATAGCGTCAGCATTGTATCCGTCTTGCATTAGTTTATCAGCAATTTCAGCAGTTTCTCTTCTTGTACGGCAAAATACAATTCCATAAATATCAGGATTAACATCACAAATTCTTCTTAATGCTTTATATCTGTCACGAGCATTTACCATATAGTAATGGTGTTCTACATTTTTAGCTCCTTCATTTCTACTTGCAACCTCAATTGTTTTTGGGTTGTGCATGTAGTTTTTACTTATTCTCATCACCTCTTTAGGCATAGTTGCTGAGAATAACAAAGTTTGTTTCTCTTCAGGAGTTTCTGCTAAAATAGTATCCAAATCTTCTTTGAATCCCATGTTTAACATTTCATCAGCTTCATCTAAAACTACAAATTCAATATCTTGTAATCTAAGTGATTTTCTGTTGATTAAATCAATTACCCTTCCTGGAGTACCAACAACAATTTGTGTTCCTGATTTTAATGATTTAATTTGAGGCATGATACTTGCCCCACCATAAACAGCAGTAATTTTTAATCCTTTTGTGTATTTTGCAAATGATTCCATGTCTTTTGCAATCTGTAGGCAAAGCTCTCTTGTAGGGCAAAGAATAATTGCTTGAGGTAATTTTCTTTCAACCTCAATTTTATGCAATACTGGTAATCCAAAAGCAGCAGTTTTCCCTGTTCCTGTTTGTGCTAGTGCAATAAGATCGGTTTCGTTTTCCAATAAATAAGGAATTGATTCCTGTTGGATAGGTGTTGGTGTATCAAAAGCTAAATCGGTTATTGCTTTTTGAATGTTTTTATTCAGTCCTGTTTCAGAAAATGTCATGCTGTTAAATTTTTTGCAAAATTACTCTATTATTTATCATAACTACTATAATATCAGACTTATCCTTTTTTTATTAACATTGCCATTTTTAAGATTTCATTAACTATTTTTGCGGTCTAAAATTTTAAAGATGAGTATAGATAAGTTTTCGGATAGACATATAGGTCCTAGAGGAAATGATATTAAGGAGATGTTATCAGTAGTAAATGCGTCTTCAATTGAGCAGTTGATTAACGAAACTATTCCTGCACAAATTCATTTGGGAAGAGAGATGAATTTGCCTGATGCGCTTTCAGAAAGTCGCTTTGTAGAGCATATGAAAGGTATAGCACTGAAGAACAAAAATTATCGTTCATATATTGGAATGGGTTATTTTAATACCATTCTTCCAGGTGTTATCCAAAGAAATATTTTAGAAAATCCAGGTTGGTATACGGCTTATTCTCCTTATCAAGCTGAGATTGCACAAGGTAGGCTGGAAGCGTTATTAAATTACCAAACTATGGTAAGTGAGCTTACAGGAATGGAAATTGCAAATGCATCATTATTAGATGAAGGTACAGCAGCTGCTGAGGCTATGATTCTACTATATAATAGTAGAAGTAGAAAGCAGAAAAAAGCAAATGTTCTTAAGTTCTTTGTTTCAGAATTATGTTATCCACAAACGATAGAAATTTTAAAAACGCGTGCTATTCCAATCGGGATAGAATTAGTGATAGGTAACCATAAAGAAGTTGTTGTGAATGAAGATTATTTTGGAGCTATTTTACAATACCCAGCAAAGCATGGTGAGGTTGTTGATTATTCTGTCTTTGTTTCTCAATTAAAAGAAATTGAAGTTGGGGTTGTTGTGGCTGCTGATTTGTTAAGTTTAAGTTTACTTACTCCTCCTGCTGAATGGGGGGCTGATGTGGTGGTGGGTACTACCCAAAGATTTGGAATCCCTATGGGATATGGTGGTCCTCATGCGGCTTATTTTGCAACTTTTGATAAGTACAAAAGAAGTATGCCTGGAAGGATTATTGGAGTAAGTGAGGATATGGATGGGAATAGAGCGCTTAGAATGGCTTTGCAAACAAGAGAGCAACATATTAAAAGAGAAAAAGCAACTTCAAATATTTGTACTGCACAGGTGCTATTGGCAGTTATGGCAAGTATGTATGGAGTATATCATGGTGCTGATGGGTTAAGGGGAATGAGTAAAAACATTCATTCTTTAACCGCTACTTTGGCTGAAGGATTAACACAATTAGGGTATCATCAATTAAATCCTATTTATTTTGATACTTTAAAAATATCAGTTGGTAATGTTTCTATGGAAAACATAAAAACTTATGCTGAAGATGCTAAAATCAACTTTAATTATATTAATGATGATATGCTTTCTATAAGTATTGATGAAAAAGATGACTTGAGTAATATCAATGATATTTTAGAAGTGTTTGCTAAAAGTTGTAATCATTCTGATTCGCAAGATTTAATTAAAGAAGTATTGAGTGGAGATTATACTGAAGCAACTGCTAGAATTCCAGATGCATTGTATCGTACTTCAACTTTTATGCAACATGAAGTGTTTAATAAGTATCATTCGGAAACCGATATGATGCGTTACATTAAAAGTTTAGAGAATAAAGATTTATCGTTAACGCATTCAATGATTCCTTTGGGTTCATGTACAATGAAGTTGAATGCAGCCTCAGAATTGTTTCCGTTAAGTTGGTCAGAATTTGGAAACTTACATCCGTTTGCTCCGGCTCATCAAGCAAGAGGTTATCATATTATGTTTCATGAATTAGAAGAAATGTTATGTGAGATTACGGGTTTTGATGCCATGAGTTTACAGCCAAATTCTGGTGCGCAAGGTGAGTTTGCAGGTTTAATGGTTATTAGAGCATATCATGAAAGTAGAGGAGATGAGCATAGAAATATTTGTTTAATTCCTTCATCTGCTCATGGTACAAACCCTGCATCAGCCGTTATGGCAGGTATGAAAGTAGTGGTTACTCCTTGTGATGAAAATGGAAATATTGATGTTAAAGCATTAAGAGAAAAAGCTAAGGAGCATAAAGAAAATCTTTCTGCTTTAATGGTAACTTATCCATCAACACATGGCGTGTATGAAGAAGCAATTATGGAAATCACCAAAATTATTCATGATAATGGTGGGCAAGTATATATGGATGGTGCAAACATGAATGCGCAAGTGGGGATAACAAATCCTGCACTTATTGGTGCTGATGTTTGTCATTTAAATTTACATAAAACATTTGCAATTCCTCATGGTGGTGGCGGTCCTGGTATGGGGCCGATTGGAGTGGTGGAACATTTAAAGCCTTTCTTACCAAATAGTCCTTTAGTAAAAATGGGAGGTGAAAAAGGAATGTCTATTTCTTCTGCTCCTTGGGGAAGTGCTTTGGTCTTATCAATTTCCTATGCTTATATTAAAATGTTGGGAACTACTGGGTTGAAATCTTCTACAGAGATGGCGATTTTAAATGCAAACTATATTAAAGAAAAATTAGCAAGTCATTTTGACATACTCTATACAGGAGATAATAATAGAGTTGCTCATGAAATGATTGTTGATTTTAGAATGTTTAAGAAAGATGGAATTGAGGTGGTTGATGTTGCAAAGCGATTAATGGATTATGGATTCCATGCGCCTACTGTTTCCTTTCCTGTTTCAGGAACTTTAATGATTGAGCCTACTGAGAGTGAGAGTAAGGAGGAATTAGATCGTTTTTGTAGTGCAATGATTAGTATTAAAAAAGAAATTTCTGAAGTAATTTCAGGAGAAATTCTTGCTGAGGATAGTGTTTTGAAAAATGCACCTCATACTTTAGCATTAGCGGTAAATGATGATTGGAATTTTAACTATTCAAGACAAAAAGCGGTTTACCCATTAAACTGGGTTAAAGATAAAAAATTCTGGCCTTCTGTTAGGCGTGTAAATGATGCTTTTGGAGATAGAAACTTGATTTGTTCTTGTGCTCCAATTTCTGATTATGTTGAGTAGAAAAATAAAATAATTAAAAAATAGCTAAAGAATATTCTTTAGCTATTTTTTTATTTTGATATTTAGAAAACTAGGTGCTACTTAGTTTTTGTAAATTTAATTGTTTCAACAGTTGTTGTTCCTTTAATTTCACAGAAGTAAATTCCTGAAGGGTAGTTACTTGTGTTTACTATAACAGAATTTGTGTTAGAAGCTACTTTTTCAGTGTAAATAGTCCTTCCCGTTACATCTGTAATTGTTATGTCTTTAACATCATTATTGTTAAGTACAATGTTTACTTTATCCTTAGCAGGGTTAGGGTATAAGTTGAAGTTAGTAGAGCTAATATTATTAGTGTTAGTAGGAATAGATGTTAAATGAAACCAAATATTTTGGTGCTGTGTTGCTGTGTAAGCCATTCCAGGGATGTATGATCCATTCCAGCTGTTTCCAGTTACATTGTACTGAGTTTCAGAAGAGACATGTAATGCGTAATTACTATGATCAGGGTCTTGTGTAGCAGCAGCATCACTAACATAATATCCTATAAAAGAATTCCTTGGGTTTGCTACCCATGTCGCTTCATGACTTGCTAAAGTATCTCCAGGGTTAAAGGTATTTCCAGAAACAAAAGTATAAGTTGCAGCAACTAAACCTCCATTTGGCATTGCTAAAGGAGGGTCTATAGTAAAGCTTTGGTATTTCGTATTTCCAGGGCCAGTAGAATCGCTAACAGTTAAATCATATTCAATAGTTTGATAAGCATTTAAGCCTTTATTTGTTAAGTAATCATATTCAGTATGATAAAAAGTAGTACCTCCAACAAATGATCCTTGTTTAATTCCAGAGTTAGATGAATAAATTTGAACAATTAATTTATCAGGATTTTGGTCTTGTGTTCTAATATACTGGTATGGGAACTCAATAGTATCTAGAATAAAGCCCTCCCCTGTATTGAAAAAATCAGCTTCTCCAGTATTAATAAAATTAAAAGATGTTGGTGCAAGAATTTGCCCTCTTGAGTGCTGGTAAACATCATAATGGATTGTGTCCCCATTACTATCTATATACCCGTCAACCATTGAGGAATCAGTATGTAGAATTCCTATGTATCCAGTTGCATCAAGTGATGCTCCAGCTTGTAATTCACTTGCGTAATTAAACCAGCCTCCTCCAGCTTTACTATTATTGTTATTAGGATTATAGTTTTCAATGACTTTTCTGTCATGTTGTTGGTTTGTCTCTATTATGTTTTGAGCAAATGAACTGCTTGTAAATACAATAACTAGAAGACTTAAAAGTAGATGTTTTTTCATGATTATTTATTTTAATTAATTTGCGCAAATATAATACTTTTTTATTCAAGATAAAGATTTATTGCTTGAGAAGTATTTTAGACTCTTATGTATTCATTTTTGAAATAATTTTCTAATTTATTGTATAGTAAACAAAAAATCCTGCTCAATTGAGTAGGCTTTCTCTTGCATTGAAAAGTGGTTAATTGATTATTACTTTCTTTTTAAGACATGTGTTTTTGTTTGATAATGTATATACTCCTTTTGAAAATAGATTTATGTTGATATTTTTCAGAAAAGAAAAGAGATTGTTCAATTTATTGTAAAATTGAAAACATATTAAATAAAAATCCCACTCAATTGAGTGGGATTTTTATTTAAGTGGTGCTACCCAGATTCGAACTGGGGACACATGGATTTTCAGTCCATTGCTCTACCAACTGAGCTATAGCACCAACTATTTAGGGCTGCAAATTTAATTGTTTTTTTTAGTTAGAGAAATAATTTGGACAAATCATCATAAGGGATTGTAATTTTATATTTTTGGCAAAAATTTACATTCGGTGAAACTAATAATTGATATAGGAAATACTGCAGTAAAAACTGCTTTGTTTGAAGGGAAACAGCTAATTAGCTCAGCTTCTTTTGATAAGTGCACTCTATTAAATGTGATAGATTTTGTGGCTAAGTATACTATTACAAGTACTATAATTTCATCAGTTAAATCATTAAATGAGGAGGTTGAAAAAACCATTAAACATTTTAATGCTCTTTTTTTAGACGAAAAAACGCCTTTACCAATAACTATTGATTATAAAACGCCAAATACTTTGGGGAAAGATAGAATTGCGGCTGTTGCGGGAGCTTCAAAATTATTTCCAAAGCAAGATGTGTTGGTGCTTGATGCTGGAACTTGTTTAACAATTGATTTTATCAGTAAGGAGAAAGTATATAAAGGAGGAAGAATTTCTCCAGGGATAGCAATGCGATACAAATCACTTCATAAGTTTACGGGAAAATTGCCTTTATGTGAATTTTCAGAAAAAAGTATGATTATGGGTAAGGATACTAATTCCTCAATTATAAGTGGTGTTCAGCAAGGAATATTAGCAGAAGTAAGTGAAATAATTAATGTTTATAAAAAGGAAAATAAACAGACTATAATTGCCGTTACAGGTGGGGATTGTTTTTTCTTTGAAAAGGAATTAAAAAATAGCATATTTGCAAATCCATTTTTAGTAATGGAAGGATTAAATGAAATTTTAGATTATAATGAATAAATTAAAAAGTTTAGTATCAGTTTTCTGTATTGTATTTTCAATTACTGCTACTGCACAGTTAGGAACAAGTTCACCTTATTCTCGTTTTGGGTTGGGAGATTTACAAGGAAATGTATTTCCAGAATACAATGCTTTAGGTGGAGGAGTTACTGCATTAGGGAATTCAAATAGTGTAAATACATCAAATCCTGCAAGTTATACTTCTTTTAGAGCAAATTCTTTTTTGTTCTCAACTGGAGGTTTGCATAAAACAACTAAAATCCAGAATTCTACTGATAAGCAAGTTGCAAATAATTCGGCATTTAGTCATTTGACAGTTGCCTTCCCTATTAGCAGGAAATTAGGAGCAAGTATTGGGATGTTGCCGTATAGCAATATAGGGTATGTGTTAAATTCTACTATAGTTGCTGAAAACGATCCAGACTATACGGGAATAGCTTATTATTCAGGAGATGGAGGAATAAGTAAAGTGTATTTTGGAGGAGCTTATGAGCCTTTAAAAGGGTTTTCTGTGGGTATGAATGCGTCTTATTTATTTGGAGGATTAAATAGAAGAAAGATGCTAGATGTTGATGATGAATCTTCTTTGGATTCTCGTTCTAATTCTAGAATAAACCTTAAAGGATATTATTATGAATTGGGGTTGATGTATAAAAAGCAATTATCTGATGAAAAGGAAGTTACATTTGGTTTAACGGCTAATAATAATTCAAGCATCCGAGCAAAACGAACAAATATTGTTGAAACTATTTCTGGAGCTAATGAAATTGTAAAGGATACTGCACTTAGTTCAGTTGAGTGGGGAGATATTAATTTACCACAATATATAAGTGCAGGGTTAAGTTATCGTGATGGTAAAAAATGGCTTTTAGTTGCAGATTATAGTATGCAAAATTGGGCTGATTATAGTTTGCTAGGGGAGAGTGATGATTTAGAGAATAGCACTCGTCTTTCAGGTGGTTTGCAATATACTCCAGAGTTTAATTCTGTAACAAAGTATTATAAAAGAATGCAGTACCGTTTAGGTGCGGCTTATAGTAATACGCCTTTGCAACTTAGAGGTACGCAATTAAAAGAAATGAGTGTGAGCTTAGGTTTTGGTATTCCTGTTAGGAAATCAAGAACAAAATATGATGTTTCAGTTACTTTAGGACAAAGAGGTACAACTGATAATAATTTAATAAAAGAACAGTTTTTAAGATTTGGTTTAAGTGTTTCTTATGACGGAATCTGGTTTGTAAAAAGAAAATATGATTAATAAAATGACGAAAAAAATATTAGTTTTAATAGTAGCAATAGTAACAGTTGTTAGTGTAAATGCACAAGGTAAGTTTGGGGAAGATGAGCAAAAATGTAAGGAAAACTTATCTATGTTTCGTGAGTATTATAAACAAAAGAATTATGCTGATGCTTTAAAACCATGGAGATGGACTTTTGTTAATTGCCCAGCAGCAAGTGGTAATATTTATAAAAATGGACCAAAAATTATTAAAGAAAGAATGAATGCTGATAAGGAAAATAAAGCAGCTTATATTGATACATTAATGATGGTTTTTGATCAAAGAATTAAATACTTTGGAAAAGAGGGTTATGTGTTAGGGCTTAAGGGTTATGAGTTAATAGGTGTAGATAAAAAAAGAAGTGAAGAGGGTTTAGGATATTTAGTTAAGTCTTTAGAATTAGACGGGAATGAGTCATCAGTTCAAGCGGTTTATGGATATATGAAAGCAATGGTAAATCTTGAAAAATTGGGTGCAAAAACTAAAGCGGATGTTATTGGTGCTTATGCTCTAGTTTCTGAGATTATTGATTTTAATATAGTAAGTGAATCTAAGTCAGCTAAAAACTTTATTAAGTATTCTGAAAAAGTAGAGAATTTATTTACTCCTTATGCTAATTGTGATGATTTAGTTTCGCTTTTCTTATCTAAGTTTGACCCAGCAACTGAGGATATTTCTTTTTTAAATAGAGTAACAAAGGTACTAGAAGAAAAGAAATGTAGTTCTCATCAATTGTTTTTTGAGGCTTCTAGCAGATTATATGAGTTAGAGCCAACAGCATCTTCAGCTGATAAAATGGCAAAGATGAGTATTGCAAAAGGGAAGTCATCTGATGCTATTGAGTTTGCTAAAAAAGCAATTGAGATGGAAGAAAATGGGAATCAAAAAGCAATTTACTACTTAGGATTGGCAGATGCTTACCGAAATGGAGGTTCTTATGCTTCAGCAAGAAATGCAGTTTATAGTGCTTTGGAACTTAGGAGTGGTTGGGGAGAAGCTTACATGAATTTAGGAAATATCTATATTGCTGGAGCTAAAAACTGTGGTAGTGATTTTGAAAAATCTACAGTATATTGGATAGCGGTTGATGCATTCAGTAAAGCTCGTGCTGATGAGGATACTAAAGAAAGAGCAAGTAAAAGTATTAATACTTATTCCAAGTATTTCCCTACTAAAGAAACTTGTTTTTTTAATGGTGTTGAAGCCGGAAAATCACATACTGTTGGTTGTTGGATTAACAAAGCGACTACTGCTCGTACGAGTGACTAAATGAAAGCCATGCGTTTATTTTTTTATTTCTCGGTTCTATTGATTTCATGTACTAACAACACTAAGTTAGTGCAAGAGTTTGTAAGCGATAAAGAGCAAGCGATTGAGCAAATAAAAGGGGCAGAATTACTACATACCGAAAATGGAAATATAAAAGTAAAGATAGTTTCTGGTAAAATTGAACGATTTCAAAATAAGCAGCCACACCTTGTTTTTTCTGAAAAAATAGAGGTGTATTTTTATAATGACTCCTCTCAGATGCAATCTACCCTTAAGGCAGATGATGCATCAATTGATGAGGAAACTAAAATTATGTTAGCCCAAAATAATGTAGAGCTTATTAGTAGTGATGATAAAAAACTAGAAACAGAAGAGTTAGTTTGGGATGAACAACAAGATAAAATTTTTACAGATAAGAAAGTGAAAATAACAACTGGCAAAGAAATTGTTTATGGTGAAGGGTTTAGCTCTAATCCTGATTTTACAGAATATAAAATTGCTAAGATTCATGGATCTTTTGATTTTAAAGCTGAAACAAATTAAGTTTTATTATTTTTATACATATGCTAATATCTATTGCTGTTATAACTCTTTTGTTTTCTGCTTTTTTTTCTGGAGTAGAAATTGCTTTTATTTCAGCTAATAAATTAAAGTTAGAATTGGATAAAAACTCAGGTAAATTTCCCTCTAATATTATTGCCTATTTTTCCAAAAACGAATCAGATTTTATTACTACTATGTTGGTAGGGAATAATATTGCTTTAGTAGTTTATGGAATTGTAATGACACAAATTCTTACGCCACCAATTGCAGAATATTTACATTCGGATGCAGCTTTGTTGTTAGCACAAACCATCATCACTACTTTAATTGTTTTGGTAACTGCAGAGTTTTTGCCAAAGGCAATTTTTAGAATTTATCCTAATCAAATTTTAAGTTTTTTTTCTATTCCTATCTGGTTGTTTTTTGTTTTTTTTCGTCCTGTTGCTTTACTAATGCTTTATTTATCTAAAGTAGTATTAAAATATCTATTAGGGCAAAATATAGAGGAGGGAAAGCAGGTCTTTGGAAAAACAGATTTAGATGAGTATTTAAGTAACGTAAAATCAGCTGAAGGAGTAGAGGATAGTAGGGTTGAGGTGGAAATGTTACAGAATGTATTGGATTTAACAGATAAGAAGTTGAGGGAATGTATGATTCCAAGAACTGAAATTGTGGCTATGGATATTTTATCATCTATTGAGGAAATTAAAGATAAATTCATAGCTACTAAATTATCTAAGATATTAATTTTTAAAGGCAATATTGATAAGGTGATTGGATATATTCATTCTTCTGATTTGTTTAGAAATCCTAAAAATGTTAGGTCTATTTTATTGCCTATTCCTTTTGTTCCTGAGAGTATGTCAGCTATGCAGTTGTTGAATCAGTTTATAGAAAGTAATAAAGGTATAGCTTTAGTAGTTGATGAGTTTGGTGGAACTTCTGGTATGCTTACTATTGAGGATGTTACTGAAGAAATTGTTGGTGAAATTGTAGATGAACATGATGTGGAAGAAATTACAGATAAGCAATTGGAAAAAAATCAATATCAGCTTTTTGCTCGGTTAGATATTGAGCTAGTAAATAAAAAGTATGATTTAGATCTTCCTGAATCAGATGAATATGAGACAATAGCGGGTTTAATTCTACATCACTTGGAAGAAATTCCAAAAAAAGATGATGTAATATCACTTGAGGAATTTCGATTTACTGTCATAAAAGTAAACGATACAGCAATACAAGAAGTGCAGTTGGAGGTAGTTACTAGGTAAGAAATAGGGGTCTTTTCTATTTTCATTTATTAAATAACAATTGTATATTCGCCAACTTTAATAAAACAAAAACGAATGGCAACACTAGGAAAAATTAGAAATAGATCAGGATTATTATTAGCAGTAATAGGTATAGCAATGTTAGCTTTTATTCTTGGCGATTTTATGCAGTCAAAAAGATCAGGTGGAGGAGGTAGTATTTATGTTGGAGAAGTATTGGGTGAAGATGTAATGCGTCAAGCTTATGAGGTAAAGGTTGAAGAAGGAATTAATAATTGGAAACAACAAAACCCACAAAGCGTACTTAATCAAACTACTACTGCTCAGATTAGATCTCAAATTTGGGATCAGTATGTGAGGGAGTTAGTGATGAACAATGAATATTCAAAATTAGGAATTGATGTTTCTGATGATGAATTTTTTGAATTATTGCAAGGAGTAAATGTACATCCTGAAATCTCCAAAGTTCCTTCTTTTCAAGATGCAAATACAGGGCAATTTGATAGAACAAAAGTATTAGGTTACTTAAAGCAAATTGACCAAGATCCAACAGGAGAAGCCCGTACAAGATGGGTAGGTTTTCAAAAATATTTAATTGGATTAATCAAGACTTCAAAATACAATGCATTGGTTGCAAAGGCAATGTATGTAACGGGTGAGGAGGCTAAAGTAAACTTTAATGAAAACTCACAGAATGTTACTTTTAACTATATAGCAATTCCTTTTTCAACAGTTGCTGATAGTGTTGTTACTGCTACTGAAAGTGAAATAAAGACATATTACACAAATCATAAAGCAAACTATGAACAAGATGCTTCAAAGGATGTTGATTTTGTGGTGTTTTCTGTAACACCTTCTGCTGAAGATGATGTTGAAACTAAAGCTTCAATTGAAGATTTAAAAGCTGATTTTACTATTTATGAGGACTATGGTTTAATGGCTAGAAGAAATTCTGATAATACTACTGCTCGTTTTACTTTTGCAACTAAGGAAGAATTGCAAGACCCTAATTGGGCTGAATTATTTACTGCTGAAGAGGGTACGGTTATCGGGCCTTATCAAGCAAGTCAAGGTGTGTATCGTATTGCTAAATTAGCATCAGCACAAAATCGTCCTGATTCAGTTGAGGCTCGTCATATATTGATTGCACCTACTCAAACTATGAGTTTGGATTCAGTAAATGTAAGGATTGATGCTATAAAATCACAGGTTGAAGCAGGTGCTGACTTTGGTGTTTTAGCGCAAAAGAATTCTGAAGATAAAGGTTCTGCTATTAAGGGTGGTGATTTAGGTTGGTTTGCTGAAGGAACTATGGTTGAAGAGTTCAATGAAGCTTGTTTTACTTCTAAGAGAGGTGATTTAAGTATTGTAACTTCCCAGTTTGGAGTTCATCTTATTGAGGTAACAAAAACAAGTAAAGCTGTGCGTAAAGTAAAAGTTGCTTTTATTGATAGGAATGTTGAGCCAAGTACTGAAACTTTTAATACTTACTATTCTCAAGCTGCACAGTTTGCTGGTAAAATATTAAATGAAGGAATTACTTTTGATTCTTTAGTTGCTGAGCAAAACTTAGTAAAAAGAAGCGATAGTAAAGTTACTGCTGATAAGCAAAGTATTGTTGGGTTGCCAAATTCAAGAGAGATGGTAAGATGGATGACTAATGCTGATGTAGGAAATGTTTCTGAAGTTTTCCAATTTGAAAATTCTTATGTAGTGGCTTATTTAAAAAAGAGCTATATTGAAGGAACTACTGCTTTGGAAGATATTGAAGAACAAATTTCTGCTTTAGTATTGAAAGAGAAAAAAGGGGCGCATATTAGTGGAGCTATATCTGGAAATGATTTGGCAACAATTGCTGCTAACAATGGACAAGCTGTTGTAAACGCACAGAGAGCTAACTTAGCAAACTTAAGCTTACAGGGTATTGGTTATGACCCTGAATTAGTTGGTTCTATTTTTGGAACAGCTGTAGGTTCTGTTTCTAGCCCTATTGCTGGTAATAATGCTGTTTATGTTATTGAGGTTACTGCTAAGGATGATGCTAAAACTGCTGGGGACTTTACACAACAAAAACAAGAAGTACAAAAAGGAGCTTCTGATTATGCAAATGGAGCAGCTTATAAAGTGTTAAATACTGAAGCTGATGTAAAAGATAATCGTTCTGATTTCTATTAGTCAGCTATTTTAAAGTAAAAATGAAATGCTCAGCCGAAAGGTTGGGCATTTTTTATCTCAAAATTTGTAAGCGGTAAGAATCTAGATTTAGGAAAATAAAGAGTAGGATAGTAAACCCAATTAGGGAAGACCCTCCATAACTAATAAAAGGTAAAGGAATGCCAATTACAGGCAATAGTCCAATCGTCATACCAATATTGATGACTAGGTGCATAAAAAGGATTGTGGCTACACTATAGCCATATATTCGGCTAAAGTTTGATCTTTGGCGCTCTGCTAAAAAGAGAACTCTCAATAGTAAACCAACAAATAAAGACATAAAGAAAAGACTACCAAGGAAACCCCATTCCTCTCCAATGGTACAGAAAATAAAATCTGTACTTTGTTCAGGTACAAAATCAAATCGGGTTTGCGTTCCGTTTAAAAAACCTTTTCCGCTAAAACCACCACTACCAATCGCAATTTTTGATTGGATTAAATTATAGCCAGCCCCATGGGGGTCAAAATCTTTTCCTAATAATATATTTATTCTTTTCCTATGGTGATGGGATAATACATCATTAAAGATGTAATCAACACTAAAAATAAATGAAATACAAGTGATGAGTACTCCTAAAATTAGTAAGAGTTCTTTCTTTTTTCTTCTAGAAAATAAATAAATAAATATTGCTATAGCAGAAAGAATACTAATGAGTATAGTTCTTTCAACCACTAAGGTAAGCACAAATAGAATAGCTATGATAAGTCCAAATATTAAGATATTCCCTGATAATCCTTCACGATATAATACCAATATAAAGGCAGCATAAACTAAGGCTGTTCCTAAATCATTTTGTAAAATAATAAGCAGAAAAGGAAGAATAATAATAGCATAGGTTTTGAGTTTGTCCTTTAAGGAAATGCGCTTAATATGTAAGCTATTATAATATTTAGCAAGGGCAAGTGCAGTTGCAAATTTAGCAAACTCTGATGGTTGGAATTTAAAATTTCCAAACTCGTACCAAGAAGTAGCTCCACCTGTAATTCCTCCCTTAAAGAGTACTCCAATTAGAAGTAGTATAATTGAAATGTAGAAAATGTAAGAGAGTGAAAAGTAAAACTTCCAATCAATGATTAGAGTTAAAAAAGCAACAAAGGAAGCAATACAAATGAAAAGGAGTTGCTTACCGTACCTTGTGCTAAAATCAAGAGCCATTGCCGTATCCTCATTGTACTGTGAAGCATAAATATTTATCCAACCAAAAAGCATAAGTAATCCGTAAAGTAAGATACTTACTTTGTCAATATTGGCAAAAATATTTTTTGCAGCTCTCATTCTTTGTTTATTAAGTTTCCATTAAGGATAAAGGCTTCTTGTGCTTTATTTGTGATGGATCTTTTTAAATATTTTTCTATCATTAATGATGCAATCGGAGCAGCCCAAGTTGAACCCCATCCTCCATTTTCAACATATACAGCTATTGCAATTTTAGGATTTTCTTTGGGTGCAAAGGCGATAAAAATTGAATGATCTTCTCCATGTGGATTTTGTGCAGTTCCTGTTTTTCCACAAATTTCATAATTAGGAATTTTGCAGTTTTGTGCTGTTCCTTTTTTACCTTCAACTACATTATGCATACCATCAATTATAGGAGTGAAATATTTTTCATCAATGCTACAATATTTTTTAATAGTAAAATTACTATCTATTGCATTTTCTCCTGAAATATTTTTAATGATATGTGGTGTGTAATAAAAACCTCTATTAGCAAGAATAGCAGTCATGTTTGCCATTTGTATTGGGGTGAGCAATAATTCTCCTTGCCCAATTGACATAGAAATGATAGTATTAGCATTCCAACTTCCTTTATAAAGCGTATTAAAATAAGTTGATTTTGGTAACTTTCCTGGACTTCCAGTAATAAAATCATTATTCATGAAATTACCAATTCCAAAGCTAGAAACATGACTGTACCAATTGTTATAAGCTTCAATTGTAGAGTTAAATCGGGAAAAATATTTTTCATAAGTATTGCAAAAATAGGCATTACATGAAATTTCAATTCCTTTTAATAAGTCAAGTGGATTTTGGTGAGGATGGCAGCCAACATGCTTATCCTTCCCAAAATAATATCCATCATCTCCATTGCAGGTAAAAGAAGTACTTTTTCTTATTGCTCCTTCTTGCAAAGCAATAAGTCCGTTTATTAATTTGAAGGTAGATCCGGGAGGGTAGGTTCCTTGTAAAGCTCGGTTGAAAAGAGGTTTGTTTTCATCTTGAGAAAGAATGCTATAGTTCTCTGATCGCTTCCGGCCAATCAATAAATTAGGATTATAAGTTGGGGCTGAAACTAAGGATAGAATTTCTCCTGATGAAGGTTCAATAGCCACAATAGCACCAATCTTATTTTCCATAAGCTGTTCGCCATATTCTTGCAGTTCAATATCAATGGTTGAGGTTAAAGTGCTCCCTGAAATTGGTAAAGTATCAAATCTCCCTTCTTGGAAATTTCCTTGGTCACGATTATGCACATCAACCAATTTTATAGCCATTCCTTTTGTGCCTCTTAGTTGTTTTTCATAAGCTGCTTCCACTCCACTAACTCCTGTTAAATCTCCTTTAGTGTAATATGGATCTTCTTTAGTTTTTCGTAAATTTACTTCACCAAGATATCCTACCAGATGAGTAGCTACATTGGAAGGGTAATTCCTCATGGTAAGTTTACGCAAGTAAAATCCTGGAAATTGGAATAGCTTTTCGGATAATGTGCTTGAACTTTTTAAGCTAATATGTTTTATAAATACACTTTCCTTATACCCTGAGTATTCAGCAGCTTTTTTATACTTAGTGATAAAATCTTCTTTGCTAATAGCTGTAAGGTTGCAAAAAGCTAAGGTGTCAATTGTTTTTCCTTTTAATTCTCTAGGGATAATCATAAGATCATAAGCAGGAACATTGGATACAATAAGGTTGCTGTCTCTGTCGTAAATAAGCCCTCTAACTGCTTGTTGTACATCATAGCGCAAGACATTATTATTTGCAGAAAATTTATAATTATCATTAATTACTTGAATATAAAAAAGCTTTGTAATAAATATAAAAGCAACTAACAGAAATATAGCAACAACAATTTTATATCTGTTTTTATGTTGTTTCATTATTTATCTTGCTGAAATAATTGAGTGATAAGTACAATAATAAGTGTAACAAATGAACTAGCTAAAACCTTTCCGAAAAGTGAAAAATTAATACTAAGGTGCTCTGTGATAAACAAACAACTATGATGAATAATAATTAATAATATAGAGAAGGTTATGTATGATTTTGTTCCTACTTTTTTTAATGTAATTTCATCTGAATCCCCTAGTATATTGTGCGGTATAGTTATTTTACTGAATAAGGGTTTTACAAAAGCAATAAGTACAGTAGCAGTAGAGTGAAACCCTAAACTTCCTGAAAAAAGGTCAATTGCAAATCCTAACAAAAACGCATAGATTAATAAAAACCATTTTGGCGTTTTTAGTGGTAAACTGATTATTAGTAGCACATATAAAAATGGATTTATGTAAGCTGAAAAAAGCACTTCATTTAGTACTAATACTTGTAGAAGCACATAAATAGGTAGAAGTCCTAAATATTTTATAAAATGACTACTCATCTTCTTTTATTTTTTGTTCTATGTTCAGTTGTTCAGCTGATTCATCAGAGTGAATAATATAAACATAATTGATTTTATTGAAGTCCTCAAAGAGTTTTACACTAACATCAAAGAATCCGTTACTATTATTTTGTTTAATATTCTGAACGGTACCAATGTGTATTCCTTCAGGAAAAATAATACTATGACTATTGGTAGTAATTGTATCTCCAATATTGATAGGAATATGATTAGGAAAATCAGAAATTGTAGCTGATTTATAATCAAACCCTTTCCATTTTAAAATTCCATTGTGGTTATTCTTTTTTAACTGTATTCCAATAGCTGATTTTCGGTGGAGTAAAGAAATAGCAATTGCATAATGCGAACTCACAGAATGTACTACTCCAATTACTCCTTGCTTTGTAACTACCCCCATTCCTTCTTTTATTCCGTGTTTACTACCTTTGTTTAGGGTTATAAAGTTATTTCGTTTGCTTACTGAACTGTTAATTATCTTGGCAGGGTAGTAGTGGTATTTTTTATTTCTTATGAGTGTAGAATCAACAAATGAAGTTTCATTTTTTAGTAAGGAAAGAAGTTTTGCATTCTCCTCAATTAAATAATTGTTAGTTTCTTTTAGGGCTACATATTCCGAAAAAGAAGCCGTATAATTATGAAAAAAACTAGTGTATTGGGTGCTGTACTTTATAGCTCTATTTGCTTGGTAGCTATTATTTTGTAATAATAAAAAGACAGAAAACCCTTCTATTAAAAGGAATAATAATAGAAAATGATTGAGTTTAATAAACCGTAATAGGTTATACATTTTCTCTTATTGGCTATTGAATTAAGAAAGTATAGCTTTCAGTATTTTTAAGTGCAATTCCTGTTCCTCTTGCTACTGCTCTTAAAGGGTCTTCAGCAATATATACAGGCAGTTTTGTTTTTCTTGAAATCCTTTTGTCCAAACCTCTTAGCATTGAACCTCCTCCTGTTAAATATAACCCTTCACTATAAATATCAGCAGAAAGTGCTGGTGGAGTGTTAAATAAAGCGCTCATTACTGCTTCTTCAATTTGCTCAATTGAATTGTTAAGGGCTCCTGCAATTTCCTTGTAAGTTACAATTACTTCTTTAGGAATCCCACTCATTAAATCTCTACCATGTACAGGGTAGTTAGCAGGAGGTTCCTCTAATTCAGTTAATGCTGATCCTACATTTATTTTTATTTGCTCGGCCATAATATCGCCTACAGCAATATTGTGCCTAGTTTTCATGTAGTTTTTTATGTTGTCAGTAAATTCATCTCCTGCAACTCTTATGGATTTGTCACAAACAATCCCTCCTAAAGAAATTACTGCAATTTCAGTTGTACCACCACCTATATCAATAACCATATTTCCTTTTGGTTCTAATACATCAATACCGATACCGATAGCTGCTGCCATAGGCTCGTGTATTAGCCAAACATCTTTTGCTCCTGCATGTTCTGCTGAGTCAATTACGGCTCTTTTTTCAACCTCTGTTACTCCTGATGGAATACAAATTACCATTTTTAAAGATGGTGAAAAAATAGATCTTTTCTTTTGAATCATATCAATAAACCCTCTTATCATTTGCTCTGAGGATTGAAAGTCAGCAATAACACCATCTTTTAACGGACGCAAAGTTTCAATTTCTTTATGCGTTTTTCCGTGCATTTGTTGGGCTCTTTTTCCAATTGCGACTACCTCACCAGTCCTAATGTTTTTAGCAACAATTGAGGGTTCATCCACAACTACTTTGTCGTTATGAATTATTAGTGTGTTTGCAGTTCCTAAATCAATAGCAATTGCTTCTTGCATAAAGTCAAAAAATCCCATAGTCCTTTATTTTTTAATGTTTAAAATGTCTTGTTCCTGTTAGTGCCATTGTCATATTGTTTGCATTACAATAATCAATAGAAAGTTGATCCTTTATTGAGCCCCCTGGTTGTATTACTGCTTTTATCCCTGCATTATCTGCCAGTTCCACACAGTCAGGGAAAGGGAAAAAAGCATCTGATGCCATTACGCATCCATTCAAATCAAAACCAAAATTTTTGGCTTTTTCTACTGCTTGTTTTAGTGCATCTACTCTTGATGTTTGCCCAACCCCACTTGCAAATAACTGTTTTCCTTTTGCGAATACAATCGTGTTGGATTTTGTGTGCTTACATACTTTGGAAGCAAATACTAAATCAGTTAATTGTTCCTGTGTAGGTGCTAGTTTAGTGGCGGTTACCATGTCAGTAATTGCATCACTTTTTAAATCTTTATCTTGGTGTAATACACCATTTAGTACGGTACGGAATTGTACATTAGGTAAAGCAACTTCATTCTGTTGTAAAAGTACTCTGTTCTTTTTCCCTTTTAATAATTCAAGGGCATCACTTGCAAATGAAGGTGCGATAAGCACTTCATAGAATAGTTTGTTTATTTCTTCAGCAGTTGCTAAATCTACTTCTTGGTTGGTAATGAGTACACCTCCAAAAGCTGAAGTAGGATCTCCTGCTAATGCAGCATTCCAAGCATCAAGTAGTGATGGGCGAGAAGCTAAACCACAAGCATTGTTATGTTTTAAAACTACAAATGTAGTTTCCTCAAATTCACTAATTAAGTTTACTGCAGCATCAATATCCAATAGGTTGTTATAGGAAAGTTCTTTCCCATTTAGCTTGGTGAACATAGCATCTAAATCTCCATAGAAAGTTCCTTTTTGATGTGGATTTTCTCCATAACGCAAAGTTTTTCCTTCACGAATACTTTCCTTAAATGCAGGTGTGTTATCGGTGTTGAAGTAATTGAAAATTGCTGTATCATAATGAGAGGAAACATTGAAAGCAGTTTTTGCAAAGCTTCTTCTTTCATCCATGTTGGTGCTAGCTCCATTAATATTTAAAATTTCTAATGTTTCAGCATATTGGCTCATTTCAGAGACTATCAATACATCTTTAAAATTTTTGGCAGCAGCACGGATTAGTGAAATTCCACCAATATCAATTTTTTCAATAATATCTTGCTCGGCAGCTCCTGATGCAACAGTTTTTTCAAAAGGGTAAAGGTCAACAATTACTAAGTCAAACTCAGGGATATTGTATTGCTCCAATTGCTCTTTATCACTTGCTAATTCTCTTCTGGATAAAATTCCACCAAATACATTTGGGTGTAAAGTTTTTACTCTTCCTCCTAAAATTGATGGGTAAGTGGTAAGGTCTTCTACACGGTTTACAGTAATTCCTTGCTCTTCAATAAAGCTTTGTGTACCTCCTGTTGAGTAGATATTTACGCCTAGCTCATTTAATTTTTTTACAATTGGTGCTAATCCGTCCTTATGGAATACGGAAATTAGGGCGTTTTTGATGGTTCTGTTATCTGACATTTTGGTTTTTTAATACTACTGCAATCTTACTTAAATCCTAGGGGATTTATGCTGTGTATCACATCAAAATGATAAATTGTTGATAAGTTGAATTAATTGTTGATTCTATCTTTTAAGCTACTATCTCCTTACATACATTTAAGGCTTCTTTTGTATCATAAATATTTTTTATTCTTATAGAAAGTTTTCCTTTTTTTTCTGTCATTTCACATTTGTCAAAATGGTGTTTTAGATAATCCAATGCTTTTTTAAAGGCATCCGTATTATAGTAAGGAGAATCCGCTTTTGATGGGAAATAAGCGCGCATTCTATCATTTTTAAGTATGATGCGTTCAAAGCCAATTTTCTTGGCAATCCATCTTAATCTTAGTGCATCACAAACATTGTAAATTGCTTTTGGTGCTGTTCCGAATCTATCGTTTAATCTGTCAATAAAAGCAGTTATTTCCTCCTCTTCAGTAAAGTTATTTAGCTCTTTGTAAAGGTTCAGTCGCTCGCTTATATTACTTACATAAGTGTCAGGAATTAGGATTTCCAAATCTGTATCTAAGGCACAATCTTTTACATAGAACCGTTCTGTTTCTTCTTCAAATAAATCTTGGAATTGTTCTTGTTTTAGTTCTTCAATTGCTTCATTCAATATCTTCTGGTAGGTTTCAAAACCAATCTCATTAATGAACCCACTTTGGTCTGCTCCTAATAAATCTCCTGCTCCTCTTATGTCCAAATCACGCATAGCAATTTTAAAACCACTTCCTAAGGTGGAGAATTGTTCTAGTGCTGTTAACCTTTTCCTACTTTCTTCTGATACCGTATGGAGTGGTGGGCTAATTAGATGACAAAATGCTTTTTTATTTGATCGCCCAACTCTTCCTCTCATTTGATGCAAATCACTCAATCCAAAGTTTTGTGCATTGTTTATAATAATGGTGTTGGCATTAGGTACATCTACTCCATTTTCAATAATGGTGGTGGAAACTAATACATCAAAATCCCCTTCCATAAAATCAATCATGAGTTCTTCTAATTTTTTTCCTTCCATTTGTCCGTGCCCAGTTCTTATTTTTGCGTCTGGGCATAACCTTTGTAAAAGTCCTGCCACTTCTTTTATGTTTTCTATTCGGTTGTGTACAAAAAATATTTGACCGTTTCTTGCCATTTCATAGCTTATTGCATCTCTTATTGTTTCTTGATTAAAGCCAATAATATTCGTTTCTACTGATTGTCGGTTAGGTGGTGGAGTATTGATGAGTGATAAATCCCTTGCTCCCAATAATGAAAACTGTAATGTTCTTGGAATAGGGGTTGCACTTAAAGTTAAGGTGTCAATATTTTCTTTAAATAGCTTTAGTTTGTCTTTTATATTAACTCCAAATTTTTGTTCTTCATCAATTATCATTAATCCTAAATCCAAAAACTTCACATCTTTTCCTACTATTCTATGTGTTCCTATTAGGATGTCAATTTCTCCTCTTGCTACTTTTTCTAAAGTTTCCCTTTGTTGTTTTGGTGTTTTAAATCGGTTGATATAATCCACAGTACAAGGCAAGTGTTTTAGTCTTTTTTTGAAAGTTTTATAATGCTGTAAAGCCAAAATAGTGGTAGGAACTAAAACAGCAACTTGCTTACTATCGGCTACTGCTTTAAAGGCTGCTCTTACTGCAATTTCTGTTTTCCCAAAACCAACATCTCCACATACAAGACGATCCATTGGCATTTCTCTTTCCATATCTTCCTTTATAGCAAGAGTTGCTTTGCTTTGGTCAGGAGTGTCCTCATACATAAAGGAAGCCTCTAACTCATGTTGCAGGTAAGAATCGGGCGAATATTGAAATCCTTTTTGTGTTTTTCGTTTGGCGTATAATTGTATCAAGTTAAAGGCAACCTGCTTTACTTTTGCTTTTGTTTTTTGCTTAGTTTTTTTCCAGACAGGAGATCCTATTTGATGAATCTTAGGTTCCATTCCTTCTTTTCCTGAAAACCGTGCAATTTTATGAAGGGAGTGTATGCTTATATAAAGTATATCGCCTTCTTTATAAGTTAGCTTTATTACCTCTTGGTGCTTTCCGTTATTTTCAATTTTATGTAATCCTTCAAACCTTCCAATACCATGATCAATATGGGTTACAAAATCTCCAATTGAAAGCTGAGTTAACTGCTTTATCGTTATTGCTTGCTTGTCAGTAAACTTAGTTTTTGACTGGAATTTATGATGTCTATCAAAAATTTGATGATCGGTATAAACTGCTTGTTTATTGCTGTAGTCAATATACCCTTCATGCAAGGAAAATAGTACACATTTATAGTTTAATTCTTCTTCATTGTGTTTGAAAATAGCATTGAATCGTTCTTCCTGTTCGTCAGATGAGCAAAGAATAATATTTTTTAATCCTTCTTCTTTATTTTTTAACAAATCCTCTTTTAATAAGTCAAACTGCTTGTTTATTTTGGTAATGGAGGTAGTATTTACTTCAACTTTCTCATCTGTAGGGAAATAAGGTTTGCTACTATCTTCAATGATGGAATAGTTTTTTAACTCTGCCGCAAAACTTTCTGCATTGGTGAATAAATGTTCAGGGCTTAGATGTTTAGTTGCATTTTCTTCTACTTTCTGGTACTGCTCCTCTGCTCTAGTAAAGTAGGTTTCTAAAATTCCTTTAGTGTACTTGATGTCCTTAGCCCAGATTACTGCATTTTTAGGCAGGTATTCTAGCAGACTCACCTGTGTATCGGTACTTTTTTTTGCTTCAGTATTTGGTATTATACTTACCCTATTTTGTTCTTTTATTGAAAGTTGAGTATTGACATCAAATGTACGAATACTCTCTATTTCTGTGTCAAAAAACTCTAACCTAAAAGGATGTTCATCCGCATAAGAATAAACATCTAATATTCCACCTCTTATGGAATATTGTCCTGCTTCAATCACAAAATCAACATCCTCAAAATGTAAGTCCTGTAGGATTTCCTCTAAATCATCAATTGCAACTTCTTCTCCTACTTTTAGGTTTATAGTGTGCTTTTTAAGTTCTTTTCTACTAACTACTTTTTCTGATAATGCTTCAGAATAAGTAACAATAATCGGGTTTCTCTTATTGTTAAGTTTATTAAGGACTTCAGCTCTTAACAATATATTTGCATTGTCTGTTTCTTCTAATTGGTATGCTCTTCTGTATGATGCAGGAAAAAAGAAAACTTCATTTTTGAGTAAGTTTTCAATATCATTTACAAAATAAGATGCTGCCTCCTTATCTCTAAAGATAAATAAATGAGGGGTGTTGCTTTCACGAACAACAGCACTTGCTGTAATTGCAAATGAAGAGCCAATTAAACCCAAAAGTTGAATTTTTGCTTGTTCATTTTCTAATGCTGATTGTATAGCATTAGTTTGTTTTGGTTCGCCAAAATGAGTTAATAATGGAGCTTGTTGTCCCAATTAGATGGTTTTGATTTCGTTCATCATTTCTGTATACCAATCTAATTTTGTGTCAAATGGTTTTCCTCCTTTTATTCTATTAAAATCAATACAACTAAGTTTGTTTTTATTGTCTTCATCCCAGCCAACAACACCACTTGATCCTTCTACTGCACTTTGCACAGCATAGTCTGCAATCTCAAATATTAAATCCAAATCCGCTTGATTTGCTTTTGATGATCTTCCAAAATACCCACTTTTTTGAACTAATACTTTGTTCGCATTTAAGCGTTTTCCTAATTGTTTTGCAAACCATTGCCCTGGGTTTAAATCATCTAAACGAACATGTCCAAATGCATCACGCAAAACAGTTTTTCCACTTTTTTCTGTTTCAGCAATAATCACATCCATTCCAGCACCTTCACTTAAAAATACATTTACGCAATCGTGCTTGTCCATAACCTTGTTAAGGCGTTCACATTCTTTCTCAAAATTAATTTCTTCCTCAGGTAAAAGTACAGAATGTACTTCCCACTTTTCTTTGGTTACACCAACTTCTGGAATAAAATTTATGTTATTAAGTCTTTTACGGTAAGCTAAGGCTGTGGCAGCTGTTAGCCATCCGCAATGCCTTCCCATTACTTCATGAATAATCAATTGCCTGTCAGAAGTAGTGTTTTCATTTGCTACATTTTCAAAAAATATAGCACCTTGCTCTGCTGCTGTCCAAGCTCCTAAAGTTTGTGCTATTGGATAAACATCATTGTCAACCGTTTTTGGCAATCCAACTACCGTTAAATTGTAGTTATTTTCTTTTAAGTAATTGGATAGATCGGCAGCTGTTGTGTTGGTGTCATCTCCACCAATGGTGTGTAGAATTGTAATGCCATCTTTCACCAATTGCTTAGCTGCAACTTCAAGTGCATTTTCTCCATTTTGCACATATCCTTTTTTAATACAATCGTCAACATTAGTCAATTTTACTCTACTATTTCCTATTGGAGAACCTCCAAATTGATAAAATTTATCGGTATTTCCTAAAAGTGATTTTGGGAAAGAGATTGAGTTGCTAAGGAGTAAACCTTTGTATCCGTTTAGGTATCCTATGATTTCTGCATCAGGATATTTGGTTAAGTAATTTTCAGCTAACCTGCCAATTGAAGCGGATAAGCAAGGTGCTATACCACCAGAAGTTAGGAATGCAATTTTCATGTAATTTGTTTTTTGAACACTGCAAATATCTAAAATTTAAAGGGATTTGATGAGAAAATAATCTTTACTTTGTGCCAGAATATTTAAGGATAAATGATAAAGGTATTTAAGTTTGGAGGAGCGTCAATCAAAGATGTTGCAGGGGTAGAAAATGTAGGGAATATCTTGCAGGATTACGCTAGTGAGGAATTAGTAATTGTTTTTTCTGCAATGGGTAAAGTCACCAATATGTTGGAAAAAGTAGTTGAAGCTTATGTTCAAAATTCTCAAGAAACTTCTGTTTTACTTCAAGAAGTAAAAGATTTTCACTCTGAAATTCTTTGTACTTTATTTACTAAAGGTCATCCTGTTTTTAATGAGGTAAATAATTTATTTGTTGAGATTGAGTGGGTGTTAGAGGAAGATCCGAATCAGGAATATGCTTATGATTATGACCAAATAGTTTCAATAGGAGAGTTTCTGTCAACTAGGATTATGAGTGCTTATTTAAGTGAAATTGGTTTTGGACATACTTGGTTGGATGCAAGGGATTTAATCCGAACAGATAATTCCTATCGGAATGCAAAAGTGGATTGGGAAACGACCAATAGTTTTATAAAAAATACAGTAAAAGCTAAGCACTCCATTACTCAAGGTTTTATTGGCTGTACTTCCGAAAATTTTACTTCAACTTTAGGAAGGGAGGGAAGTGATTTTACTGCTGCTATTTTGGCTTATTGTTTAGATGCAAAAGAAGTGGTTATTTGGAAGGATGTCCCTGGAATGATGAATGCTGATCCAAAACATTTTGAGGATGCTCAACTGTTAAATAAAGTTTCTTTTGATGAAGCTATTGAATTGGCATTTTATGGTGCAAAAGTGATTCATCCTAAAACAATTCAGCCCTTAAAGCAAAAGCAAATCTCATTGCAAATTAAATCTTTTTTAAACCCTAAAGAACAGGGGTCTGAAATTGCAGAGGGGCTTGTAACTGTTCCAGAAATTCCGTCCTTTATAGTAAAGGAAAGCCAGATTCTTATTTCAATTGCTGATGAAAATTTAGCTTTCATTGTGGAAGTCCATATGAGTCAGATTTTTTCAATTCTAGCCAAACATAGAGTTAGTGTTAATTTAATGCAAAATTCTGCTATTTCTTTTTCAATTTGTGTAGATAATGATTTTCATAAAATCCCACAATTAATTAAAGATTTAAAGGATTTTTTCACAGTATCTTGTGATGAGAATTTAAGTCTTTTCACTATTCGTCATTATACGAATGATTCCATACAACTTTTCTTACAGGATAAGGAGATTGCTTTAGAGCAAAAATCTAGTGATACAATGCAGCTTCTTGCTCGTTAAATTTTTATTTGTTTTACCTGCTTTTTATTCCGTATATTTGCACCCTCAAAAAAACACAAATTATGACTGCATCTCATACATTTCATATTCCAGTAATGGGTACAGCTTTTACGGCTGATTCTCCATTAAAAGTAGCTCATTATGGTATAAATACTGTAATTGCTTTGGCAGATGATGTTTTACTAGAGAGATTAAGAAAATATTATAGTGGTTTAAATAATTTATCTTATGAAGAGATAAAGAATAATACTAAAGATTACCGAGCAGATAGGATTACTTCTTATTTGAATATGGTAAATAAAATTGCATCTGAAAAATTTGAGGAATTCACTGTTTCTACTAGAGATAAATTTGAAGAAGTGAAAAAGTATTTTGCAATGCTACCAGAGACTAGTGATATTAAGATAGAGTTTAATAAGTTAATTGAAAACTCATTCAGTTTTGAGGATTTATCAGCTTGGTTGAAGGATAATTTATCAATGGGAAGTATTGATGTAAATATCATGACGAAAGTTGATAAAAAAAACTATTTCAAAAAAGAGGAATTACCTTCAGAATATAATGATGCTCATGCAGGTTTAAGAGGGTATGCTAATTCTGATTTAGCATCTTCAGTAATTTTTTCTGCAGGAATGAACCCAAGATTGTATGGGTATATCGCTCAGTTTGATGATTTTTTCCCTGATGAAAATGGGTATATAAAAAAGAAGATAATTTTAAAAGTTTCTGATTACAGATCAGCAATTATACAAGGTAAATTTTTAGCCAAAAAAGGACTTTGGATTTCAGAATATCGTATTGAATCAGGATTAAATTGTGGTGGTCATGCTTTTGCAACTGATGGTTACTTAATGGGGCCAATTCTTGCAGAGTTTAGAGATAGAAGACAGGAATTAGTGGATGAGCTTTATGCAGTATGTAAGCTTGCATTAGAGGCAAATGGAAAAGTTGTCCCAAATGATACTTTGGCAGTTACAATTACTGCTCAAGGAGGGGTTGCTACTGCTGAAGAACATAATTTTTTAATTGATCATTATAAATTGGATACTGTAGGTTGGGGGACACCATTTTTATTAGTTCCTGAGGCAACTACTGTGGATAAAACAACAATGAAACAATTGCAAGATGCAAAGGAAAAAGATTTGTATTTAAGCAATGTTTCTCCTTTGGGGGTTCCTTTTAATAATTTAAGAAACTCATCAAAAGATGTAGAGAAGTTCCAAAAAATTGAAGAAGGAAAGCCTGGAAGTCCTTGCCCTAGAAAATTCTTAGCATTAAGTGATGAGTATGGTACACAAGGAGTTTGCACAGCTTCTCGTTTATTTCAGAAAAACAAAATTGAAGAGAAAGGTATTTCTGACCAAATTACGGATAAAGCCTGTTTGTGTATGGGATTAGCTGCAACTGCAGTTATTAATTATGGAGTAGAAACGCGTGAGAGTAAAGGGGTTTCAATTTGTCCAGGGCCTAATATGGCTTATTTTAATCAGGAACTTTCTTTGCAAGATATGTCTCATCATATTTATAATGGTGATGAAGGTATTGTTCGTGCTGATAGACCAAATATGTTCGTGAATGAACTTGGAATGTACTTGAAATATTTGTCTGAAAAAATAGAGGAACATAAAAATGATTGGGGAAGAAAATCAGGTAGATATTTGAATTCATTTACCGCTAATATGAATGAAGGGATTGCTTATTATCAAGGAATGTTTAATTCAATTGGTACTACTTTTGATGGAGTTAAAGATGCTGCTTATCAATCTTTAACAGAAGCAGTTGAAAGTATGAAAAAAATGGGAGCTGAGATTGATTCTCTTATTGCTGAAAATCAGAAATAATTTTATCTAGTAAAACTTCAGCAATTTTAACATTACTTTCTGTCGTCCATCCTGCAACATGAGGGGAAAGAATAGTCTTTTTACTATCAATTAAATATTGCATATCAGTTGTAAGTCCATTGCTTAAGTTTTCAAAAGATGTTTTTTCACACTCTAATACATCTAAGCAAGCACCTTTTATTTTTCCGTTTTCTAAAGCAGTAGCTAAGTTTTTTGTATTAACACATTTTCCTCTTGCCGTATTAATCAGATAAAAGTTTTTTGCAAAACTATTTATGAAATTGTTATTTACTAAATAAGTGGTTTCCTCTGTTAAAGGAATATGTAAACTTACAATATCAGCCTCTTTGTAAATGCTTTCCATACTGCTTTTATATGGGTAATCTTTTAAGTATTTATCGTAAACTAATAGCTTTACATTAAATCCTTTTAGTACTTCTGAAAAAGCTGAGCCATTGTTACCATAGCCAATCATTCCAATAGTTTTTCCAGCAAGTTCTATGCCTCTGTTTCTTTCTCGTTCCCAAGTCCCATTGCGAACTTCTTGGTCAGCTGTATTTAGGTTATTGAATAGTGAAAGGAGCATCCCTAAAGCGTGTTCGGCTACTGCTTGTCGGTTGCCTTCTGGGGCATTATAGCATTGTATTTTTTTGCTTTCAGCATATTCTACATCAATATTTTCTAAGCCACTTCCTGCTCTGGCAATAAATTGTAAGTTGCTGCTACAATCAATAAACTCCTTGTCAATTTTAAATCTACTTCTGATGATTATTCCTTGGTAATTATTGATGATTTCCTGAATTTCAGCTTTGCTTTTAGCATAAGCCGTATCGCAAATATGATTTTGTTTTTCTAATTCTTGTTTTAGAAAAGGGTGTGCGGTATCAATAAATAGAATTTTCATTTAAAGGATTGCTTGTCCAATCATAAAATAGATGAATAAGCCCAATACATCATTTACTGTTGTTATAAAAGGGCCTGTTGCTAGTGCTGGGTCAATGTCATGTTTCTCTAGTGTTAGCGGAATGAATGTGCCAAATACAGCTGCAAAAACAATTACTGCTAGTAATGAAATGCTTACCGTTAAGCTTAGTTCCATACTGTACCCTAAGCTAAATGCTGCTCCTAGTATAATGATGGAGCAAATAATTCCATTTAATAATCCTACTCCTAATTCTTTAAGTAATTTTTGAAATATATTTTCCATTTTTAAGGAGTCATTAGCTAGTCCTTGCACAACAATTGCGGCTGATTGTACGCCTACATTTCCTCCCATTGCAGCAATTAAAGGAATGAAAAATGCCAATTCAAAATTATTTTCTAAATCAAAAATACCAATTACTTTTGCCCCTAATAGTCCGCCCATCATTCCGATAAGTAGCCATGGTAATCTTGCTCTTGTTAATTCCCAAACGCTATCGCTACTCTCTACATCTTCCGATATACCAGAAGCCATTTGATAATCTTTTTCAGCTTCTTCTTTTACTACATCCATTACATCATCAAATGTAATTCTACCTATCAGTCGGTTTAAATCATCAACAACTGGTAAAGCAATTAGGTCGTATTTATTCAAGATATTTGCAACATCTTCATCATCCTCAGTTGCTTTAACGGATACAATATCGGTATTAACTATACTTTTAATTGCAGACCCTTTTTCAGCCAATAATAATCGCCTAAGTGAGAGTGAACCTAATAATTTATTGTGGTCGTCCACTACATATATAGTGTATACTTTTTTCACATCCTCTGCTTGCTTTCGCATTTCTTTTAAGCATTGAAGGGTATTCCAATTTTCATTTACTTTTATGAGTTCTTTCGCCATTAGCCCTCCTGCAGTATCTTCAGGGTAGGTTAATAAATCACTAATATCACTGGCATGTTCAATGTTCTCAATATGGGCAAGTACTTTTTCCTTTTTATCTTCTGATAACTCTCCAATTACATCAGCAGCATCATCCGATTCTAGGTTGTCAATTACTTCTTCAGCAATTTCCTTTGGTGTTAAATCAGATAGTAACTCTTCTCTTGTGTCGTCCTCTAATTCTACAAGAACTGCTGCTGATTTTTCTTCTTCAATTAGGTCGAATAAAAAATGAGCATCACCTATTGCTAAATCCTCAATGATTTCTGCAATATCAGCAATGTGTAGGTCGGAAATAATGACACTTAATTCTGCTGAATTATTAGCTAAAATTAAAGCTGTTATTTGCTCAATATAAGCGCTATTTATTTCTATTCTATCCGACATGGTTGCATAGTTTTATAAAATCATCAACTGATAATTGTTCAGCTCGTAAAGGTAGTAAATAGGCTATTTCACTTTCATTTATAAGAGTAAAAGGTTTTAAGGCATTTTTTAAAGTTTTCCTTCTTTGATTAAATCCTGCCTTAACTACTCGTTTAAATTTTTGCTCATCAACAGGGAGTTCTTTTCTGTTGTTTCTAACTAGCTTTATTACCCCTGATTTTACTTTTGGTGGAGGGGTAAATACATCTTCATTTACGGTAAAGCAGTATTCAATATCGTAAAACGCTTGTAGGAAAACAGATAGGATTCCTCTTTTTTTTCCTTTTTTACAGGCTATCCTTTCGGCTACTTCTTTTTGAAACATCCCGACTACTTCTGGTATTTGATCTCTATTTTCAAAAGCTTTAAATAGTATTTGGGAAGATATATTGTAAGGGAAATTACCTATTAAAGAGAAATTATATGAGTATTTTTCTTTCAAGTTTAGTTGTAGAAAATCTCCATCATGTATTTTCAGTTTTGGATAGTTCATTCTGAGATAAAAGACACTTTCAGTATCAATTTCTACTACTTCAGTTTTGAATTCTTTTTTTACTAAAAATTGGGTTAATACTCCCATTCCCGGGCCAATCTCTACAACATTTTTTGTTCCTTCACTTAATAAATCAGTAATGTCAAATGCGATTCTTTCATCATTTAAAAAATGTTGTCCTAAGTGTTTTTTTGCTCTAACGTTTTTCATCTTAGCTTTTTAACCTTTTAAAGAGTTTGGATGCAAAAACAAAATCATTCAACTCTTTATTGTCAGAATTTAGTAGTCCATCTTTATTTCCTGTCCACCATATTTCTCCATTATTAATGAAAGCAATATTTTCTCCAATTTCCATAACAGAGTTCATGTCATGTGTGTTTACGATAGTAGTAATGTTATATTCTTTAGTGATTTCTTGAATTAAATTATCAATGATGATGGCTGTTTTTGGGTCAAGCCCAGAGTTTGGCTCATCACACAATAAATATTTTGGCTGCATTACTATTGCTCTGGCAATGGCAACTCTTTTTGTCATTCCTCCACTTAATTCAGAAGGCATTAAATCATTTTTACCTTCCAAGTTTACCCGTTTTAAACAGAAATTTACGCGTTCTAATTTTTCTTGTTCCGTTTTATCAGTAAACATGGATAAAGGAAACATAATATTTTCCTCAACAGTCATGTAATCGTAAAGCGCACCTCCTTGAAAAAGCATTCCAATTTCTTGGCGTAAAGCTTTCCTCTCTTTTCGTTTCATTTTATTTACATCTATACCATCAAAAAGAACTGAACCATTGTCATTTTTATAAAGACCAACTAAAATTTTAAGCAAAGTAGTTTTTCCCGAACCACTTTCCCCAATAATAAGATTTGTTTTTCCTTGTTCAAATTTATAAGTCATGTCTTTTAAAACATGATTATCTCCAAAGTATTTTTCTATATTTTTAATTTCTATCATGTTAAAAGAAGATTTGTAAGGATGAAATTACAAACTAGAATGAGAATACTGCTAGATACTACTGCTTTTGTGCTGGATTTTCCAACTGCAATTGAACCTCCTTTTGTAAAATAACCAAAATAAGATGATACTGAGGCTATGATAAAAGCAAAAACTACTGTCTTTATTAGAGAATAGGTCACATAAAAAGGGTTGAAATCATATTTTAATCCTGATAGAAAATCTGCTGTTGTTACATCTACTGATAGCCCTCCAATCCAAGCACCAACCATACCTATACCCATGCTAATTATTACTAAAAAGGGGAAAAAGAAAATTGTTGCAATGATTTTTGGAAGGATTAAAAATGAAGCTGAGTTTACTCCCATTATTTCTAAGGCATCTATCTGTTCGCTAACCCTCATGCTTCCTAGTTCAGAAGCAATGCTTGACCCTACTTTTCCAGCCAGAATTAATGACAACATAGTTGGAGCGAATTCTAAAATTAATGAGTCACGGCTAGCTAATCCAACTAAGTATTTTGGGAGTAAAGGACTACTCATGTTAATGGCAGTTTGTATGCTTACAACCCCTCCTACAAAAAAGGATATGAAAAGTACAATTCCTATTGAGTTAATCCCGACTTTCTCAATTTCTAACAATAATTGCTTCCAAAAAACTTTAAATTTTTCAGGCTTACTCATCACTTTCTTCATCATGATAAAGTATTGTCCTAGATGTTTAAGTAGTTTTAACATTTGAGTAGTAATTAAGTAATTTGTTTAAATTTGCAATACTTATGAGAATACAAAAATATCATCTTTTATTTATTATTGCTTTGTTTTTACTTACTTCTTGCGGAGCAACAAAGAAAAATGGTTGCAATACTTGTCCTAATTTTTCATCAAACGCTAATTAATTTCAAGTAATTTAGTTTAGAATCCTTCTAAATAGTTATATTCGCGCCATGAAAATTTTAGCGGATTTAAGCATAGGGGCAAAGGGAGAAATGCTTGATATTTCAGATAATTTATTGGAACAGAAATTGTTAGAAATGGGATGTACTCCTGGTGAGCAGTTTGAAGTTGTCCGAAAAGCACCTTTTGGAGGGCCAATAGCTATATTAATTTCGTCATATGTATTAAGTATTAGAAAAGAAGATGCTATGAGTATTGAGGTTAAATTATTAGAGAATGAGTAGTAAAACTTTAAAAATCGCTCTTGCAGGTAATCCTAATTCAGGAAAAACTACTCTCTTTAATGCACTTACAGGATTAAAACAAAAAGTTGGAAATTATCCAGGAATTACTGTGGAAAAGAAAACTGGAAAGGCAATTCTATCAGAAAAAGTTCTTGCAGAAATTATTGATTTACCTGGAACATATTCTTTATTTCCAAAGTCAATGGATGAGCAAGTTGCGCAACAAACACTCTGTAATAATGATAATGAAGATTATCCAGATGTAACAGTTGTCATAGCTGACGCAACTAATTTAAGGCGTTCAATATTTTTGCTTACTCAAATTATTGACTTGAATATGGAGGTTGTTTTGGCCTTAAATATGGTTGATATTGCTACTAAAAAAGGAATACTTGTAAATGTAGATTTGTTATCGGAAGAATTAGGAATACAAGTAGTTGCTATCAATGCCAGAAAAAGAAAAGGGATTGAGAGTTTAAAAGAAGCGATTGTTAATGCGATAGATGAAAAGCCAAAGAAACTCTTTTTAGATGTAAGTAGAATTTTTAAAGGAGTAATTGAAAAGGTAAATGAAATTAGAGGAGTAGAGAATAATTACGCTTCTTTTTTGGCATTGTGTAAACAAAAATTAAGCGGTGAAGTAATTAATAGATGTGCCTTGAATCAATTGTGTAAAAAACATGAGATTATCCCTGAAAGAGCACAAGCAAAAGAGACGGTAAAAAGGTATAAAGCAATTGATAAAATTATTCTTTCTACTGTTAAAAAGGGAGTCCCAGTTGGGAGGTATCAGCTTACTAAATGGGTAGATGATTTGTTGATTCACCCTATTTTGGGCTATGTAGTTTTTCTTTCTATTTTGTTTTTATTGTTTCAGGCTGTTTTTTCATGGTCAGCTTATCCTATGGAATTAATTGATGGGTTATTTACTGATTTATCCATTTGGACGGCCAATGCTATGCCAAAGGGAATGTTGAACGATTTGGTAGTGAATGGTATTTTGGCAGGACTTGGGGGGATTGTAATTTTTGTACCACAAATTGCTTTCTTGTTTGCTTTTATTGCCTTTCTGGAGGATACAGGATATATGGCAAGAGTGAGTTTTATTACCGATAAATTATTGAGAGGAGTGGGCTTGAATGGAAGATCAATAATTCCTTTATTGAGTGGAGCTGCTTGTGCTGTACCCGCTATTATGTCTGCTCGTACTATTTCTTCATGGAAGGAAAGATTGATTACTATTATGGTAACGCCATTAATGTCCTGTTCGGCAAGGCTACCTGTTTATACACTCATTATTGCTATGATTATTCCTGCTGACGATTTCCTAGGTTTTAATCTGCAAGGTTTAGTGTTGATGGTTTTTTATCTAATTGGATTTGTATCAGCAATTGGAATAGCTTACCTTATGAAGTTTATCATAAAATCCAAAGAGCGTTCCTACTATATAATGGAAATGCCATCTTATAAAATTCCGGATTGGAAAACGGTAATTTATGCAATTATTGAAAAAGTAAAGGTGTTTTTGTTTGATGCTGGTAAAATTATTATTGCTGTTTCAATAGTATTATGGTTTTTATCCTCCTTTGCTCCAGGAAAGAAATTTGAGCAAATTGAACAGCAGTGGGCTGGTAAAGTAGATGCAGAAATGCACATTGCAGCTGATAAATTAGAAGCGTCCTATGCAGGGATTATTGGAAAAACTATTGAGCCGGCTATTAAGCCTTTAGGGTTTGATTGGAAAATAGGAATCTCTTTAATTACATCCTTTGCTGCTCGCGAGGTATTTGTTGGGACTATGTCGACTATATATAGTGTGGGGGGTGATAATATACAATCCATACAAGAACGTTTGAAAAATGTAAAAAACCAAGATACAGGAGAGGCATTTTTTACGCCAGCAGTTGGAATTTCTTTAATGTTATTTTATGCTTTTGCCATGCAGTGCATGAGTACATTGGCGATTGTTTATCGAGAAACAAAACATTGGAAATGGCCTGCAATTCAGTTTTTGTATATGGGAGTGTTGGCTTATTTTTCTAGCTTTATTGCTTATCAAATATTGAGTTAATGGATGCTTTAAAAGCATTTTTACCTGCACCTTCTTTTCCTAAAATTAAGCATTGGATTAATGAACTTGATGTTCAAATTAAAATTACACCTGCTAGAAAAACAAAGTTAGGAGATTTTAAGGGAGTTAAGGATGCCTTATATATTAGTGTTAATAGTGACTTGAACCCCTATTCTTTTTTGATTACCTTAACTCATGAACTGGCACATGCTTTTGTTTATGTAAAGCACAAAAGAGGAGTTGCTCCCCATGGGACGCAATGGCAGGATACTTTTAAAGCTATGATGTTGAATTTTTTAACGCCAACAATTTTCCCAGAGGATATTTTAAAAGTATTGAGTTTACACCTGAAAAATCCTAAGGCCTCTACTTTAACGGATGTAAATTTAGCATCAGTTTTAAAAAAATATGACACTAATAAGGTGTTAACTATTTCTGATATTAATCAAGGACAGATTTTCAGCATCAGTAATGGTAAAATATTTAAGAAAGGAGAAAAATTAAGAAAGCGTTATAAGTGTGTTGAGGTAAGTACAAATAAGGTGTATTTGTTTCATCCATTAGCAGAAGTTAGTCTGATACAATAAAAGGATATTATTTTTGTTGTATTTTAGCAAACGATTTTTTGAAAATGAAAATGAATAATAACAATTATGCAGTAATTATGGCTGGTGGGATAGGTTCCCGTTTTTGGCCAATGAGTAAAGCAAGTTTTCCTAAGCAATTTTTAGATATACTTGGTACAGGGGAAACTTTAATACAGCAAACATTTGCTCGATTGTCAAGAGTGTGTCCAGCTGAAAATATATTAATCGTTACCAATAAAAATTATAAGCATTTGTGTTTAGAGCAGTTGCCAAATGTTGTAGAGAAAAATATATTATGTGAGCCAGCAATGCGTAATACTGCACCTTGTGTTGCCTATGCAGCCTTTAGAATTGAAAGTGAAAATCCAGAGGCAAACATGATTATTGCGGCTTCTGATCATATCATTACAAAAGAAGATGAATTTGTAAGGGTAATGAATGATTGTTTAGAATTGAGTGCAGCTAATGATGTCCTGCTAACAATTGGGATTACTCCAACTCGCCCAGATACAGGATATGGTTATGTGCAGTTTACTGAGCAGGGTTTAGCAACTCATAAAAAAGTAAGAAAAGTAAAAACCTTTACTGAAAAACCAAATCAGGAATTAGCTCTTAACTTTTTGGATAGTGGTGATTTTTTATGGAATTCAGGAATGTTTGTTTGGTGTGCAAAATCAATAAATTTAGCCTACCGTAAACATTTGCGTGATATGTATGATGTATTTGAAGAAGGAAAGAAGTATTATAATACTGATAAGGAAGAGGAGTATATTGATAGGGTGTTTTCTGCTTGTAAAAATATTTCTATTGATTATGGGATTATGGAAAAGTCAGAGAAAGTTTATGTTTATCCTGCTAGTTTTGGTTGGAGTGATTTAGGAACTTGGGGTTCTTTATATACGCATTTGGATTTGGATGAAAATAAAAATGCAGTACAAGGAAATGGAGTTAATTTATATGATTCTTCTGATAATATTGTAAAAGTTCCAAATGATAAATTGGTAGTTTTACAAGCATTAAATGGTTATATTGTTGTGGAAAGTGAAGGGACATTACTTGTTTGTAAAAAAGAAGATGAACAACAAATAAAGCAATTTGTTGCAGATATAAAACAAAGAGAAAATTAGTTGAATAATATTTTTGCAAAAAAAAGCCAGACAAGTGTCTGGCTTTTTTTATAAACTAATACCTATTTTACAATCCCCCACACATATCTTCTGGGCGTACCCAAGCGTCAAACTCTTCAGCAGTTAGGTAGCCTAAATTAACTGATTCTTCTTTTAAGGTAGTACCGTTTTGGTGAGCAGTCTTTGCAATTTTAGCTGCCTTTTCGTAACCAATTTTTGTGTTTAATGCCGTAACTAGCATTAGGGAATTATCTAAATTCTTTTTTAGGTTCTCATAATTTGGTTCTATTCCAATAGCACAATTTTTGTCAAAAGAAATACAAGCATCCCCAATTAAGCGGGCAGATTGCAAGAAGTTGGCTGCCATTACTGGTTTGAATACATTTAGTTCATAATGACCTTGCATTCCTCCTACGGTTATTGCTACATCATTCCCCATTACTTGTGCGCAAACCATAGTAATTGCCTCACATTGGGTTGGGTTTACTTTTCCTGGCATTATAGATGAACCTGGTTCATTAGAAGGAATAATGATTTCTCCAATTCCACTTCTTGGTCCAGAGGCTAATAAGCGAATATCATTAGCAATTTTGTTTAAAGATACTGCTAATTGTTTTAAAGCGCCATGGCTTTCTACTATTGCGTCATGAGCAGCTAAAGCTTCAAATTTATTATCGGCAGTTATAAAAGGTAATTCTGTGAAATCAGCTATATATTGTGCTACTAGTTCAGAATATCCAGCAGGAGTATTAATTCCTGTGCCAACTGCTGTGCCTCCTAAAGCTAATTCTGATAAATGATCAAGTGTATTTTCTAATGCTCTTAGCCCATGATTCAATTGAGATACATATCCCGAAAATTCTTGTCCTAAAGTAAGTGGAGTTGCATCCATAAGGTGAGTACGCCCAATCTTAACTACTTTATTAAAGGCAACTGATTTAGCTTCTAAAGTATCGCGCAACTGCTCAATTCCTGGAATTGTATTTTCTATAATTGTTTTATAAGCTGCAATATGCATTCCTGTAGGGAAAGTATCATTTGAGCTTTGCGATTTATTTACATCATCATTGGGATGCATTGCTTTTTCTTCATCCTCTAAAGTCCCACCATTTATAACATGTGCTCTATTTGCAATTACCTCATTAGTGTTCATGTTACTTTGTGTTCCACTCCCTGTTTGCCAGATGACTAAAGGAAATTGTTTATCATGTTTCCCTTCTAGTATTTCATCACATACTTTTGAGATTAAATCTCTTTTTTCTTCAGTAAGAACACCCAACTCGCAATTGGTATGAGCTGCTGCTTTTTTAAGGTAGGCAAATCCATAAACAACCTCTAAAGGCATGCTTGCTGCAGCACCAATTTTAAAGTTATTTCTACTTCTTTCAGTTTGGGCTCCCCAGTATTTGTCTGCTGGAACTTGTACTTCCCCCATTGTGTCTTTTTCTATTCTATATTTCATCTTAAAATGTTTTGATAGTTTTATTTGTTGTTGTTTCTTTGTGCAAAATTAATGATTATGAAATTTCTAGGCTTTTTAATATTTGTTTTTGTTTTCCTAATGGCATTTTGGTGTATTATCTTCCTTGCTAGCGTTATCCCTTACTTCATTTTTGTTTGGGCTAAAGAGGGGAAATTAGAAGAAGATCAAATTCCTGCTTAAGCGAACAAGCTTAACACATTTTCTGGTGGCCTTCCTATTATCGCTTTATTGTCTTTAACAACAATTGGGCGTTCAATAAGTTTAGGGTTTTCAGCCATAGCATTTATTATTTCTGTTTGCGTTAATTCTTTTCCTTTGTAATTTTCTTTCCAAGTTGTTTCTTGTGTTCTTACAAGTTCAATTGGTTTGATGTTTAGTTGAGATAAAAGTACCGTTATTTCTTCAGCTGAAATCGGATTTTTAAGGTATTCAATAATTTCGAATGCTGAAGTTTCTGCCTTTATTATTTCAAGTGTTTGTCTGCTTTTACTGCACTTAGGATTATGATATATTTTCATGTCTTTTATTTCTGTCCAAATTCCATTAAATATGCTTTTATAAAAGCATTTAAATCTCCATCTAATATTTTCTCTGGGTTTGATGATTCATGACTAGTTCGTAAATCTTTCACCATTTTATAGGGGTGCAATACATAACTTCTGATTTGAGAACCCCACTCAATTTTCTTTTTTGAACCTTCTAACTTATTTTTTTCTTCTTGTTTTTTTCTAATCTCTAATTCATAAAGTTGAGACTTTAATAATTGTATAGCTTTAGCTTTATTTTCTAATTGAGATCTTGATTCAGAATTCTCAATTGTAATTCCTGTTGGTTTGTGTTTTAATCTTACTGCTGATTCAGTTTTATTCACTCCTTGCCCTCCAGCACCACTTGCTCTAAAGGTGTCCCAACTTATTTCTGATGTGTCAAGATTAATTTCAATACTCTCATCTGCTAATGGGTAAACGAATACGGATGCAAAAGTGGTATGTCGTTTTGCATTAGAATCAAATGGAGAAATTCTCACTAATCTATGTACACCATTTTCTCCTTTTAAATGCCCAAAAGCGAAATCACCTTCTATTTCTATTGTTACTGACTTTATTCCTACTGGTTCTGCTTTTTGTATGTCAAGAGTTTTTACTTTGTATTTGTTTTTTTCTCCCCACATTAAATACATTCTCATAAGCATTTCTGCCCAATCTTGCCCCTCAGTTCCTCCTGCTCCTGGGTTTATAGTCATTATTGCTGAGAGGCTATCTTCCTCTGCACTTAGCATATTCTTAAACTCTAATTCTTCAACTGAATCTTTTGTTTTTTCAAGTTGAATGTCAAGTTCTTCTTCACTTGCTTCCAGTTCTAATAAAACAGCTAGTTCATCAATGTTATTGACTACTGCATTATAAGATTTTAACCAACTTTTAAGTGTGCTTAATTTTTTGAGTAAGACTTGTGCGTCTTTAGGATTGTCCCAAAATTCATTTTGCTGGGATTCAGTTTCGTAAGTATCTGCCTCTCCTTGCTTTTCTTTAATACCAATAAACTTATAGAGTTCGTCTTTTCGTGAAGTGAGTGCTTTTATTTGTTCTTGGCTTACCATTGGTCAAAAGTAATTATTTATCGCTTAACTCTCTTATTTTATCCCATACCAAATTACTTTCAAATCCTCTTTGTATCAAAAAGTTAGCAATTTTTGTTTTGCGGGAAAAATGATTTTTATCTTTTAATATAGATTTCTTTTGATGAAATAGTTTTTCAAGGACTTGATTATAGTCATTTTTATCAATTTCTTGTAAACCAATATTTATGCAAATTGTTGAAATCTGTTTGCGCTTGAGCTCATTGGTTATTTTGCGTTTTCCCCAATTTTTCATTCTGAACTTTCCTCTACAAAAAGAAACAGCATATCGTTCTTCATCTACAAATTTTTCATTGATAAGAATTTCAAGAATATGGTCTTTGGTAGATTGTTGTAAACCCCATTGCCTCATTTTTTCAAGTACATCCCACTGGCACCTATCTTGCAAAGCACAATAATTTTTGATGCGTTCAATTGCAATACTGATGTCATAAACTCTTTTATTGTGCATTTTTCAAAAGTACTAAATCTGATTATAAATACTACTTTTGCAGCTATGCAAAACAAACAAGCAATTACTCTTTTATTTTTAGCAAATATTATTTCTGGTTTAGCTCAGGGGATAAGTATGGTGGCTATTCCTTGGTATTTTGTTAAAATTCTTGAGCGGCCAGAACTTTTTGCATCTGCTTATATTGTAATTACCTTTCTTACTTTATTTTGGGGCTTGTATGCAGGTGCCTTAATTGATCGCTACTCTAGAAAAAAACTTTTTATAGTAATCAATATTGTATGCGGCCTATCTATTGGAGGTATAGCTTTATATGGTTTCTACACCTCTTATTTAACTGATTTCTTAGTCATTCTTGTTTTTGGAATTACTATCTTTAATTATAATGTGCATTATCCTAATTTGTATGCTTTTGGGCAGGAGATTACAGAGCCTAAAAATTATGGAAAATTGAATTCCTACATTGAAGTGCAAGGGCAAACAACCTCAGTATTGGCAGGGGCTTTTGCTGCATTATTGTTAACGGGTACACAAAATAATATGTTAGAAATTGCAGGATTTACTTTTCATCTTCCATTTGATATTAATGCTTGGAAAATATATGAGGTATTTTTAATGGATGCAATAACTTATGTAGCTGTAATATTTATTTTCTTGTTGATGAAATATAAACCTATCATAAAGGAACAAGTGCATAAAGGAAATCTATTTTCTCGTTTGAAAGGAGGTGTGCAATATTTGAAAGACCATCCAATAATATTTATTTTTGGCTTTCTTTCCTATATGCTTTTTGCCTTCACTTTGGTTGAGGTTCATGTAATTCTCCCTTCCTATGTCCATAAATTTTTGGAGATGGATGGAAATGTATATGCCTCTGCTGAAATTTATTATTCCATGGGGGCAATTTTTTCGGGGGTGTTAATCCTTAGGGCATTTAGGAAGATGAATACGGTAGCTTCTATTATTATCTTGCTAGTAGTAGTGTCCTTTGCTTTTTATGCAATGGCAATATATAAATTACTTTGGGTGTTTTTTGCAGGAAACCTTATCCTTGGGATTGCTAATGCAGGTGTTCGTATTTTAAGGACAACTTATATTTTTAACCATGTCCCTAATAATCTTATTGGTAGAGCAAACTCTGTTTTTAGCTCCTTAAACATTATTGTTAGAATGATAATGATTGGCGCTTTTGCCTTGCCATTTTTTAATATTGATGACAATATTAGATGTGGATATTTTGTAGGTGTGGGGTTGATGTTCTTAACGCTTATCCCTTTAGTTTTTTGGTATAAGCGAATTATATCAGCTGAAAAAAAGTAACTTACTTTACTACAGTATATTGTAATAGGTGTAATCTTTCATCTCCTGTAATGCTTATCTTTCTTCCAAACTTATTTGCCCATTGTTTGCTGATTGATGAAGAGAACCATCCTTCTTTTTTATTAATATAACTTGCTACAAAAGGATGTGTTGAAATATGAATATTCCCTTTGCGTGTTTCAGTAAGGTTGTGCAATTTAGTTTCAATTTGATCAATCAACAATAAGCTAGAGTCTATCTTTCCATTTCCTGAACACATAGGGCAATTTTCCTGAGTATCAATATTCATTTCAGGACGTACTCTTTGTCTTGTTATCTGTACGAGTCCAAAGCGAGTTGGAGGCAAAACATGGTGTTTTGCTTTGTCAGTACTCATGGCTTCTTTCATTTTTTCAGTCAAGAGCTTCCTATTTTTCTCTTGCTTCATGTCAATAAAATCAACAACAATAATACCTCCCATGTCTCTAAGGCGTAATTGTCTTGCTACCTCTTCTGCTGCTTCTAGGTTGACAGCTAATGCATTTGCTTCTTGATCTTTTTTAGAATCTACTTTTTTTCCACTATTTACATCAATTACATGTAAGGCTTCAGTGTGTTCAATTACTAGGTAGGTTCCTTTTTTCATAGTTACATTTTTTCCAAAAGCACCTTTTATTTGTTTGGTTACATTAAATTCCTGAAAAATAGGTGTGTCTTTTTTATGCAATTTAACAATCTTTTCTTGGTCAGGAGAAATGCGAGCAAGATATTCCTTTAGCTCTTCCTGAACTTCAGGACTATTAACATGAATACTATTGAATTTTGCACTTAATAAATCTCGTAAGATTGCGGCTGAACGGTTAAGTTCTCCTAATACTTTAGTGTTAGGTTCTGCATCTTTCAGTTTTTTGCTAATAATTTGCCATTTTTTGTACAGATTTTTTAAATCTCTATCAAGTTCGGCAACCTTTTTTCCAGTAGCTACAGTACGGATGATTACTCCAAATCCGTGTGGCTTTATACTTCTGATTAATTTTTTAAGTCTTGCTTTCTCTTCAGGGTCAGCAATCTTCTGAGAAATAGAAACTCGATCAGAGAATGGTAGTAATACCATATATCTTCCTGCAAGAGAAATTTCAGTAGTTAACCTAGGTCCTTTGGTGGAAATTGGTTCTTTAGAAATCTGAGTAAGAATTAAATCTCCCCCCTTTAAAGCATCATTAATTTTTCCTTCTTTCTCAAGATTTTTCTCTTTCTTAAAGTTTTTTAAGGAGGCTGTATTTAGCTTTTTGTCAATTGCCTTTCGTGTAAAATTCTTAAAAGAATTGAACTGAGGTCCAAGATCAAGATAGTGTAAAAATCCATCTTTTTCATAGCCAACATTTACAAATGACGCATTTAACCCAGGAACTGTCTTTCGGACTTTTCCTAGGTAAATATCACCTACTGAAAAATTGTTATCGTGCTTTTCTTTATGAAGTTCTATTAGAAGTCCATTACGCAAAAGCGCAATCACTACTTCAGAAGGCCTTGAGTCGATTATTAAATCGTATTTCATGGCGGTTCGTTTAAGAAACTAGAGTTAAAACTAAAGTTTATTTAGTTTTATGTCTATTTTTTCTTGAACGCTTCTTGCGTTTGTGAGTAGCGATTTTTAATCTTTTCTTTTTCTTTGCTCCTGACATAATTTATTTTTTTAGCTTATTAAAAAGCTTATTTTACATTATTCTTTACTTCCTCAACAAATACTTTTGCCGGCTTAAATGCTGGAATATGGTGTGCTGGGATAATAATAGTTGTGTTCTTTTTGATATTCCTACCTGTTTTCTCTGCTCTCTTCTTAGGTTTAAAAGTTCCAAACCCTCTTAAGAATACAGCTTCATTAGCTGATATTGAATCCTTGATTTCATTCATCATTGATTCAACAATTGCTAAAGTAGTTAATTTTTCTACTCCTGTTTTTTCTGAAATCTTACTAACAAGTTCTGCTTTTGTCATCTTTATGCTATTGTATATTAAATTCTTGACTAATTTTGAGCCTGCAAATATATTAAAAAAAAATAGCTCAGCTATTATGAGTTTATCTTTTTTATAGAGTTTATTGTTTTATTTTTCAAAGAGTTATGGATTTTTCAAATAAGTTAGTTAATTGGTATCAGGTTAATAAAAGAGATTTGCCTTGGCGGAATACTGCCAATGCTTATTATATTTGGCTTTCTGAAATTATACTACAGCAAACAAGAGTAGCGCAAGGAATGCCTTACTACCTTGCTTTCGTGAAAGTTTTCCCTAAGGTTGAAGATTTAGCAAATGCATCTGAAGATGAGGTGTTGAAAATGTGGCAAGGGTTGGGTTATTATTCCAGAGCTAGAAATTTGCATTTTACTGCTAAAGATATTGCTAATAATTATGATGGAATGTTCCCAGAGGATCATAGGAAAATATTAGCATTAAAAGGAGTAGGGGCATATACTGCTGCAGCTATTGCTTCTTTTGCATTTGGTATGCCTTATGCTGTAGTGGATGGAAATGTAATTCGTGTTTTAAGCAGAATTTTTGGTGTAGATACTCCTTTTGATTCAACTCTTGGAAAGAAACAATTTGCAGAGTTGGCGCAAGAACTTTTAATTAAGGACAATCCTTCAGAATATAATCAGGCAATTATGGAGTTTGGTGCTATGCAATGTAAGCCAAAATCTCCTGATTGTAGCGTATGTCCTATGCAAGATTTTTGTGAGGCGTACAATAAGAATATAATTGCTGAGTTGCCAGTAAAGTCAAAAAAGATAAAAGTTAAGAATAGATATCTTCATTTTTTAATGATTGAGCAAGAAGAGCATGTTTATTTGGGAAAAAGAAAAAAAGGAATTTGGACTGGACTGTATGAGTTTCCTTTTTTAGAATTTGACTATAAGATAAGTGAGAATAATGTGATAGAGTCAGAAGAATGGATTAGCATTTTCAATGGTGCTAAAGTTGAAATAATCTCAGTTTCTACTGAGTTTATTCATGTGCTTTCACATCAAAAAATACATGCTCATTTTTGGAAAATAAAAACTCAAAATGTTCAATTGAATAATTTTGATTTTATTGAAGTAAAAGATTTGTTGAGTTATCCTGTTTCTCGCTTAACAGAAAAGTATTTTGAGACAATAGAATTAATATAGATTTTATATATTTGTTGAAATTCTAATTTAAATAATTGTAGTTATGGCTGGAGTAAATAAGGTGATATTGGTAGGGAATTTAGGAAAAGATCCTGAAGTGAGGTATCTGGATAATGGTGTTGCGGTGGCAAATTTTTCTTTAGCTACAACTGAGAATTATAAAAATAAAGCAGGCGAGCGTGTGAGCCAAACAGAATGGCATAATATTGTTCTTTGGAGAGGTTTGGCGGAAGTTGCTGAAAAATACCTTAAAAAAGGAGCTAGCGTGTATATTGAAGGAAAAATAAAAACTAGAAAGTGGGAAGATAAAGAAGGGAATACTAGATATAATACTGAGATATTAGCGGATAATATGACTATGCTAGGAGGGAAGCAATCACAAGAAAGTGGATCGCCAGCAACTCCTGCTGATACTGCTACCGATAAGGCAGATGATTTGCCATTTTAATTAAATAATTTATAGTTTGGAAGAGGATCCTGTCCCGATAATTTTATCAGTTTTTAGTGGAGTAGAATTGCATTTATTGAATGCAGAAGTACTTACAAGTTTATTTGTTGTTTTAGTGTTAATCATTTGTTCTGCATTTATTTCTGGTGCTGAAGTTGCTTACTTTTCATTAAGTTCTAGTGAGTTAGATGATCTAGAAAAAGAAAAGGAAAGTAGCGTTATTCTTCAGTTGTTAAAAAAACCAAATCAGCTTTTAGCTACTATTTTAATTGCCAATAATTTCATCAATATTGCTATTGTTATTTTTTCTGCTCACTTAACTTCTTTAGCTATTTCTTTTCCTGAAGGATCGCCATTGGAATTTATTTTTCAAGTTGTTGTAATTACTGTTTTATTGGTGCTTTTTGGTGAGATTACTCCAAAGGTATATGCTAATCAGAATGCAAAACAGTTCTCGACAAATATGGCTAAACCACTCTTGTTCTTACAAAGAGTATTTTATCCATTAAGTTATTTATTAGTAACAACTACTAATTTTATTGATAAGCGTTTGGCGCAAACGCAAACAGAAGTTTCTGTTGAAGAGATTACAAAAGCTTTAGATATAACTGAGCACGAAAGCAAGGAGGAGGAAAGGAGAATATTAAGGTCAATTGTTGAGTTTGGAAATACAGATGTAAAGGAGGTGATGAAATCTCGAGTAGATGTATTGGCAATTGAGCATAAAACAAAATTTAGAGAGGTACTGCAAATGATAATTAGTTCAGGTTATTCTCGTATTCCTGTTTATAAGGAACAATTTGATGCAGTTTTGGGGATATTATATATTAAGGATCTGATTCCTTTTTTGGATGAGGAAGATGGTTTTGATTGGATTAAGTTATGCAGACCTCCTTATTATGTTCCTGAAACAAAAATGATTAATGATTTGCTAAAGGAGTTTCAAGTTAAGAAAAATCATATTGCTATTGTGGTTGATGAGTATGGGGGAACTTCAGGTATTGTAACTCTGGAGGATGTTTTAGAAGAAATTGTTGGAGAAATTAATGATGAGTTTGATGGAGATGAGAATGTTTATTCTAAATTAGATGATCATAATTATATATTTGAAGGGAAGATTTCATTGATTGATTTTTTGAAAATTGTAAGAGGTGAAATTGATTATTTTGATGAAGTAAAAGGAGAATCTGATTCTTTGGCAGGTCTAGTACTTGAATTGGAAGGAAAGATTCTTAAAATTGGTGATGTTTGTAGAATTCCTCCTTATACTATGCTTGTTGAATCAGCAGATGTGAGGAGGATTAAGCGATTAAAAATTACCATTGATGAAAGCTAGTTTTTTATTTTTTATTTCCGTTTTGCTAATAGCTTGTAGTGCTGACTATACTCCAAAGCCAAAAGCACTTATAAAATTAGATTTCCCTAAAAAAGTATATGAAAAGTTGGATTCTGATTGTCCTTTTTCTTTTGAAATCCCAATATATAGTCAATTAAATGAAAAGGAAAATAGTTGTTTAATGGATTTATCCTTTCCTCAGCAAAAAGGGGTATTGTATATTTCTTATTTTTCACTTGAAAATAATTTAGAGGCTCATACTAAACAATCTCAAAAACTAGCTTACAAGCATAATGTATCAATTGATGCTATTAGAGAAAAGGTGTATGTGAATGACTCTTTAAAAGTATATGGTGTACTATATGATTATAATGGGATATCAGCAACATCCACACAGTTTTATCTGACTGATAGTGTTAATCATTTTTTTAGAGGAGCACTTTATTTTGATACAGAAGTAAGTGATTCCATATTACCAATTAACCTCTTTTTAAAGTGCGATATTAAACACTTGATTGAGACTTTTTACTGGAAATATAAGTAAGCCTTATCACTGAAAGTAAAAGTATAATTGCAATAAATTGATGGGTGGTAGCAGTATGAATCTGTACTCGTAATAATAAGGTAGTAATCCCTAAAATAATTTGAATAATCACCAATACAAAGATTAAATTACCTGCACTTTTTAAAGTGGTTTTTCTAGTCTTATTGTAAGTAATGAGTGAAATGGCAAATATAACCCAAGCAAATAAGCGGTGGAAAGCCTGAATATCAAAACTGTTGTTGGCTAAACTAAAATCATTTGCATTTCTAAAAGTGTAGCCAAAGATGCTTTCAAAGATTCCTCCATCAACAGGGAGTAAATACCCTGCTTTTAATCCTGCCACAAAAGCTCCATAAATTATTTGAATGACTAAAGCGATTGTAAGCCATTTACTGAGTTTATTAATTATTTTATTAGGCTTTTTTTCAACATTGTTAAAGCTAAGTGTTAACCAATAAATATAGCACATCAATCCAAAAGCAGTTACTAGGTGTATTGCTAACCGATAATGACTTACAGCTGGAACATCAACTAGTCCGCTTTTTACCATGAACCAGCCTAAAAACCCTTGCAATGCTCCAAGTCCTAAGAGAATAGTTAGTTGTATTTTTTGCTGAGAACTGAACCATTGTTTTTTCCAAAATATAATGAAAGGAATAATGAATATTAATCCAATTAATCTTCCTAGGATTCTGTGTAAGTATTCCCAAAAGAAAATAGATTTGAATTCATTTAAGCTCATTCCTTTATTTATTTTTTGGTATTCAGGAAATTGCTGATATTTCGCAAATGTTTCTTGCCATTGCGTTTCATTTAGGGGTGGAATTGTACCTGCAATTAATTTCCATTCCACCATAGAAAGTCCTGAGTGAGTTAATCGAGTAATACCACCTATAATAATCATCAATGCTATAAGTATTAGCCCAGAATAAAGCCAATAAGTTGTGATTTTTTTTTGTTGTGTATTCATTGGGGCAAAAATAACTAACTTATATTTGTCGCCAATAAAATCTTATGGAAAAATCACTAAAAAATTATTTTGCGCTTTTATTTTTAGCTACTGTTTGGGGGAGCTCATTTATTTTGATGAAAAAAGGGTTGATAGTTTTTAGTGATGTTGAGGTAGCTGCTTTGCGTTTATTTATAGCTTTTCTGTCTCTAGTACCTTTCTTGTTTAAGGCTTTTAAAAAAGTTAAGGAAAAGCATATATTACCTATTGTTATTATGGCTTTATTTGGAAATGGTATTCCTGCTTTTTTATTTACAAAAGCACAAACTCAATTAGATAGTTCTTTAGTAGGAATTCTTAATTCCCTAGTGCCATTATTTACATTGTTGCTTGGGATGTACTTTTTTAAGTCCAAGCCTAGTAAGGAAAATATAACAGGTGTTTTATTAGGGTTTTCTGGTGCAGTACTTCTTACTATGTATTCTATGGGTGGTGAAGTTGAGGTTAATAGTTATGTGTTGTTGGTTATATTAGCTACAGTAATGTATGCAATTAGTATTAATGTAATTAAAAAATATTTGCAGGGAATTGATGCGCTTTCTGTTACTGCATTGGCTTTCGCAATTATAGGTCCGTTTTCAGGTTTTTATATTTATAATGCTGATTTTTTAGCACTTGCACAAACAGATAAAGGGGTAGAGGCTTTGTTTTATATCTCTTTATTGGCTGTGGTAGGAACTTCTTCAGCAGTTGTTATTTTTAATAAATTGATCAATAGATCATCAGCAATTTTTGCTTCTTCTGTTACTTATCTAATCCCTATTGTTGCTATTTTATGGGGAGTTTTTGATGGTGAAAAAGTAACACTCATTCATTTGATTTCAGTTGCAGTAATATTAAGCGGAGTGTATTTAGTTAATAAAAAAAGCCCAACTAAATAGCTGGGCTTTTTTGTAGATTTTTAATAAGATTACTTAACAGTCATTTTCTTTTCTACACTTCCATCATCATATATGTAGAATAAAGGTGTGTTTGTTTGTTTGTCGGAAGTTATTCTTCCTAATACATCAACAATTTTCACTAGTGTTTTGTTGTTGTTTGTATTTTCGTTAAGTCCTACACTTCCCTCACAGTTATTTGTTAGCATATTTGATCGGTATAAATTTATAGCTGCAAGCATTCTAGTTTTCTGCCCATTAGTAAATAGGTTCATACAAGCATCATTTGTGTAATCCATGTAGTTCATGAACATTTCTCCATTATTGCCTGTTCCAGTACAAGAAGAAGATTTTGGGAAAGAAGTACATCCATAATTATCTTGTTCGTGTTTTGGTGTGTCGGAAACTTGGTCATTTCCACAGTAATTATCACCCCAAATATGTTCTAAGTTAAGCCAGTGTCCTACTTCATGTGTTGCTGTTCTCCCTTTATGGTAAGGAGTGTGATTTGAGTTGCCAAAATATTTATACCCAACAACTACTCCGTCATTGCTTCCAATCCAATTACTTGGAGGTGTTGCGTATCCTAGTAATCCACCTCCCAAATCACAAACCCAAATGTTTAAATAGTCATCATTTGGCCAAGCATCAATTCCTCCTGATGATGTTTCCTTCACAGGGTTGCCATTTATACTAAAAGAAGTTTCATTTGTTTGTGTTCTAGTAATTCCGTTAGTTGTATTTCCATTTGGACTAGTTTGTGCTAGACAGAATTGAATATCACAATCAGCTGCAATACTTTGCCATACACTAGGAGTATTTATTTTATCAATATTAGTTCTACTAAAATCTGCATTTAAAATATCAATTTGAGATTCAATTTGAGCGTCAGAAATATTTTCAGCATTAGTATTCCATACAACATGTACTACAACAGGGATAGTGATAATTGTTTTCTCACTATGGTTTGGGTGATTTTCAATCCATTTTTTAGTTTGTGTATTTACTTTTTCTTTTGCAATTGCATATTCAGGGTTATTTGCAATCATACTTAAAGTATGCGCTTCTGTTCCACACCTTTCTTGTGCAGTCGCAATTAAGCTTAATGTAGCTATTAGTAGGATAAAAATTCTTTTCATTACAATTTAGTTGTTTTTAAGGTTGCAAATTTAATAATTTACCGGTAGTTTTGTTCAGTAAAGATCTGGTATTCTTATCTGCTCAAAAAAATCAAGTTATTTTTTGTTCTATTTTATCAGATTGTGTACTTTTGCAGACCATTTTTAAAAAATAATAATAATGTACGCAATAGTTGAGATAGCAGGGCAACAATTCAAAGTTGAAAAAGATCAGCAGATATTTGTACACAGATTAGACAATGAAGAAGGATCAAAAGTTGATTTTGATAAAGTTCTTTTGTTGGATGATGCTGGTACGGTAAATGTTGGCGCCCCAGTTATAAAAGGAGCTAAAGTAACTGCAAAAGTACTTGAGCACTTGAAAGGCGATAAAGTAATCGTCTTCAAAAAGAAAAGAAGAAAAGGATATAAAGTTAAAAACGGTCATAGACAGTATTTAACAAAATTAGAAATCCTTAAAATTGATGCTAAAGCTCCAGCTGCCAAAAAAGCGGCACCAAAAAAGGAAGCTAAGCCAGTAGCCGAAAAAGCACCAGCAAAGAAAACTGCTGCTAAAAAGCCAGCTGCCAAAAAAGCACCAGCAAAAAAGACTACAGCTAAAAAAGCTGAATAATAAGAACAAGAAGGAATAAAAACTTTATACAATGGCACATAAGAAAGGAGCAGGTAGTTCAAAGAATGGTAGAGATTCGCAAAGTAAACGATTAGGTGTAAAAATCTTTGGTGGTCAAGCCATCATTGCTGGTAACATTATCGTTCGTCAAAGAGGTACAGTACACAATCCAGGAGAAAATGTTGGAATGGGGAAAGACCATACTTTATTTGCATTAACTGATGGTAAAGTAAAATTTACTAAGAAAAGAAATAATAGATCCTATGTTTCAGTTGAAACTGAAGCTGTAAACTAAGGATTGCACTATACTTACAATTAAGAAAACTTCTGAGCAATCAGGAGTTTTTTTTATTTACATTTGTTTCATTAATAGATAAACCCAAGAATTAAGATGCTACACATTAATAAAATAAGAGAAAACAAGGAGAGCTATATTACTTTACTTAAGTTAAAGAATATGGATGCTACTGAATTGTTTATTGCTGTAATTGCTAAAGATGATGAGCGTAAAGCTACTCAGCAAAAAGCTGATGAGTTATTAGCTAAAGGAAATCAGTTGGCTAAGCAGATTGGTGAGCTGTATAAAACTGGCAAGGCTGCTGAAGCTAATGTGTTAAAGGAGGAATCATCTTCAATTAAAGAACAGTCAAAAGCATTACAAGCTAGACAAAGTGAACTTGAAAAAGAAATTCAGGATATCTTGGTGCAGATTCCTAATATTCCTCATCCTACTGTTCCTTTAGGGAAATCAGATGCAGATAATGTTATTTTGAAAGAAGTAGGTACTATTCCAACTTTAATGGAAGGGGCTAAACCGCATTGGGAGTTAACTACTGATTATAGCTTAATTGATTTTGAACTTGGAAATAAGATTACAGGTGCAGGATTTCCAGTTTATACTAACAAAGGTGCAAAGTTGCAAAGAGCTTTAATTGCATATTTTCTAGATAAAAATACTGAAGCAGGTTATATTGAGTACTTGCCACCTCATTTAGTGAATGAGGCTTCAGGTTTTGGTACTGGGCAATTGCCTGATAAGGAGGGTCAAATGTATCATGCTACTGAGGATAATTTATATTTAATCCCAACTGCTGAGGTGCCAGTAACAAATTTCTTCAGAGATGTTATTGTAAAGGAATTTCCTGTTAAGTGTACTGCCTACACTCCTTGTTTTAGGCGTGAGGCAGGCTCGTATGGTAAAGAAGTGAGAGGATTAAATAGATTGCACCAATTTGATAAAGTAGAGATTGTGCAGGTGCAATATCCTGAAAAATCATATGAAACTTTAGATACTATGGTGAATCATGTAGCAAGTATACTGGATGAATTAGAGTTGCCTTTTAGAATATTGCAATTATGTGGTGGTGATTTAAGTTTTACATCAGCACTTACTTTTGATTTTGAAGTGTATTCTGCAGGGCAAGAAAGATGGTTGGAAGTAAGTTCAGTTTCTAACTTTGAAAGTTACCAAGCAAATAGATTAAAGTTGAGGTATAAGGATGAAAATGGAAAAACACAGCTGTGTCATACCTTAAACGGAAGTGCTTTGGCATTGCCAAGAATTTATGCGGCACTTATTGAAAACAACCAAACTGCTGAGGGGATAAAAATTCCTAAAGCATTGCAGCCTTACACAGGTTTTGATATTATAAAATAAATGCGTTTACTTCTAGTATTTATGCTGATAAGTTCTTTTGCTGTTGCACAGCAAAGTGAACAACAATTGGCTTATCAATACTATATAAATGGTGAGTATGAAAAAGCAATCACTATTTATGAAGAGCTGAATGAAAAGCGGTTTTCTGTTGCTTATTATATTCCTTACTTTGGCTCTTTGCTAAATATTGAAGATTATAAGTCAGCAGAGAAATTAGCAAAAAAAGTAGCTAAAATATATCCTAGAAGTTTGAACTATCAATTGGAAATTGGGATAGCTCAACAAAAATCAGGATTTGAGAATAGAGCAAATCGTACCTTTGAGAAGGTATATGATGCATTAGATGGGAAACAATCTCAAGCTATAAATTTAGCAAATACTTTTAGGCGATATGAAATGTATGAGGATGCTTTAAATGTGTATCTTTTATCAGAAAAGATAAATCCAAAATCTAATTTTGGCACACAAAAAGCACAGCTTTATGCCTACTTAGGAAAAGTAGATTTGATGATAGCTGAGTATTTGAAAGAATTGCAAAGAAATCCAAGACAAAAACAAATGGTGATTGCTCAAGTGCAAAGGTTCTTGAATAATGATGGGATTAAAAGTGAGAAGAACTATCAATTGGTAAAAAAACAATTATTGCCTTTTGTTAGATCAGAGCAAAAACGCTCAGATTTTTCTGAAATGCTAATTTGGCTTTTTATGCAAAATGCTCAATATGAAATGGCATTCCGACAAGCAAAGGCATTGGATAAACGAACGAATGCTGATGGTGAGGGGGTGTTTGATTTGGCAGAAACTTTTTTAGATAAGCAGGATTATAATTTAGCTGTTGATGGCTATGATTATGTAATAGAAAAAGGAGAGAACAATTTTTTATTTATTGATGCGAACATTAATAGATTGTACGCGAAAACTAAAAGTTTACTCATTGAAAATAAGGGGGTAGTTAGCTTGGATAATGATTATAAAAAATTAATTGAAACACTTGGAGTCAATAGAAATACAGTGTTACTGCTTTCTAATTATGCGCATTTTAAAGCTTTTTATTTACATGATTTAGTAGCAGCTGAAGTATTACTTTTAGATGCTATGGAAGTTGCAGGAATTGATAAAATGGATTTGGCTGAGTGTAAATTGGAATATGCTGATGTACAATTACTGCAAGGAAATATCTGGGAATCTTTATTGTATTATTCTCAAGTTGAAAAGGACTTTAAGGAAAACCCGATTGGGCATGAAGCAAAATTAAGAAGAGCAAAAATTGCTTATTATCAAGGGGATTTTGATTGGGCACAAGCACAATTAGGTACGCTAAAAGCATCTACTTCCAAGCTAATTGCTAATGATGCATTAGATCTTTCATTATTGATTATTGATAATTTTAACTTGGATACTTCAACTATTGCTATGCGTACTTTTGCAAATGCTGATTTATTGAATTATCAGCAGAAATATGCGGAAGCTATTGTGAAATATGACTCTGTACTTATCGCTTTTCCTGGGCATACGCTTTCTGATGAAATTTATATGAGAAAGGCTGAAATTTACATGCAATTGAATAATACAGAAAAGGTGGTGAAGATGTATGAAAAAATTACTGCTGATTGGAATTATGATATTTTGGCAGATGATGCTCTTTATCAATTGGCTAAAATGTATGACAATACTTTAGAAGATAAAGTGAAGGCTATGGAGTTGTACGAAAAAATATTGTTAGAACATAATAGTAGTATTTTTGTAGCTGAGGCAAGGAAGCGTTTCAGATATTTGAGAGTAGATAATTTAAATAAGGAATAATGATAATATATAATGTAACCGTAAGTGTAGAAGAAAGTATTAGTGAGGATTGGCTAATTTGGATGCAAGATGTGCATATTCCTGAGGTAATGGCTACAGGTGTATTTTCAAAATCACAAATAAATAGAGTGATAGTACAGGGGGATAGTGGCAATACTTATGCCATTGCTTATACTTGTGCTAGCATGAAAGATTTGCATCAGTATCAAGTAAAATATGCTCCTGAATTACAACAGAAACATATTGCTCGTTATGGTGATAAGGCTGTGGCTTTCCGTACCTTAATGGAGGTTATTAAAGAATACTAAATTCAGTTTTGAAAAAAGTAATTAAGGCATATTTAAATTTAGAAGAACATGTTCTTCTAATGATAAAGGCCGAATTTTTTATTCAGTTAATTGGGGCCGCTTTTTTTCTTATTTTAAACATCTATTTGGCAAAGCAGGGATTCTCTGACCCTGAGATTGCTAATTTTATTTCTTATCGTTTTTTGTCAGTTATGTTATTGGCTTTCCCTTTAGGTTTTTTTATAAAAGGCAAGCCGCTTAAACCCTTTTTCATGTTGGGTAGTTTAGGTGTGCCTATGGTTGCTATTGCGCTTGTTTTGGCTGTGCAAAATACTTTGTTCAATCTCTTGCCAACTTTGTTTATATTGTGGGGTGTTGTGTTTACACTTTTTCAGGTGAGCGCTTTACCTTATGTAATGCGAAATACATCTGTTGAAAATCAGTCTCATGCTATATCATTGAATTATGCAACCCATAGTTTTGGAACTATTTTAAGTGGTATTATCATTTTTGGATTTGGGCAGTTTATGAAGGAGATGGATGAAGGGATTATTCTTTTATTTATCTCTATAATTGGTTTTATAGGAGTTTACTTTTTACTTAAAATGAAAGTGGATGTAGTAGTTCCTGTAAAGAAAGGTTTACAATGGAAGTCCTATGATTGGGGTTTGTTGTTTAAGGCAATTGTTCCAACTATTATTATTGCTGTGGGGGCAGGGCTCACTATTCCTTTTATCAACTTATTCTTCTTCCATAATTTTCAAATTGACTCTACTGGTTTTGCTGTTATTGGTGGTATTGCTAGTGTACTGGTTGCATTTTTGGCTTTGCTCGTTCCTAATGTTAAGAATAAGTTGGGTTTCAAAAAAGGGATAACCTACACTCAAACTACAGCTGTTATTGCATTGGTTGCTTTAGCTACTACTGAGTTCTTTGCACAATATTGGTGGGCTTTATCAGTAGCAGTTTTGTGCTTTTGGGTACGAACTCCACTTATGAATATGGCTGCCCCAATGACATCTGAGCTTACTATGAATTATGTAGGTAAAAAGAACCAAGAAATGCTAAGTGCTATTATGGCTGCAATTTGGAGTGGTAGTTGGTTTTTTAGCTCACAAATATTTAGGTATTTAAAAGGGGAGGGTTTACCTTATGCTTATATCTTTTACATCACGGCTGTGCTGTATGGTTTTGGGGTATTTATGTACTACCTCTTGGTGTTAGATTATGAAAGGAGGAAATAATCTTACTGCAAAAAAGGATTGTGTTCTTTTTCGTACCCAATATTAGTAGCTGGTCCGTGTCCACAATATACTTGAGTTTCGTTTGGTAAAGGAAACAGTTGTGTTTTAATACTGTTAATTAGTGTGTTATGATCTCCTCCAGGTAAATCAGTACGGCCAATACTTCCTTGAAAAAGTACGTCCCCGGCAATAACTAAGTTATTTTCTGTGCTGTAAAGGCAAATGTGCCCAGGTGCATGTCCAGGAGTAAAGAGTATCTTAAAACTACTTTCGCCAAAAGTTAAAACATCATCTTGTGCTAAAAAGTGTTTAGGGTAAGGCGATCCTTCATAATCCTCCATCCCATACATTTTACCAATATTTCCTGCATTTTCAAGTAATGGTAAATCTTCCTTATTCATATAGAGTTCTAAATCCCAGAGTTCGCTTACAAATTTGTTCCCCAACACATGATCAATATGGCAATGGGTGTTAATCAATTTAATAGGATTTAGTCCTTCACTAGTAATGAATCTTCTTAGTTCTGTTCTTTCTACTTCAGTATAGCAGCCTGGGTCAATAATGATACAATCTTTAGTTTCATCATAAACTACATAGGTATTTTCCTGAAAAGGATTAAAGGCAAAAGATTTGATTTTCATATTTTATTTTTAGCTTCTGCAAATATATGTTAATTAGTGTTTTAAAACAATCTGATTTCTCATGTAAGTATTGCTAATTCCTTTTTACATTTGTGCTATGAGTATTTCAACTTTTATTATTTTAATTGTTATTGGTTTATTGGCTGGTATCCTAAGCGGATTAGTTGGTGTTGGTGGCGGTATCATTATGATACCACTATTGGTCATGTTGTTGGGTTTAACACAACATCAAGCTCAAGGGACAGCCCTTTTTGCTATGCTACCCCCTATAGGTATATTGGCAGCCATGAACTACTTTAAACAAGGGTATGTCAAGTGGGAATATGCTCTTGTTATTGCCCTTACCTTTGTTGTTGGTGGATATTTTGGATCTAAACTTTCTTTGAGTTTACCACCTCAAACGGTTAGGCGTGTATTTGGTGTTATCATGCTGATTGGCGGATTTAAACTTATCTTTTCAAAATGATAAATAAAATAAAACAACTGACTGAAAGTACTTTTGATGAGATTGTTGAAATCAGAAGATACATTCATAAAAACCCTGAACTTTCTTTTAAGGAGCATAAAACTTCTGCTTATATAAAATCAGTACTTACAGGTTGGGGTATTTCTTTTACTGAAGATATTGCAGATACTGGAATTGTAGTTTTGTTGGAAGGAAATAATCCTTGTTCCAAAACACTTGCTTTGCGTGCTGATTTTGATGCTTTACCAATTACTGAGGAAAATGAAATTGATTATTGTTCGGTAAATAAAGGGGTAATGCATGCTTGTGGGCATGATGCACATACGGCTTCAATGTTAGGTGCTATTAAAATATTAAATGCTTTAAAACAGGAGTGGGAGGGTAGTATTAAATTTATTTTTCAGCCTGCTGAAGAGATGCTTCCTGGTGGTGCTCAGCAAATGATAAAAGAAGGAGTGCTTGAAAATCCTAAAGTTGAAAAGATGATTGGGCAGCATGTTTTTCCTGACTTAGAGGTTGGTAAAGTAGGTTTTTGTCCAGGAAAATACATGGCATCAACTGATGAGTTGCATATCACAATTGCTGGAAAAGGTGGGCATGCTGCTTTGCCACATAAGTACAATAATCCTTTATTGGTTGCAGCAAAACTTATTACTCAATTAGATGAGAATTTTAAAAATGAAGCTGACCGCCCTTCAGTATTTGCACTTGGTTTTATTGAGGGATTAGGCTCAACTAATGTTATTCCTGAAAAGGTGAAACTCAAAGGTACTTTGCGTGCTATGGATGAGGATTTTAGAGCTGAGGCACATGAGCAAATGCTGGAAATTTCAAATGCAATTGCTAAGTCCTGTAATGTAGAAATTGATTTTGATATCCGAAAAGGTTATCCTTGCTTGGTAAATGATGAGAACTTAACTAATCAATCTATTGCTTTTGCAAAAGAATATATGGGTGCTGAAAATGTAATTGACTTGCCCGTAAGAATGACAGCTGAAGATTTTGCTTATTTCTCACATGAAGTTTCTGCTTGTTTTTATCGTTTAGGTACAGCAAATTCAAGTAAAGGAATTACTCATGGTTTGCATACTTCTCGCTTCAATATTGATGAGCAATCTTTAAAAACGGGAATGGGGCTTATGGCTTATCTGGCTATAAAAAACTAAGCTAATTTATTTCCTATAGTATGAAATTCTTCAGAGAAGAGTTCAATTCTTTCTAGTACTTCAGTTGAGGAAATAGTATCTTCAGTAAAATCTTTTCCAGTAGCATATACTATTCTTGGCAATTGCATCATACGCCATTCGTTCATGCAAATTTGAGTAAGGTGCATGGTGGAAAGGTAACTTCTTTCCCCTCCTGCAGCACATAATATTCCAAAGAATTTACCTGTTGCTTTTCCAAAACAAGCATCTAATAGTATCTTTAAAGAGTCATTTATGCTATAGCAATGTACGCCCATACCAAAAATAATATTATCAGCTTCTTCCACTTGTTTGGTTAAAGTTTCCATTTTATCTGTTAATCCTTTATGTGTAGGTTGCATAGGAATCTCTCTAGCATCTACAAATATTATGTTATCTCCTTTGTCTAGTAGCTCTTGTTCTACAGCTTTACATAGTAAATAAGAACGGGAGTTTCCAGCTAATGAGCTGGATAAAATTAGTGTATTCATTAATTTGCTACTTTTGATATAAAGTCAATTCTTAGTAAGCGGATTTCATCATCTGTAAATTCATCTTCTTCAAATTCTACTCTTGCTTCATCAAATGAAAAATCTTCAGTTTCTTTAAAGAATTCATGTATATCTTCCCTTTCATCTTCCTCCATCATATCAAGTATGATATGTCCTAAGTTCAGGCGAGTTCCAGTTTCTACAATTTCTTCCATTTCTGTAAGTAATTCTTCATGGCTTATTCCTTTTCCTTTGGCAATGTCATCAATCCATAGTTTTTTGTCTAAGGATTGTATAATGTAAATCTTGTTTGATTTTTTGTTGGCTACAGTTCTTACGACTATATCTTGTGGGCGTTCAATATTATTTTCATCTACATATTTTCTAATTGCATTGATGAAGTCCTGACCATATTTCTTAGCTTTCCCTTGTCCAACTCCTTGTACTTGTGCCATCTCTTCAAGGGTAATTGGGTATTGGTTTGCCATATCAATTAAGGATGGTTCCATGAACAAGATTGCTGGAGGTAAGCCAATTTCTTTAGCTACTTTCTTTCTTAAATCTTTTAGGATATTAAAGAGTATCTTGTCCATAGCAATTCCTTTTTGGTTGCTACCGATACCGGAATTTAAACTATCATAGTCATGGTCTTCAGTTATCTCAAAGCTGTATGGATTTTTTATGTATTCTTTTCCTGAATCAGTAATTTTAAGTATACCATAACTCTCAATTTCTTTAGTAAGTAATTGCTTTACATATACTTGTCTTATTATAGAATGCCAAAATCCTAGTGGCTTTTCTTTTCCTGAGCCAAAAACATCTTCAATTTGTGACATATGTTGCTTGATAAGTGAATTGCTATCACCTACCATAATACGAGCCATTTCTTTGGGTTTGAATCGTTCTCGGCAAGCTAAAACTCCTTCAAGTAATAATTTAACATATTTTTTTCCTTCAGTTTTTTCTTTAGGATCCTTACAATTGTCGCACATCTTATCGCATCTAACTGCATCAAACTCCTCCCCAAAATAATGAAGTAAATACTTTCTTCTACACATTGATGTTTCAGAAAAAGCAATAGTTTCCATGATAAGCAATCTGCCTACTTCTTGCTCTGCAACTGGCTTTCCTTGTAGGAATTTCTCTAATTTTTCTATGTCTTTATAATCATAAAAAGTAATCAGATCTCCTTTTCCTCCATCTCTTCCTGCTCTTCCAGTTTCTTGGTAATACCCTTCTAAACTTTTAGGAATATCATGGTGTACTACATAGCGAATATCAGGTTTGTCAATTCCCATTCCGAAAGCAATGGTTGCAACAATTACATCACAGTCATCCATTAAAAATGCTTCTTGATGAGCAACTCTCTTTTTTGCTTCTAATCCCGCATGATAAGGTAAAGCCTTAATTCCATTTATTTGTAAGGTTTCAGCAATTTCCTCAACTTTTTTACGGCTTAGGCAATACACAATTCCTGATTCTCCTTTACGAGTACTTATGTACTGTATAATTTGTTTGGCAACATCTTTTTTAGGTATTATTTCATAAAACAGATTACTTCTATTAAAAGAGTCAAGATATAATTTACCATTTTCATTTATCTTGAGGTTTTTCATGATATCCTGCCTAACTTTTGGTGTTGCTGTAGCGGTAAGTGCAATAATGGGTGCTTCTCCTATATTGTCAATTATTTTTTTTAGTTTTCTGTATTCTGGTCTGAAATCATGTCCCCATTCTGATATGCAATGAGCTTCATCAATTGCGTAAAAAGATATTTTTACAGATCTGAAAAACTCTGTATTTTCAGGTTTTACTAAGGATTCTGGGGCAACATATAGTAGTTTAGTTTTTCCAGACTTAATATCTTCTTTTACTTGATTAGTTTGTGTTTTAGACAGTGAAGAGTTGAGGACATGGGCTACACTTTCGTTCTGATAATATCCCCTTATTACATCTACTTGGTTTTTCATAAGGGCAATAAGTGGAGAAACCACAATTGCACACCCGTCTAATAATAGTCCTGGTAATTGATAACACATGGATTTCCCACCACCTGTTGGCATTATTACCATACTATCATTCCCATTTAGAAGGTTCATGATAATATCTTCCTGATCCGCTCTAAAACTATTAAAACCAAAAATGCTTTTTAGGTTTTTGTTTAGTGTTTCTTTAGAAATGCTCATACTTAATTTAAAAGTAATACTTTTGTTCTTGTTTTAAGAAAACGAATATACTATTTTAATTTATGAATTCTTCCACTGAAATAAAAAACATTGCAAAAGAAACTATTAAGCTAGAGGTAGATGCAATTAAGAAACTTGAAGATTCAATTGATGATAGTTTTGTTAGGGTTATTGAATTGATATTGAGTGCAAAAGGTCGTTTAATTGTGGCTGGAATTGGTAAAAGTGCCAATATTGCCAATAAGATGGTAGCTACTTTTAATTCTACTGGGCAACCTGCTGTATTTTTACATGCTGCTGATGCTATACATGGCGACTTAGGAAATATTCAAAAAGAGGATGTTGTTATTTGTATTTCAAAAAGTGGAAACACACCAGAAATTAAAGCACTTTTGCCATTTATTAAGAGTATGGGAAATACTATAGTAGGGCTTACTGGAAATATTGATTCTTTTTTAGCAAGAGAATCTAATTTTGCATTAGATGTAAGTGTGGAAAAAGAAGCTTGTCCTAATAACTTAGCACCAACATCTTCTACTACTGCACAACTTGTAATGGGTGATGCATTAGCGGTTACTTTATTAGCTTGTAAGAATTTTACAGATAAAGATTTTGCTCGTTTTCATCCTGGAGGAACTTTAGGGAAACGATTATATTTAAAATTAACTGACATTCTGCATGAAAATAGTAGTCCTCAGGTGGATAGTGAAGCTACTATTAATGAAGTGATAATGGAAATTTCAAAGAAACGATTAGGCGCTACTGCTGTAATGAAAGGTGGGGTATTACAGGGAATTATTACTGATGGTGATTTAAGAAGGATGCTTGAAAAGCAATCAAATTTTGAAAACCTGACAGCTAAGGATATTATGTGTGTTGATCCAAAAAATATGGAAAAGGAAGCATTAGCTTATGATGCATTGCAACTTATGGAAAAATATAATATCAGTCAATTAGTAGTAATGGATGGGAAGCAATATCAAGGTATCATTCATATTCATGAAATAATTAAAGAAGGAGTAGTTTAATGAGGAAGCAAGAAGAAGAAATGTCTTTTTTAGACCATTTGGAAATTTTCAGATGGCATTTAATTCGTTCGGCAGGGGCAATTATGTTCTTTGCAGTTATTGCATTTGTTTTTAAGGAAATTGTTTTTGATGTAATTCTTCTTGGTCCTAAAAAACCTGACTTTCCTACTTATAAAGCATTGTGTAGTATCTCAAATTTTTTAGGATTGGATGATGCGCTTTGCATGGAGAAATCACCATTTACCTTAATGAATATTAATATGAGTGGTCAATTTTCAACTCATATTACAACTTCTATTTTTGCAGGTTTTATTGTTGCTTTTCCTTATGTATTTTGGGAGTTATGGCGTTTTATTAGTCCTGCTCTGCATGATGGAGAAACTAAAATGGCAAGAGGGGTAGTTTTTTTTAGTTCAGTTTTATTTCTATTTGGTGTATTGTTTGGTTATTATGTAATTGCACCTCTTTCTGTAAATTTCTTAGGGTCTTACCAGGTTAGTAGTACAGTAGCAAATCAGATTAGCTTAACTTCATTTATTTCCACAGTTACTACTGTAAGTTTAGCAAACGGAATTATTTTTGAATTACCAATTTTAGTTTATTTTTTAACTAAGATTGGCTTACTAACTCCTGATTTTATGCGAATTTATCGTAAGCATGCAATGGTAGTTACACTTATTCTATCGGCTGTAATTACGCCTCCTGATATTACTTCACAGATTTTGGTTTCTTTTCCTTTAATCATATTGTATGAGCTGAGTATTAAAATTTCAGCAAGAGTTATTAAAAATCAAGAAAAGAATAAAGCATGATTTTAAAAGCAGATAATATTGTAAAATACTATGGAAATCGTGCAGTGGTTAAAGGCGTTTCTGTTGAGGTGAATCAAGGTGAGATTGTAGGTTTATTAGGTCCTAATGGTGCTGGTAAAACTACTTCATTTTATATGATGGTAGGTTTGGTTAATCCTTATAGTGGAGATGTATTTTTAGATGATACTAATATTACAAAACTACCTATGTATAAGCGTGCTCAATTAGGAGTAGGTTATTTAGCGCAAGAGGCATCTGTTTTTCGCAAAATGACGGTTGAAGATAATATCCTTTCTGTGCTTGAAATGACAAAGCTATCTAAAAAAGAACAGTTTGCAAAATGCGAATCCTTGCTAGATGAGTTTAGTTTGCAGCATGTTCGTAAAAATATGGGAGGTTTGTTATCTGGAGGAGAAAGAAGAAGAACAGAGATTGCTAGAGCTTTAGCTACTAACCCTAAGTTTATTTTGTTAGATGAACCTTTTGCAGGAGTTGACCCTATTGCTGTTGAGGATATTCAGCAAATAGTAGCAAAGCTAAAAGATAAAAACATTGGGATATTGATTACCGACCATAATGTGCACGAAACCCTAAAAATTACGGATAGAGCTTATTTGTTGTTTGAAGGAAATATCCTAAAACAAGGTACTGCTGAAGAGTTAGCAGCTGATGAACAAGTGAGAAAAGTGTATCTTGGAAAGAATTTTGAACTTAGGAAGTAATTATATTTCTTCTAAAGTAACTTCAAACGATTCCATAATCTGATTACAAAGCATTTTTTTGCAAGCCTCATCTACTTTTGATGCTGCAATATCCTTGCTATCTGCTTCAATTTCTAATGTAATATGCTTTCCAATTCTTACATTTCCAATTTCTGATAAACCAACATTTCCCATACTAGCTGATACAGCTTTTCCTTGTGGGTCTAATAACGATTTAAGTGGCATTACATTTATTTCAGCTCTGAACTTCATAATTATAGTATATTATTTAATAGTGATAAAATCAGGTACAAAATTACAATAAATGGGATAGCAGCAAACTGAAAAACGAATAATAATATCACTGCTGCTAAAATAAGTGTAATTCTGAAAATATTTAATCTAGAAGTTAGGTTTTCTGATGCGCTAAACTTTAATGAAAACAAAGGAATTTCAGCTACTAAAAGTAAAGGCATTATTATTGCAATAATTGATAAGAAAGTTAAGTTGGAAAAGATTGGGAATTGGTCAATACTAATAAATGGAATGCAAGCAATAAATATTGCAAGTGCAGGAGTTGGTAAACCAATAAAGGAAGTAGTTTGCCTAGTATCAATATTGAAATTTGCTAAACGGTAAGCTGATAAAATTGGAATCAACAATGCAAATAATTCAGGAAAGAAGAATCCGTATAACTGGCTTTTTTCTAATAAATAGGGGTGATTTAAATCAAATATCCAGTGGTATAGAATAAATCCTGGCGCTACTCCAAAAGTAACCATATCGGCCATAGAATCTAATTGTTTGCCAAGCTCTCCGCTTACTTTTAAAAGGCGAGCTGCAAGTCCATCAAAAAAATCAAAAAAAGCACCTAAAAAAACACAAAAGGAAGCCACTTTTAAGTCCCCTTGAAAAGCAAAAATAATTGCAAATAATCCGCAAGTTAAGTTAGCAAGAGTAATTATATTTGGGATATTTCTTTTGATTGCATTCATATCAGCAAAAATATCATAATATTTGTAACCAATATGAAAAAATCATTTTTAGCACTATTAAGCGGATTATTATTAGCATTTGCATGGCCAGAAATTGGCATTTTTCCTGTACTATTTTTTGCCTTTGTTCCCTTATTAATGTTGGAGGATGAGATGCAAAAATCAGCTCATCCTAAAAAAGGAAGAGTTGTCTTTTGGTGTGCTTTCTTAGCTTTTTTTATTTTTAATGCCATTACTACTTATTGGGTGTATCATGCAACTCTCTTTGGGGCTATTGCTGCCTTTTTAGTTAACGCAACACTTATGGCAACTGCATTTTATATTTTTCATAAAATAAAAGCAAATACAAGGGATCGCTTAGGGTATGTAGCTCTGTTAGTGGTTTGGGTTAGTATGGAGTATTTGCATTTGAATTGGGAGCTTTCTTGGCCTTGGCTTACTTTGGGTAATGGCTTTGCTAGTGTGCCTGATGTGGTGCAGTGGTATGAATATACAGGGGTTTTAGGAGGTACTATTTGGGTACTATTAATGAATGTTTTATTATTCCGTTTATCAAAAATAAAAACAACTAAAGCAATGTTTCTTCCTCTTGCTGTGATGATTATCCCTTTGTTGTCTTCTTTTTTTCTTATTCCTGATGAGGAAGGTGATGCCAAGCTAAAAGTATTAATTGTACAGCCTAATATTGATCCTTATACGGATAAATTTACTGTAGGATATGAACAGCAATTGTCCAATTTTATTGCTTTGGCAAAAACTGAACTTACACAAGAAACTGAATTTTTAATAGGGCCAGAAACAGCTTTGTTGGAAGGTATTTGGGAAAATAAAATTGAGGCGACTTATAGCGTCAGGGCGTTCAGGGAATTGCAAAAAGAGTTGCCTAATTTGAATATTCTGGTTGGGGCAAGTACTTATAAAATGTTTGGTCATGGCGAGAGCAAAACAGCTACTGCACGCCAAATAAGAAAAGAGCGTATTTTTTATGATGCTTATAATTCAGCTATTTTTATTCCAGATAGTGGTTTGGTTCAGGTGTATCATAAAACAAAACTAGTGCCTGGGGTAGAAAAAATGCCTTACCCAAGTGTATTGGATAAATTGGCAGCTTTAGCAGTTGATTTGGGCGGTATTAGTGGTTCCTTAGGGAGTGATAATAAGAAACATCATTTTATGATTGATGATAAAATAATTACACCACTTATTTGCTATGAAAGTATCTATGGCGATTTGCAAAAAGGAAATACAAACTTGATTGCTATTATTACCAATGATGGTTGGTGGAAAAATACGGCAGGTTATAAGCAGCATTTTACCTATGCTCGCCTAAGGGCAGTTGAACAAAGAAAAACAATTATTCGATCGGCCAATACAGGAATTTCTGGTGTGATTAATGCAAAAGGAGAAGTGCTTGAAAGTACAAATTGGGATGAAGATATTTGTATTGCTGCTGATGTTGAATTGAATAATGAAACTACTTTTTATAGTGTGTTTGGCGATTATATTGGTAGGCTCTCAGTTTTTGTGGCCTTTATGTTAATGATTACTTCTTTTGTAAAAGGGAAGTTGAGGAAATAAAAAAGCCTAACATTGCTGTTGGGCTTTTTTCTTTCTGTCATAGCGAGCCTTTAGGTGTGGCTATCTTTTCCTTTAGCTGCTCTCCTGTTTTAGGATTCTCCACCTTAGAGGAGTTAGAGGTGGGTTACATTGACACAGGGGTATAAGTAAAAGTCCGCTATTGCTGTTGGGTGTTTAATTTTTTGTTCGGGATTACTTTTAGACTGTTCGTACTGTTTATTTTACTGTTCGGGATTTGCTGCAGACTGTTTGTGCTTACTTTATGTAATAAAAAACCCACTCTTTTCGGAATGGGTTTTAATATCTTATAAAAGAATAATTTATCCTTCAGTTGTTTCTTCTTTGGCATCCTCAGTTAAATCAATATTAATTTCAATTAGGGTGTCAACATCACTCTCCATATCAATGTCTTCAAGTACTGCATCTAATATACTGTCTATATCAAGATTTTCATCTTCTACTTGAATTTCTACTTTTATTTCTTTCTTTACCTCTTTTGCATCATCTTCAAAGCCTATATTAAAGCCATTGTTTAGTGTGCAAGTACTTTCTTCACCACATTCACAATTAATAACAAATAAATAGCCTAATAAAACAATTACGAGTCCCCATGTTAAGGGTTTTTCCATATTTCCCATGATCTTAATTTTTAGTTAGTATGGAGCTAAGTTAGTAAAAATAAATTACTTAAGCGTGTTGGGTATTTTGCAAACTGGGATGGGTTGCATTTTATGCAGGTTGGCTTTATTCATTTTAGTGTAAATGTCAAACACTTGTTTCTCTCTTGCAGTAAGAGTGTTTTTATCACCATCAAAAGCCATTGCCCATTCTAATTCAGGGTAGCTTGCACCTATTTGGTCTTCATCTGTTTTGTCGTCTCCCCAAAGCCCATCAGTAGGAGGTGCACTTAGGATGTCAGTATCTATACCAAGCTCTTCTCCAAGTGCATATACTTCAGTTTTTAGTAAATCAGCAATGGGGCTAATATCTACTCCTCCATCACCATATTTGGTAAAGAACCCAATTCCAAAATCTTCTACTTTATTTCCAGTTCCTAGTACTAAGGAGTTGTTGGCCTGCGCAAAATAATAGAGAGTAGTCATCCTTAATCTTGCTCTTGTATTTACTAAAGCTAGTTCGTGTTTTTCTTCTTTTAAGGGAAGTTGATTTATAAAGCCATCAAAAATAGAGGAGAGTTCTAATTCCACAGTACTCACATTTTCAAAATTTGCTTTTAGCCAAGCAATATGTTTTAGTCCCCTTTCTACTTGTGTTTTATCTTGATGAATAGGCATTTCTACACAAAGTAAGGGTAAACCTGTTTTGGCGGCTAAAGTTGAGGTGACTGCAGAATCAATCCCGCCAGAAATACCAATTACATAACCTTTAACATGCGTGTTTTGGGCATATGTAAGTAGCCAATCACTAATGTGATTTATTATTGCTGTAGTTTGCATAATTGTTTGCAAATGTAAAAGAAAACTTCTTAATTTGCAGGATGAAACCTATAGTCTTATTTCTTTCTGTTACCCTTGTTACTTTTTTATTTACCTCATGGGTTTTTACTTTTTTTACTGATGCTGAAAAGTTGGATTTAAAAGTGAACAGATTCGAAAAATCCCTTTTTGATATTAATGAAGAAAATGTAGCTGAATTATCTGCAAATTGGAAAACTAATTTTGGAACTTTTGATGAGGTGTTTGCTGGTCAAATTATGCAAAAAGGCAACCTAACGGGTGAGCAGTATCATAGGGAACTATTGGCCTTTACTCAGCATAAGGATATGCGAGAAGCTTATGATAGTGTTGCTGTAATGTTTGCTGATTTTTCGGATATTCAACAAGAATTGGAATTGGCTTTTTGGCAATTTTCTGATAAATTTCCTTCTTACCCAATTCCAGAAATTACAACTTTTTTTGGTGGATTTAATTATGGGGTTGTTACTTATGATAATAATATCGCTATTGGTTTGGAAAACTTTTTAGGGCATAATTCTAAGTATTACAATTTATTGGGTGATCCTGATTATTTGCGTTTTCAAAAACAAAAAAAGTTCATTGCTTCCAATGTAATGGAGGTGTGGTTGAATGAGTATTTTCAACAATATATAGGGGGTAGAGATTTGCTTTCTCAACTTATCTATAAAGGAAAAGTAATGTATTGTATTGATAAAATGTTGCCTAATCTTTCAATGGAAGATAAGTTTCGTTTTACTGCCGAGCAAATGGATTGGGTGGTAGAGAATGAAACAAGTATTTGGCAGTATATAATACATGAAGATTTGTTATTCTCTAAAGACGAGCAGAAATTTAGAACCTTAATAAATTATGCTCCTTTTGCAAAAGGAATGCCTGATCAGGCCCCTGGTAGAGTGGGCTATTATATTGGTTATAAAATGGTGAGCGAGTACATGGATAATAATGAAATGGATTTAGAGCAGCTCATGTCTTTAACAGATTCAAGGCAGTTTTTAAAACAATCAAAATATAAACCTACAAAATAGTAATTATGAAGCAGACATTAAAATTTGAAATTGATTTAGATGAGAATAATTTACCTGTAAATATTGAAATGCACGCAAGTGATGGGGCTGCAAATGAAAAAGATATTAAGGCTTTAATGGTATCTGCTTGGGCTGCTAAAACTAAAGAAACTTTACGGATTGATCTTTGGACTAAGGATATGCCGGTAAATGAGATGTTTATTATGTATCATCAAACAATGATGGGAATGGCTGCTACTTTGGAGCGCGCCACTGGGCATGATAAACTGGCAGGGGCTTTGCGTGATTATTGTGAGTTCTTTGCTGAACAGACTGAGATTAAAGGATCTAAATAATCTCTTTAAACTGAGGATTTAAGTTTTCAATGAAATCAGCAATTTCTTGCATTCCTGTTTTCTTTTCAGCTGAAGTAATAAATATCTGAGGTAATTCCTCCCAAGTTTTTTGCATTTCAACTTTATAAGTGCCAATGTTTTTGGCAAGTGCTACTTTTCCTAGCTTATCAGTTTTGGTAAATACCATTACAAATGGAATTCCTTTTTCGGCTAACCATTGCATAAATTCTTGATCAATAGCTTGTGGTTTGTGTCTACTGTCTATCAAAACGAACAAACACATTAGATTGGTTCTGTTAACTAAGTATTCACTTATCATGTTATGAAATTCAGCACGCATCTTTTTGGAAATCTTAGCAAATCCAAATCCTGGTAAGTCTACTAAATACCATGCTTTGTTAATTGAAAAATGATTGATTAACTGTGTTTTTCCAGGCTTTCCTGATGTTTTAGCTAAATTTTTGTGATTTACTAAAGCATTTATTAAGGATGATTTTCCAACATTAGATCTTCCAATAAAAGCATATTCTGCCATTTTAGGTGCAGGACATAATTTGTAATCAGTATTGCTAATTACAAATTCGGCAGTTTTAATTTTCATGATTTCTTAAAATTTATCTTTTAAGAATTTTAGCACGATTTTACTAAAATCTTCTGGGTGTTCCCACATGGCTGCATGTCCACAAAGTGGCATCCAATGTAATTCTGAATTAGGTAGTAATTTATGAAATTCATCAGCAACATTTGGTGGAGTTACTTTATCATGTTCCCCCCAAATTAAACAAACTGGCATTGTAAAGTTTGGAATGTCTTCTGCCATATTATGTCTAATGGCTGATTTTGCATATCCTAATAACTTTAGTACCGAAACTCTATTGTTTGCTATGCCAAAAACTTTATCTACTAATTCATCTGTTGCTACTTCAGGGTTGTAAAATACTTCCTCTGTTTTTGTTCTGATATAATCTTTGTCTCCTCTTCTTGGGAAAGAATCTCCCATAGCATTTTCATATAATCCTGAGCTTCCTGTAAGTATCATATTCTCTACCATTTCTGGATGTTCTTTGCAAAAAATAAGTGCGATATGCCCTCCCATTGAATTTCCAATGAGTGTAGCAGAGGGGAGTCCTAAGTGATTCATAAATTCGTATAAATAATCACTTAATGATTTAACTGAAACTCTTAATAGACTTCCTTCAAATAATTTTAAATCTAACCCGTAAACTTTATATTCAGCTGAGATAAAATCAACCATCTCTCCAAAGTTTTCAACCCCTCCCATTAGTCCATGCAATAGAATGATAGGTTGTCCACCTTCTCCTTCTTCAAGCCATTTAAATTTCCCTTCTTCTTTTACCATGTTGAGTCTAAATATTAGTTTGCAAAGAAACGAAAATATTTGTCATTGTCAATAGTTAAGGAATTTAGGGCAGAATGATAGCAAGTGGGTAAAGTTATCAACAAAGTGGTATAGAGTGGGAAAAAGTGGGATTTATGCGTATATTAGCACCCAGATTCAAAGCAATTAAAATGATTAATGTAATAGGAACATACGAATGTAAAGCAGATGCTAAAGGGCGTGTGATGTTTCCTGTTTCCCTTAAAAAACAATTGAAAAATGTGATGGGGGATGGCTTTGTGATTAAAAGGTCAGTTTTTAATAAGTGTTTGGAGATTCATCCCATGTCAGAGTGGGAGAAAGTTGTGAATCAAGTAAACAAATTGAATCGTTTTGTTAAAAAGAATAATGATTTTATTAGATCATACATGTCAGGTTTAAAGGTAGTTGAGGTTGATGGTGCAGGTAGATTTTTAATTCCTAAGGACCTATACTTATTTGCTGATTTGCAAAAGGAGTTAGTCTTATCTTCTTCAGTAAATATGATTGAGATTTGGGATAAAGATAAATATGAGGCTTCTGTAGCCGAAACACTAGTTGGTTTTGGAAATCTGGCTGAGGATGTGATGGGGAATCAGCCCCAAGATGAGTCGGATGGAATATCATAATCCAGTATTATTAAACGAATGTATTGAGGGGCTAAACATTAATCCCAAAGGAATTTATGTTGATGTTACTTTTGGTGGTGGTGGGCATTCCAAATTAATTCTTAAAAATTTGGACGGAGGTAAGTTATATGCTTTTGATCAAGATGAAAATGCACATAAGAATGCATTAGAAGGAGATAGCTTTAAATTGATTAATGCAAACTTCAGGTATTTGAAAAACTTCTTGAGAATGGAAGGAATTCGTAAAATTGATGGTTTGTTAGCTGATTTGGGAGTTTCTTCACATCAGTTTGATGTGGCTGAAAGAGGTTTTTCTATTCGTTTTGATGGAGAGTTAGATATGCGAATGAATACTAATTCCCCTTTATCAGCAAAAAGTGTGGTGAATGAATATGGGCAAGAAAATTTGGCTAATGTATTATTTAAGTATGGTGAGCTAAGAAATTCAAGAGCTATTGCCAGAGAAATTATAAATGCAAGGGAGGTTAAAGAGATTGTGACTACAAATCAATTGATTGCTATTGTAGAAAAAATGGTTCCTGAGAAAAAGAGAAATCAGTTTTTGGCTCGTATTTTCCAAGCTATCCGTATTGAGGTGAATGATGAAATGAAAGCTTTGGAAGAAATGCTTTTAAGTGCAGTTGACATGCTGAATGAAGGGGGGCGTTTGGTAGTGTTGTCTTATCATTCATTGGAGGATAGAATGGTAAAAAACCTAATGAAGAAAGGAAATCTTGAAGGAAAATTGCAGAAAGATTTTTTTGGAAACCCGATTAAAGATTTAAAAGAAATAACACGAAAAGTAATAGTAGCTTCTGAAGATCAGGTGGTAGAAAACACTAGAGCTAGAAGTGCAAAATTACGCATAGCTGAAAAAAGTTAATGAACACAAGTAAAGGAAATAAAAGTTCGTTACTCTCTATTTTAAGAGGACAATTTATTGCTGACCAAAATAATCAAAAGTACATTCCTTTTTTACTTTTTGTTGTCTTGCTTATATTGTTGAATATCAGAGTTTCTTTTAGGGCTGAACGCTTATTAAAAGAATCAATTTCTCTAGAAAAAGAAATTGCAGATTTACGATTAGTATACATTACTACAAAGTCGGATTTAATGAGTATGTACAGGAGGTCAGTTATTGAGGAAATTGTAGCGGATAAGGGGTTGAAAACTTCATTGAATCCGCCAATCATTATTGATAAAAATAATGACTAGAAAAGCAAATAATACCAATTTCAGAATTATAGGACTTTATCTATTTATAGTGCTGATTGCTGTTGGGATAGTTTCAAAAATTGTAACAGTTCAGCAATTTACAAAATCGATAAATACTAGTAGTCAACCAAGGTATTTTACGGTTGAAGCTCCTAGAGGAAATATTATTGCTGATGATGGTGCTTTATTGGCAATATCTATGCCACTTTATGATGTTCGTTTGGATATGAGTGTGATGGAAAAATCCTTATTTAATGAAAGTGTTGCTGAACTTTCAGTTTCATTAGCTCAATTATTTGAAGATAAAACAGCTGAAGAGTATGAGGTGTTTTTGAGGAGTTCAAAAAAAGCAAAAAAGAATAAGTATATTTTATTGCAAAACAAAGTAACGCATAATGAACTGAATAGTCTGAAGAAAATGCCAATTTTAAAATTAGGACAAAACAAAGGAGGCTTGATTGCTGAACAGAGACCAAATAGAGAAAAACCATTTGGTTTGTTGGCGCAACGAACAGTAGGTGTGTTAAGAAATGTTAATCCTGTGGGAATTGAAAGAGCATTTAATCAAACACTTTCAGGGGTAGATGGTAAGCATCTGAAAAGGAAAATTGCAAAAGGAGTTTGGGTGCCACAAGATGCGGAAGGAAATAGATTGCCAAGAGCAGGAAATAATGTAATTACTACTATCAATACCGATATGCAGGATGTTGCTGAAAAGGCTTTGGAAAATACATTGTTACATCATGATGCAGATTGGGGTTGTGTGGTGTTGATGGAAGTGGAAACTGGAGAGGTTAAAGTAATTGCCAATCTTAAAAAGCAGGAAGATGGAAGTGTGAGGGAACTTTTTAATTATGCAATGGCTAAGCATGTTTCGCCAGGGTCTACTTTTAAGTTGGCCTCAGTAATTGCAGGGTTAGAAGATGGTTTTTTTAAGGTAGAGGATTCTGTTAGAACATATGGAGGGCAGTTTACTTTTTACGATAGAGTGATGAAAGATTCTAAACTAGGAATTTATGATAACATTACCATTGAAAGAGCTTTTGTAAAATCGTCAAATGTTGGTATTTCTCGTATAGTTTTTGATAATTATAAAGGTAGCCCTACGGTATTTACGGATAGGATTTATAAAATGGGCTTAAGTACTCCTTTAGAATTAGAATTGCCATTCCCAAATAATTTAAAATCACCAATCCCGAATAAAGGAAGTTGGTCAGGGGTAACATTGCCTTGGATGTCTATTGGGTATGAGATGCAATTAACGCCTATACATATGCTTACTTTTTACAATGCAGTAGCAAATAAAGGGAAGATGGTGAAGCCAATTTTTACATCAGCAATTAGTCGTGATGGTAGAATAATTGAAGAGTATACTACTCAAGTGATAAATCCGGCTATTTGTTCCAAGGCAACTATTGATGCGGTAATGCCTTTGCTTGTTGGTGTGGTGGAAGATGGTACTGCCAAAAATATTAAAACAAATAATTATTTAATAGCAGGAAAAACAGGGACAACAGTAATTAATTTTAATAACAGAGAAGAGGGAGAAGGAAAAGAATATCAAGCCTCTTTTGCTGGTTTTTTTCCAGCTGATAATCCAAAATATTCCTGCATAGTGGTGGTAAATAATCCTAAAGAAAACGGGCATTACGGAGGGTCAGTTGCTGCACCAATCTTTAAGGAATTGGCGGATAAGGTGTATGCTTCTGATATGAGTATTCATAAAGCATTACAGCAATCGGATGTACTAGCAAGTTTGCCTAAGGTGAAACAAGGAAGTGTTGAGGAAGTGAATAAAGTTTTGTCTGAATTTGATATAAATACTACTTCAACTGATGAACAATGGATGGTTTCTAAAACATTAAAAACTGAGGTGCTTTTAGAAGTGAGAAAAGTGGAAAGAGATTTGCAAAATGGAAATATGCCTGATTTAAGGGGGATGGGTATTCAAGATGCGATTTACTTGTTGGAATCCTATGGGTTAATTGTTAAAATTACTGGAATTGGAGCTGTGCAATCTCAGTCCATTGCAAAAGGAAAGCGCTTTACAAAAGGAAGTGTTATTAAACTAGAATTAGCGTAATGAATTTACAAGATTTATTATATAAAGTAAGTGTTTTAAAAGTAGTGGGAACTACTAATTTTGAGGTTGTTGATATAGCTTTTGATTCTAGAAAAGTAAAAGAGAATTCTTTATTTGTTGCGGTAAAGGGTACTGTCTCTGATGGGCATACTTATATTGAGCAAACGATAAAGGCGGGTGCTGCTGTTATTGTTTTGGAAGATATGCCTGCTGTTTTGGATGATAATATCACTTATGTTCAGGTGAATGACAGCAATATTGCTTTAGGAATCATAGCCGCTAATTTTTATGACAATCCTTCTGAAAAGATAAAGTTATTAGGGGTAACAGGTACAAATGGTAAGACTTCAATTGTAAGTATGCTAAGCCAAATGTTTTCTTTATTGAATGTAAAAGTGGGCATGCTTTCTACAATTCAGAATAAAATTGTTGATGAGGTTATTCCTTCTACTCATACTACTCCTGATGCTTTGCAACTTAATTTTTTATTGAATGAAATGATAAATGCAGGTTGTGAATATTGTTTTATGGAAGTGAGTTCTCATGCTATTGCTCAAGGGAGAATTTCAGGATTGCATTTTTCTGGAGGAGTATTTACAAATATAACTCATGATCATTTGGATTACCATAACACCTTTGCTGAATACCGTGATGTAAAAAAATCCTTCTTTGATATGTTGCCAAAATCAGCTTTTGCACTTACAAATAAAGATGATAAAAATGGTATGAAGATGCTAGAGGGAACAAAAGCTGAAAAATATACTTATGCGCTTAAGTCAGTTGCTGATTATAAATGTAGAGTGCTGGAAAATCAGTTTGAAGGAATGTTATTAAACATCAATAAAGTAGATGTTTGGGTGAAATTGATTGGGGGATTTAATGCTTACAATATGCTTTCGGTTTATGCAATTGCTAATCAGTTTGGTTTTGATGACTATGAAGTGCTTACGGCACTGAGTATGCTTGATTCAGCTGAGGGGAGATTTCAATATTTGCAGTCTCAAGAAAAGATTACAGCTATAGTTGACTATGCGCATACAGATGATGCGTTAAAGAATGTAATTTCTACTATAAATAATATCCGATCAAATGCTGAGCAGTTAATAACGGTAGTTGGTTGTGGTGGCGATAGAGATAAAACTAAACGACCATTAATGGCGGGGGTTGCTTGTGATTTAAGTAATCAAGTTATTCTTACTGCTGACAATCCAAGGTCAGAAAACCCAGATGCAATTATTGAAGATATGGTAGCAGAGTTGGATCCTGTTCAGAAGAAAAAAGTGTTGGTTATTATAGATAGAGCTCAAGCAATTAAAACGGCTTGCAGGTTAGCCAATGCAAATGATATTATATTAGTTGCAGGAAAAGGACATGAAAAATATCAAGAAATTAATGGCGATAAATTCCCATTTGACGATTTAGAAGAACTCAAACAATCATTAAATATAATTACACAATAATGTTATACTACTTATTTGAATACCTACAAAGTGCCTATGATTTTCCTGGAGCAGGACTGTTTCAGTATATTTCTTTTCGTGCAGCAATGGCGATTATTACTTCCCTTTTAGTGTCCTTAGTTTTTGGTGGTAAAATCATTAATATTATCCGTAACAAGCAAATTGGCGAACAAGTAAGAGAGCTGGGTTTAGCAGGAGAGGAAAGTAAAAAAGGAACACCAACTATGGGAGGGTTAATCATTTTGGCAGCTATTCTTATTCCTACTTTATTGTTTACTAAACTGGATAATATCTACATCATTATTATGATAGTTTCAACACTTTGGTTGGGAGCTATTGGCTTTATTGATGATTACATCAAGGTGTACAAAAAAGACAAAGAAGGATTGGCAGGAAGGTTCAAAATTTTAGGTCAAGTTGGGATAGGGTTAATTGTTGGTTTGGTAATGGTTTTTCATGGAGATATTGTGGTAAAAGAAGATGTGAAAATAACTTCAGAAAGTCAAGTGATTGGAACAGTTGATGTGGCTCAAAAATCTTTAAAAACTACAACTCCATTTTTTAAGAATAATGAATTTAACTATGAATCAATAACTTCATGGATGGGCGATACTGCAAAAGATTACGCATGGATTTTCTTTATCTTGATGGTGGTAATTATCATAACGGCAGTTTCCAATGGAGCAAATATGACGGATGGTTTGGATGGCTTGGCAACAGGAACTTCTGCAGTAATTGGAGCAACTCTTACCATTTTCGCTTATGTATCTGGTAATATTATTGCTGCTGATTATCTGAATATCATGTACATTCCTAATACAGGTGAATTAGTAATTTATATGTCTGCTTTTGTAGGGGCATGTGTAGGGTTTATGTGGTATAATTCTTATCCGGCACAAGTATTTATGGGAGATACAGGTTCTTTAGCTTTAGGAGGAATTATTGCAGTAGTTGCTATTCTAATCCGTAAGGAATTACTCATCCCTATTTTATGTGGAATATTCTTAATTGAGAATGTATCTGTGATGTTGCAGGTAGGTTATTTTAAATATACAAAAAAGAAATATGGTGTAGGAAAGCGTGTCTTTAAGATGGCTCCATTGCATCATCATTACCAAAAATTAGGGATGCACGAAAGTAAAATTGTAACAAGGTTTTGGATTGTAGGAATCATGTTGGCAGTAATAACAGTGGTTACTTTAAAATTGAGGTAATGGCAAAAAGAATAGTCGTACTAGGTGCAGGGATTAGTGGAATTGGGGCGGCTGTTTTAGCAAAGCAAAAAGGGTTTGATGTTTTTGTTTCGGATAAAGGAATAATTAAGGATGATAATAAAGCAGTTCTTTTAAATAATGAGATTGAGTGGGAAGAAGGAAAACATACTTATAAGCAAATATTAAATGCGAATGAGGTGATTAAAAGTCCTGGAATACCAGATACTGTTGATATAATTCAGCAATTAGCAGTGAAAAATATTCCTATAATATCAGAAGTAGAATTTGCTTTTAGGTATACTAGAGCTAAGATTGCAGCTGTCACTGGAAGTAATGGAAAAACAACAACTACTTTACTCTTAGGTCATGTACTAAAAAGTGCAGGGCTTGATGTATTGGTTGCGGGAAATGTAGGGTTTGGTTTTGCACTTTCTATTGCTGAGCGAGATTACGATTATATCGTTTTGGAGTTGAGTAGTTTTCAGTTAGATGGTATACAAAACTTTAGAAGTGATGTGGCGATATTACTGAATATTACTCCTGATCATTTGGATAGGTATGATTATAAACTGGAAAATTATGCAGCATCAAAATTTAGGATTACTAAAAACCAAACCGAGCAAGATGTATTGATTTATAATTCAGATGACGCATTGATAAAGGTACTCAATACAAAAGCAAAAAAACTCCCAATCTCATTAAAGTCAGAACAAACAGAAGGAGGGTTTTATAATAACAATGAAATAATAATTAATTTAAATAACAAAACTATGACCATGCAAGAACTAGCCCTACAAGGCAAACACAACATTTTCAACTCAATGGCAGCCGCTATGGCAGCAAGAGTTTTTGAAGTAAAGGATACGGTTATCCGTCAAGCAATGATTGATTTCCAAAATGTAGAACACAGATTGGAATATGTACTTACTGTTCATGGTATCGATTTTGTAAATGATTCCAAAGCAACTAATGTAAATGCTTGTTGGTATGCGCTTGAAAGCATGACTAAGGATGTCGTTTGGATTGTAGGTGGTGTTGATAAAGGAAATGACTATACTGAGTTAGCGAGTATGGTAGATGAAAAAGTAAAGGCTATAATCTGTCTAGGAGAGAATAATGAAAATATTATAGATGCTTTTAGAGGAAAAGTGGATACTATTGTTCAGGCTTCAAATATGCAAGAAGCAGTAAGTCAATCTTATGCTTTAGCAAGGAAAGAGGATGTTGTTTTGTTGTCACCTGCTTGTGCAAGTTTTGATTTGTTTGCAAACTATGAGGATAGAGGTTTTCAGTTTAAAAAAGAAGTGCGTAATCTTTAAATGAGTTCTTGGATTAAAAATATCAATCTTGAAGGGGATAAAACAATTTGGGGAGTAGTCCTTGTATTATCTTTATTTTCAGTGGTAGTTGTGTATAGTACTGCAGGTTGGCATTCTTTATTCAATCATATTACAAAGTTATTGCTTGGTTTGTTTGCTATGTATGTAGTGCATAAAATCAAGTTTAAGTATTTTTCAAAACTTGGGCAGATAGGATTTATTTTTAGTTTAGTTTTATTGGTTTTAGTCTTGCTTATAGGGGTGAGTATCAATGGAGCTTCAAGGTGGTTGCAAATTGCTGGTCAACAATTTCAACCTTCTGATGTAGCAAAATTGACAATACTTATTTTTATGGCTCGGCAGATTAGTAAGCATAGGGAATACCTGAATGATCTTAAGGATTTAATCTGGTATGTATTGGGACCTTTAGTTTTGGTTTGTCTTTTAATTCTACCGAATAATTTTTCCACTGCAGCTTTGGTTTTTATCAATGGATTGGTGTTGATGTTTGTTGGGAAAATTAGAATTAAATTCATTGCTGGGATTATAGGGGTTGCATTTGTAGGTACGCTTACTATTTACAGTACTGCAAAATTTACTCCTTTGGGAACCAAAATTATGCCAAGGTCAGCTACTTGGGTAAGTCGTATTGATAGTTTTTTTATTGATGCAGAGGGAGATGAACAAACAAAAGATTTTCAGCAAACACAGGCTTTAGTGGCGATACAAAACGGAGGGGTAACAGGAGTTGGTCCAGGAAAAAGTACGCAAAGAAGCATTTTGCCTTATTCCTCTTCCGATTTTATTTATGCTATTATTATTGAAGAGTATGGGTTGATAGGTGGGGTAATGGCTTTGTTATTTTATTTAATTTTAATGTTTAGAGCTATCCGAATAGCATTGAGAGTAGAGAGTGTGTTTGGTAGCTTGCTTACCATAGGACTTATGTTTTCTTTGGTTTTTCAAGCCTTAATAAATATGTTAGTTTCGGTAGAGATTATGCCAGTTACTGGGCAAACTTTACCTTTGATAAGTATGGGAGGAACCTCAATCGTATTTTCGTGTATTGCCATTGGGATAGTATTAAGTGTAAGCAGAGATGCAACAGATAGGACTTATGAAAAAGCTTAAAGTAATCATTAGTGGAGGAGGTACAGGGGGGCATATTTTCCCTGCCATTGCTATTGCAAAAGCAATGGAAAAAAAAGTAGAAAAAGTAGAATTCTTATTTGTGGGAGCTGAGGATAGAATGGAGATGGAAAAAATTCCTGCAGCAGGATATAAAATTGTTGGGCTTTGGATTAGTGGTTTGCAAAGAAACTTGAGTAGGCGTAACTTATTGTTCCCTTTTAAGGTGATGAGTAGTTTACTGAAAGCAAGAAAAATTGTGAAGCAGTTTAAACCTGATTTGGCCATTGGAACAGGAGGTTATGCTAGTGGACCTTTACTTTTTGCTGCTGCAAAAAAAGGTGTTCCATCACTTATTCAAGAACAAAATTCTTACCCTGGAATTACCAATAAGATTCTTTCAAAATATGTGCAAAAAGTATGTGTTGCTTGCGATAATATGGAAAGATTTTTCGGAAATGAAAAACTGATTATTACAGGAAATCCTATCCGTGAGGATATTTTAGGTTTTGACACTAAAGTAGAGCAGGGGAGAAAACACTTTAATATAGATGATTCAAAACCAACTGTATTGGTGGTAGGTGGAAGCTTGGGTGCTAGGACTATTAATGAAGCTATTGCTGAAAATATTGAAGGGTTTAAAACAGCTGATGTAAATTTAATCTGGCAAACAGGAATCTCTTTTCAAGATAAATCACAAGAAATTATTTCAGCAGTAAATGTGCCAGGAATTCAGGCGCATACTTTTATAAAAGAAATGGATTTGGCTTATGCAGCTGCTGATATTATTGTGTCGAGAGCAGGGGCAATTGCTATCTCGGAATTATGCTGTGTGGGCAAGCCAATCATCTTAGTTCCGTCTCCTTATGTTTCTGAAAATCATCAGTATAAAAATGCACAATCCTTAGTTAATAAGAATGCAGCACTGCTTGTTGAGGACAAGGAGGCAAGCCGTAAACTTGTAAGTACACTTATGGAATTAGTGAAAGATAATAGTTTGCAGCAGTCCCTAAGTAGTAATATTAAAAAATTAGCAATTAAAAATGCAGCTGATGAGATAGCAGAAATTGCATTACGTTTAATAAAATGAACCTAGATTTATACAAACATATTTACTTAATTGGTATTGGCGGGATAGGTATGAGTGCTTTGGCGCGCTATTTCAATGCTAGGGGTAAGCATGTTTGTGGGTATGATAAAGTACAATCTGCATTGTGTAAGGAACTGGAAAGTGAGGGGATTAAAATTCATTATTCTGAGGGGATAGAACATATTCCTCAAGCCATTAAAGACGCTACTTATAATGAGATATTGGTAATTTATACGCCTGCAATTCCTGCTAATAATCCTGAGTTAGACTATTTTAGGGAGAAAGGATTTAAACTACACAAACGAGCGGAAGTTTTAGGAATGATTAGTAGTCAGTCCTATACTATTGCAGTGGCAGGTACACATGGAAAAACAACAACTTCAGCTATTTTAGCACATATTTTATATAATGCAGGAAAGCAATCTACTGCATTTTTAGGAGGGATTAGTAGAAATTACAATACGAACTTACTATTAGCTGAAAAAGGAAATATCCTTATTGTAGAAGCGGATGAATACGATAGATCGTTTTTGCAATTAAAACCTGATGTTGCTATCATCACTTCAGTGGATGCTGACCACTTAGATATTTATGAAGATAAGGAAGATTTACATAAGACCTTTAAGCAATTTGCTTCACAGATAAAACAGAAGGGAGTTTTGTTAGTTGAAGAGTCAATAGCTATTGATTTTCCTACTCCTGAGGATGGTGCAAAACTTTCCTATTCTGCTTTAAGTAAAGCAGATTATTATGCTGAAAATATAAGAGTAAAAGAAGGAAAAATGCTTTTTGATATGACTGCTTTGGATATATTGCCAGGAATGACTTATGAAAAGAAGCAAGAAGATTTAGAATTTATTTTGCCAGGGGTTCATAATGTGAGTAATGCAGTTGCAGCATCAGCAGTAGCCTGTTATTTAGGTTTGTCATGTGAAAATATAATGCAAGGCTTATCCACTTTTGAAGGTATAAATAGAAGATTTGATGTTCATATTAACTCTAAAGAATTGGTTTATGTTGATGATTATGCTCATCATCCTGAAGAAGTAAATGCAACAATAAATGCAGCTAAACAATTATTTCCGGAGCGTGAAATTACAGTAGTATTTCAACCGCATTTATTTTCGCGTACTCAGGATTTTGCACAGGAGTTTGCAGACTCATTGTCTTTGGCTGATCAGCTTATTTTGTTGGAGATCTACCCAGCAAGAGAAGAGCCAATTGAAGGAGTAAACGCTAAAATGCTACTGGATTTATGCACTAATCCAAAGAAAGAAACTTGCAGTAAAGAAGAGTTATTAGAGGTGTTAGCAGGAGAAAAATTAGATGTGTTGCTTACTTTAGGTGCTGGCGATATTGGGGCATTAGTTCAGCCAATAAAACACATGCTTAACTAATGAAACAAGTCTTTCAAATATTAAAATGGGGAATGCTTTTGGCATTAACGGTAGTTGTTCTGGCGTTTACAAATAAAAAGCAAGACCAACAATTGGTGCAGTTGAATCAGATAAATATTGAAGCTTCAGTAGATGAATTTGTAACTGAACAAATTGCTTTAGAATATATTGAAAAACACAATTTTGATTTTGATAGTGTTGTTCTTTCTGAGTTTTACTTAAATGATTTAGAGGCTACTTTGTTAAGTCATCCTGCAGTAAAAAAGGTAGAGGTCTATAGCAATCAGGAAGGAGTGATGAATGTTAAACTGGAACAAAGAAAAGCAGTAGTAAGAATAAAAACTACAAGTGCTGATTATTATTTGGATGAAGATGGGTTAGAAATGTCACTTTCCAGAAACTATACTCCAAGAGTATTGGTTGTAAGTGGTGATGCAAACCCTTTACATCATGAAGATATTTTCAGCTTTGTAAAAACAATAAATAAGAGTGAATTTTGGAAATCACAAATTACTCAGTTGCATTTTCAGGAAGATGAAGTAATTTTAATTCCAAGGGTAGGAAATCAAAAAATACATTTTGGAACTCTTACAGATATCAATGAAAAGTTAGAAAATTTATATCAATTTTATAAGCAAGCTATGCCTTTAAAAGGCTGGCAAACTTATAGCGATATTAGTTTAAAGTATAGCAATCAAATTGTGTGTACAAAAAAATAAGAATTATGGAACAAAGCAATCAACAACTAAATACAGGGGACTACATGGTAGGGCTTGATATTGGTACTACCAAGATATCTGTAATGATTGGCAGGAAAAATCAATATGATAAACTGGAGATATTGGGTACGGGTAGAGCGGTATCAAATGGTGTTGCTAGAGGAATAGTTGCAAATATTGACAAGACTGTGCTTTCAATAAAAGAGGCAGTAGATGAAGCTAAGCAAAAATCTGGTGTTAATATTGATGAGGTATTTGTAGGAATTGCTGGTCAGCATATTAAAAGCTTGCAGCATAGAGGTGAGATTGTAAGAGATAATATTGATGTAGAGATTGATAAAGCTGATATTGAGAAATTAAAATCCAATATGTTTAAGCTAATTACTATTCCAGGTGAAGAAGTGATTCATGTTATCCCTCAAGAATATACAGTAGATGGTGAAGATGGAATTCAGGATCCTAAAGGAATGGCGGGTGTGAAACTAGAAGCTAACTTCCATGTGATTACAGCTCAAGTTGGTGCAGTGCGTAATATTATGAGGTGTGTGGAAAAAGCAGGGTTAACGCCAAAGGAATTAGTGTTAGAGCCTTTTGCTTCAGCAGTAGCTACTTTGGATGAAGATGAATTGAGAGAAGGAGTTGCTTTAGTTGATATTGGTGGTGGTACAACTGATGTGGCTATCTTTTTGGATAATATAATTAGACATACGGCTGTAATTCCTTTTGGTGGAAATGTAATTACTAAGGATATAAAAACAGGTTTGTCAATTTTAGAAAAACAAGCAGAGTTATTGAAAATAAAATTTGGTTCGGCAATGTATACTGAGGATCAAGAAAATGTAATGGTTTCAATTCCTGGTTTAAGAGGGAGGGAGCCTAAAGAAATAGCAGTAAAAAACTTATCAGAAATTATTGGAGCTCGGTACAAAGAGATTATTGATTTAGTGTACCATCAAATTAAAGTTTCAGGGTATGAGAATAAATTAATGACAGGAATTGTAATTACTGGTGGAGGTGCACAAATAAGAAACCTAAAACAACTTGTTGCTTTTGTTACAGGAAAGGAAACTCGAATTGGTTACCCGAATGAACACTTAGGAAGTGAATCAAAAGATGCAGTGGTTAGCCCAATGTACGCAACTGGAGTTGGTTTGGTACTTAAAGGATTTGAACATGCTGAGAATTTAAAACCACAAAAACCTGTGGTAAATGAACCAGAAGATGTAGGTGAAGAAGTTGAAGAAGAAGTAGGAAAAGAACCTACATTGATTGATAGAATATCAGGATGGTTTACTGAAGAAAATATAGACTAATAAATAATTAATAATAAATTCAAAAAAAGAAAATTATGAGCGCAATTGACTTAGGAATGGATTTCCAAATGCCAAAAAACCAATCATCACAAATAAAAGTGATGGGTATTGGTGGTGGAGGTAGTAATGCTGTTAACTACATGTACGAACACGGGATTAAAGGAGTAGATTTTGTAATCTGTAATACAGATGCACAAGCTCTTGAAGCAAGTCCAGTTCCAATTAAAATTCAGTTAGGAGCTAACTTAACAGAAGGTTTAGGTGCAGGTTCTAATCCTGATGTTGGTAAAAGAGCAGCTGAGGAAAGTGCTGATAGAATTACAGAACTTTTGGATGCGAATACTAAAATGTTATTCTTGACTGCAGGAATGGGTGGTGGTACTGGTACTGGTGCTGCCCCTGTAATTGCTGAAATTGCGCGTGAAAAAGGAATCTTGACAGTTGGTGTAGTAACTAATCCGTTTTCTACTGAAGGAGGCTACCGTAAGCAATATGCTGAAGATGGTTTAGCAGAATTGAAAAAGTATGTAGATACTTTGTTAATTATTAATAATGATAAATTAATTGAAGTGTATGGCGACCTTACTTTTACCCAAGCGTTCGGGAAAGCAAATGAGGTATTAAATACAGCTACAAAGGGAATTGCTGAGGTGATTTCACAACATTTATTAGTGAATATTGATTTAAATGATGCTCGTAAAGTATTAGAAAATAGTGGTACTGCTGTGATGGGCCAATCTGAAGCAACTGGTGAAAACAGAGCTATTGAGGCTGTGATGGGTGCTTTGGATTCTCCATTGTTAAATGATAACGATATTACTGGCGCTCAGCAAGTATTGTTAAAAATAGTAACGGGTACAGGTGATGATGAAATTAAGATGTCAGAACTGTTTAAAATTAAGAATAAAATACAAGAGGCTGCAGGAAGAAATGTAAATATTATTGAAGGAATTGGTATTGATCCTGATTTAGGGGCTGCTGTAAGTGTTACAGTTGTTGCAACAGGTTTTGAAGAAAAAAGAAAGCCAAAAGAACCTACAATAGTTGATTTGAATGATAGAGATTCAAAAAGAGATTACAAAGAAGAAGTTAAAGATGAAAAAACAAATATAGCCTTAGATGTTGATCCTGTGGTTAGCACTTTGTCTCTTGATAGTCCTCAGCAAGCATTGGATTTGGATGAAGAAGAGTATGTTGCTCCAGTTGATAATTCAATGACTTTTGGGATGCCAGAAGCAGTTGAAACTATTCCTCAAATTACTGAAGAGAAAAAAATTGTTTTTGAGTTAAATATTGATGAGGAAGAATCTCCTGAAGAGGTGATAACTGCTATCATGGAAGATGCACCACAAGTAGAAATGAAAACGGTTGTTTTGGAAATGGATGAAGAAAATATAGTAGAAGAAGAAACTTTGCAAACTATGGAAAGCGCTCCTGTTAGTACAGATACTATGAAGGTTGAGGCAAGAGAAAGAGAGACTAGGCTAAGAGCTATCTCTCAGCAATTGCGTACGCCTTCAGGATTAACGAATTTGGAAGATGTGCCAGCTTATAAGCGAAATAATGTAGAATTGGAAGAAACAACTCATTCTGCTGAAAATGAAATATCAACTTATACTTTAAGTGATGGAAAAAATAATACTACAGAATTAAAGCAAAACAATTCTTTTTTGCACGATAATGTAGATTAACGATATGTAATTTGACTGTTTTTTTATTGAAAAGCTCTACTGTATCGGTAGGGCTTTTCAATTTACTATGCATAGCATAACACTTTATTTTAGGTTACTTATTTTTGTTCTGTAATCAAACTTATTGAATTATGAGAAAACTAATACTACTGTTAATTGCACTAACTACATTCATGAATGTAAGTTATGCCTCTTTTCCAATTACAGATACTTTGCAGGTAAAACAAGATACGATACAAACAGAAGAAATTAAACAGTATCACCAATCTTTATTGAAAATGGGTATTGATTTGAGTTCTTGCAAATGTGTGAGTTGCAGGAATGGTATAGCTCCATTAACAAATACCAGAGAAGTAAATAAACCACCAAATCAATTTCAAAGAATATGGTTGCCAATAATAATAGTAATGGCCATTTTAGCAATCGTGCTTGTGCTTTTGCTTTTTAGATGGGCTGATAATTTCGATAAATCTGGAGGGATCGGAGTTGGATAAAAAATCCCCACCAAATTGGCAGGGATTTTAAATTATCTATCGCATTGCGATTACATCATTCCTGGCATACCGCCACCACCCATTGGAGGCATAGCTGGAGTATCTTCTTTTATTTCAGCAATAACACATTCAGTAGTCAATAACATTCCTGCAACTGAGGCCGCATTTTCAAGGGCAACTCGAACAACTTTAGCGGGGTCAATTACACCAGCCTTGTAAAGGTTTTCATATACTTCAGTTTTAGCATTAAATCCAAAATCTCCTTTTCCATCACGTACCTTAGCAACAATCACACTCCCTTCCAATCCTGCATTTTCAACTATTTGTCTCAATGGTTCTTCAGCAGCTCTGGTTATGATATTGATTCCTGTTTGTTCGTCATCATTATCTCCTTTAAGTTTTGCTAACTTATCAGTTGCACGCACAATAGCAACACCACCTCCAGGAACAATTCCTTCTTCAACAGCAGCTCTTGTAGCAGCCAATGCATCATCAACTCTGTCTTTCTTTTCCTTCATCTCTACTTCAGTAGGAGCGCCAACATACAACACAGCAACACCACCTGCTAGTTTTGCTAATCTCTCTTGTAGTTTCTCCTTGTCGTAATCGGAACTAGTACTTTCTATTTGAGCTTTAATTTGGTTTACTCTTGCTTTGATAGTGTTAGAATCTCCAGCACCATTTACAAGAGTTGTATTGTCCTTGTCAATTGTAATTTTTTCAGCAGAACCCAACATTTCCAAAGTAGTACTTTCCAATTTAAAACCTCTTTCTTCCGAAACTACTGTTCCGTTCGTAAGGATAGCAATATCTTCTAGCATTGCTTTTCTTCTATCCCCAAAACCTGGAGCTTTTACTGCTGATACTTTTAGTGCGCCTCTTATCTTATTTACAACTAAAGTAGATAGTGCTTCACCGTCAACATCTTCAGCAATTATGACCAATGGCCTTCCTGCTTTTGCAGTTTGTTCCAATATTGGTAAAAGATCTTTCATTGCTGAAATCTTTTTGTCATAAATAAGGATAAATGGATTCTCCATATTTGCCTCCATCTTGTCAGCATCAGTAATAAAGTAAGGTGATAAATATCCTCTATCAAACTGCATTCCCTCTACAACCTCAACATGCGTTTCAGTTCCTTTTGCTTCTTCAACAGTAATTACTCCTTCTGTTTTTACTTTCTTCATTGCCTCAGCAATTAGCGAGCCAATTACATTGTCATTATTAGCCGATATACTTGCTATTTGCTCAATCTTATCATAAGAATTACCTACTTTTTTAGCTTGTGATTTAATGTCTTCAATCAGCACTTTTACGGCCTTGTCAATTCCTCTTTTTACATCCATAGGATTTGCTCCTGCAGCTACATTTTTAAGCCCTGAAGTAATAATAGCTTGTGCCAATACGGTTGCAGTTGTTGTTCCATCTCCTGCTAAGTCATTGGTGTTACTTGCTACTTCTTTCACCATCTGAGCACCCATGTTTTCTATTGCATCTTCTAATTCAATTTCTTTTGCAACTGTCACTCCATCTTTAGTTATTGTAGGTCCTCCAAAACTTTTTCCAATAACTACATTTCTTCCCTTTGGTCCTAAAGTTACTTTTACTGCATTCGCTAAGGCGTCTACTCCTCTTTTTAATGCATCTCTTGATTCTATATCAAATGTGATTTCTTTTGCCATGTTATATTATTTTATGATTGCTAAAATGTCCGACTCTCTCATTATAAGATAATCTTCTCCCTCATGTTGTAGTTCAGTTCCTGCATATTTTCCGTAAAGGATATTGTCCCCAACTTTTACAGTTATAGGGTTATCCTTTGTTCCTTTTCCGCAAGCAATTACGCTACCTTTTTGTGGTTTTTCTTGTGCAGTGTCTGGTATTATAATTCCTGATGCAGTAGTGGTTTCGGCTGCTGCTTGCTTAATGATTACTCTATCAGCAAGTGGGATGATGTTTATCTTTGACATATTTAAAGTTTTATTAGTTGTTTTATAATGCTATACTAATGCACAAAGTGTGCCATAGCAAAAGCTGTCCAAAATAAATGAAATTATGGCAGATTTAACGCAAAGCGTTTATGTTTCTTGAAAAATAGTAGGAAATTTTAGCTGAATAACACAGCTTAAATAATTACTCTCCCTGAGTTGGGTTGGCTGGTAAGTTAGGAATTACTGCATTGTCAATTTGTTCCTGTGCTTTTATTTCAACAGTATCTTCAGTATTATTTCTTGGGATAGCAAAGTTTGATAATAAGCTTAAAGATATTAATGCGATTGCTAAAGTCCAAGTTGCTTTTTCTAGAAAGTCAGTTGTTTTTTTAGCGCCCATAATTTGGTTTCCACCTCCGCCACCAAATGAAGATGATAAACCACCACCTTTAGGATTTTGAACTAATACAACTAATACTAATAGGATAGATGTTATGATGATAAGGATTGCAAAAATCGTGTACATTTTATTTTTCTTTTAATTTATTGATCAATTTAATTTGGTTTGCAAATAAACTATTTTTTTCTGGATATTTCAAACATAATTTTTCATAAGCCGAAATAGCCTTTTCATAATGCCCTTGCTCCAAGTAAACCTTTGCTAAAGTAGGAGTGACTAAGTCATTATTTTCAATCAAACTTTCCTTTGCTACATCAATAGGTTTAAAGAAAGTAGTCTTTTTAGGTTTGCTAACACTTACTTTTTTGTCAATAAAATTATCAATTAGTTGTTTTGTTCTTGGTTTAGGTGTGCGGTCAATTTTCTTTACTTTTGAAAGTGCTAACCATTCTGAAAAAGAGTATTCTTCCTCTTTTTCGAATGATAAAGGTTGGCCAATTTCTAAAGCCTGTTCAGTGCTTTGTTTATAGCTACTATCAGCCGAGATTGCCTGAGATTTAACTTTATTTTGTGTAATAAGTTTGAAAAGCAGCTTTCTATCCAAAGAATATATAGCCGCTTTTTTTAATTGCCTATTGTAGCGAATACTGTCCATATTTAATAATCCTTTGGAAAGTAAAAGCTGGGCAGTTTGGAAATAAGGAAATTCATGCAGTAAGCTATCTATTTTCACTACATTTTCTCCATTTATTCTTTGAGGAGCTTGAATATGTGCTATTACATTAATCATCACCAATTTACAAATGCTTTGTTAAACACATCTTCCGCTAATTCATTTGTGATTTCTTCAATCAAAGTACTTTCAATATCAGATATGTTTTGTGCGCTATCATAATCACGATAACGGCTAAAGGTATTCTCAAAGTTGTTTTCAACATTAAAACTATTGTTATAGTTAACTTTTATAGCAATAGTCAGTCTGTTTTTCCCAGCAGTTTCATTTGCTTTAATTGCCATTGGTTTTATCTGATATTTACTGATGTGGCCTCTAAAACTTAAATCTCCTTCATTTTCGCTAAGTGTTAAGTTTGTCTGCTCTAAGAATATATCTTTTAGCCTTTCAGTAAAAACTTGACTTAAAGTAGGCTGTACAGTAGCGGATTTATTGTTAAAATATTGTACGGATACTGTTTTTGCCTCACTAGGTATTGAAGCTCCAGTAAAGGAATATATTCCACAAGATGCTATGGAAAAACTCAGTAAAATTGTGTAAATTAGTTTCATTATAACCCGAATTCTTTTAGTTTTCTGTACAATGTTCGTTCTGAAATTCCAAGCTCTTCAGCAGCATCTTTTCGTTTTCCTTTGTGCTTTAATAATGATTTTTCAATCAACCTTTTTTCTTGATCAAATAAAGATAAAGATTCTTCAATTTCTATCGTGTTTTCTGCAGGAGTATTTATGTTGAAATCTTGCTCATTATTATCTGTAAAAATAGCAGGATTTATATTGTTTAATATTTCAGTTCCTCCTTCCTTTTGCATTAGGTCAAAAGTAATCTTTTTAAGTTCTGTAAGGTCTCTTTTCATATCAAAAAGCACCTTGTATAATATTTCCCTTTCTGATAAATCCGCTTTATTCTTGTCTTCAAACTTAACTAACCCTCCAACTGAAGTATCAGGTAATTGCTCTTGTAATTTATTAGCCGTTATCATCCTTTCTTTTTCAATAACTGAAAGTTGGGCAATAAAATTGCGCAATTGCCTTATATTTCCTGGCCAAGAATATTCTTTTAAAATGGTAACGGCATCATCCGTAAGTCGTATTGGTGGTGTATTGTACTGTTCCGCAAAGTCAGCAGCAAACTTTCTGAATAATAAATGAATGTCATCTCCTCTTTTTCTAAGTGCAGGTAATTGTATGCTTATGGTATTTAGACGGTAATATAAATCCTCACGGAATTTGCCTTGCTTAACAGCTTCAGGAAGATTTACATTTGTTGCTGCAATAATTCTAACATCAGTTTGTTGGGCTTTGGAAGACCCTACCTTTATTATTTCTCCATTTTCTAATACTCTTAATAACCTTGCTTGTGAGGCCATTGGTAATTCACCTACTTCATCTAAAAATATTGTCCCTCCATTTGCGGCTTCAAAGTATCCTTTTCTGCTGTCATGCGCTCCTGTGAACGAACCTTTTTCGTGACCAAATAACTCACTGTCAATTGTCCCTTCAGGAATTGCACCACAGTTTACAGCGATATAAGGATTGTGTTTTCTTTTACTATTCTGATGAATAATTTTTGGAATATTTTCTTTTCCAGTTCCACTTTCTCCTACAATTAAAATAGAAATATCAGTAGGGGCAACCTGCAAGGAAACATCAATTGCTCTTGCTAGTTTTGGGCTGTTTCCAATAATGCCGAACCTTTGTTTTGCTTGTTGACTATTCATAATTACAATACTTTACCTTTTAGGGTTGCTGATGTACATTCCTCAATTTTAACCATTACATAATCGCCTAATTTATGATTTTCTTTTTCAAAAATTACTGCTGAGTTATGAGTTGTTCTTCCGTAAAAATGTTGGTCTGATTTTTTTGAGAACCCTTCAATTAACACCTCATATGTCTCTCCTACTTTCGCTTCCATGTGCTGTAGAGCATTTGCTTGCTGTTTTTCAATAATCTCAGCTAATCTTCTTTGTTTTATGTCTGCAGGAACATTATCCTCCATTCTTGAAGCTGGCGTATTTGGCCTTACAGAATATTTGTACATGTATCCAAAGTCATAACCAACATAATCCATTAAGGATAGTGTTTCTTTATGGTCTTCTTCAGTTTCACTACAAAAGCCTATTATCATGTCCATTGAGATTGCACAATCAGGAATTCTGAGCTTAATCTCGTCAACTAATTTTAGGTACTTTTCTCTATCATACCCTCTATTCATAAGTTCCAATATGCGTGAACTTCCTGATTGAACAGGTAGGTGAATATGATGACAAATATTGTTGTGTTTTGCCATAGTTTCAATTACATCAATTCCCATATCTTGTGGGTTTGAAGTTGAAAAACGAATTCTTAATTTTGGATTTACTTGAGCTACTTTGTCCAAAAGATTAGCAAAAGTTAAGCTGTTTTCTTTTTTTGAATCAGTAGCTTTCTTAAAGTCTTTTTTTGCTCCTCCACCGTACCAAAGGTAGGAATCTACATTTTGCCCTAACAATGTAATTTCCCTATATCCATCATTGTATAAATCTTGACATTCTTTTAAGATGCTTTCCGGGTTTCTACTTCTTTCTCTACCTCTAGTGTAAGGTACAACACAAAATGTACACATGTTATCACACCCTCTTGTGATTGATACAAATGCAGTTACGCCATTTCCTCCTAAGCGAACAGGACTAATATCAGCATAGGTTTCCTCTAAGGATAAAAATACATTTACTGCTTTCTTTCCATCCTCAACTTGTGCAATTAAATTTGGCAAATCTCTATATGAATCAGGTCCAACTACAATATCTACTAATTTTTCTTCTTCAAGGAATTTTTCTTTTAAGCGTTCTGCCATACATCCTAAAACACCAACTAACATTCCAGGATTTTTATCTCTTTTGATAGAGTTATAGAATTCTAATCGTTTACGAACTGTAAGCTCTGCTTTTTCTCTAATTGAACATGTGTTCACAAAAACTAAGTCAGCTTCAGTAATATCTTTTGTTGTGGAAAAACCTTCATTAGTAAGAATGGAGGCAACAATTTCACTGTCTGAAAAATTCATTTGACAACCGTAACTTTCAATATACATTTTACGATTGGCTTTTTTATTTTCAGATAATTGTAAAACCTCTCCCTGTTTACTTTCATCAATATTTTTTTCTAACAACTTTTCTATGCTCATTTTTGTATCTTTGAAATGCAAAAATAGTAAAAAACTGACAATGTGGCAGTACATTATTTTACTTATATTATATATAATATAATGGAAACTGCCAAGTTTTTTTGATTTGTTTTATTCAAAAAAAGTTCCTTTAATTTGCAGCACATTTCTAAAACATATTAAAATGGCAAAGAACTTAGTGATTGTAGAATCACCCGCAAAGAAAAAGATAATACAAGGTTTTTTAGGAAAAGACTTTGTAGTAGAATCAAGTATTGGGCATATTAGAGATTTGCCTAAAAAAGGTGGGATGGCCATTGATATTGAAAATGGGTTTGAGCCTAATTATGTTATATCAGAAGATAAAACAAAGGTAGTTAGTCACCTTAAGAGTGTTGCAAAAAAAGCCGATACTGTTTGGCTTGCTACTGATGAGGATCGTGAGGGAGAGGCTATTGCATGGCACTTAACAGAGGCGTTAAAGCTAGATGCTAGCTCTACTAAAAGAATTGTATTTCATGAGATTACTAAGAAGGCAATTACTAAAGCAGTAGAAAACCCTAGAGTTTTAGATACTAATTTAGTTAATGCGCAACAAGCTAGGCGTGTATTAGATAGATTGGTTGGTTTTGAACTTTCTCCTGTTCTTTGGAGAAAAGTAAAACAAGGTCTCTCTGCTGGTCGTGTGCAATCAGTGGCTGTGCGTTTGATTGTGGAGCGTGAAAATGAAATTACGAACTTTACTCCTGTATCATCTTATAGAGTTGTTGCTTTTTTTATTAATAGTGATGGAAAGATAGTAAGATCAGAATTACCTCAAAGGTTTAAAGCGAATGAAGATGCTTATGCATTTATGGAAAAATGTAAAGATGCTACTTTTTCTGTAGCTTCTTTGGAGAAAAAGCCAGCAAAAAAATCGCCAACAGCACCTTTTACTACTTCAACATTACAGCAAGAAGCTTCTCGTAAATTAGGATTTTCAGTAAGTCAGACTATGATGGTGGCTCAGAAATTATATGAGGCAGGTAAAATCACTTACATGAGAACGGATAGTGTGAATTTATCTAATGATGCATTAGATGCTGCTGAAAAAGTAATTGGTTCTCTTTATGGGGATGAGTTTTCAAAAAGAAGAGTTTATACAGGTAAGTCAAAGGGAGCACAGGAAGCGCATGAGGCAATCAGACCTTCTTATATGGAAAATAAAACTGTAGATGGTGATAGTTCTCATCAAAGACTATACGATCTAATTTGGAAAAGAACCATTTCTTCTCAAATGGCAGATGCTCAGTTTGATAGAACAACTGTGAGAATTAATATTTCAACTACAGCAGAACAATTTGTTGCAAAAGGAGAGGTTATTACTTTTGAAGGGTTTATGAAAGTTTATTTAGAAGGAAAAGATGATGATAATGAAGAGCAAAAAGGTATGTTGCCAAAGCTTGAGGTTGGTGAGGCTTTAGGGCTTTCTGAGGCAGTTGCTTCTGAACAGTTTTCTCGTCCGCCAGCAAGATATGCTGAAGCAAGTTTGGTGAAAAAGATGGAGGAATTAGGTATTGGAAGGCCTTCAACTTATGCAGCAACTATTACTACTATCCAAAAAAGAGGATACATTGAAAAAGAAAGTCGTGATGGGGTAGGTCGTGTTTCTCAAATGATTGAATTGAAAGATGGAAATCTTACTAAAACAGAAAAAACTTCTATCACTGGAGCGGAAAATAAAAAGCTTTTCCCTACTGATGTTGGAATTGTTGTTACTGATTTTTTAGTGGAACATTTTTCTGATGTTATGGAATATAGTTTTACAGCATCTGTAGAAACTGAATTTGATGAGATTGCTGAAGGTAAAAAGGTTTGGAATGAAATGATAGCTTCTTTTTATGGAGGATTTAAAGAAAAAGTAGTGGATGTAATTGGTAATGTTGGTAAAGCATCAGGAGAAAGAGAATTAGGAAATGACCCTGCAAGTGGAGAGAAGGTATTTGCTCGTATTGGTCCTTTTGGCCCCATGGTTCAAATGGGTGAAAAACAAGAAGATGAAAATGCTCCAAAACCTAAATTTGCTTCTTTGCTTAAAGGACAAACTATACAGACAATTACTTTGGATCAGGCAATGGATTTATTTAAATTACCAAGAACAGTAGGAGAGTGGGAAGGTAAGGAAATTGTAGCTTCAGTAGGAAGATTTGGCCCGTATTTACGCTATGATGGTAAATTTACTTCTATCAAAAAAACAGATGAAGAAGATCCTTTGACTATTGCCTTAGATAGATCAATTGAATTGATAAAAATTAAGATTCAGGCAGATAAAGATAGATTAATTTCTAATTTTGATGGCGATCCTTTAATTCAAGTATTGAATGGTAGGTACGGTCCTTTTATTCAGGTATCTCCTCCAAAAGGGAAAAAGATAAATGTTAAAATACCAAAAGGAACTGAGCCAAAAGATTTAACTAGAGAGGAATGTATTACTTTATGGGAGAATCAGCCTGCTAAAAAACCTAGAGGAAAGAAAAAATAATGATTGAATTACACTCCTATTTTAAACCCTTAAGTTCTGGCATTTATGCTGAAAAGGATAGGTGGGGAACTACACAGATAGGGCGTTTAATTGATTCACATACTGCTAGTCATTTTCCGGATGTGAAATTTGCTGAAATTGCAATTTTTAATGTTCCTGAATATGAGGGTTCAAAAAATAAGTTTGCCAATCAAGATTGTAAGATTAGAGCTTCTTTTTATCATTTACATCAAGAAAAATTACCAAGAATTGTTGATTTAGGTACTTTGCAATTAATGCCAACTCGTAAAGAGTCATTCAAAATAATTCAAGATGTTTGTGAGGCTTTATTGCATGATGGAGTAATTCCTGTTATTATTGGTGGTGGGCATGATATTTCATATGCAGTTTATAAAGCTTATGCTTCCTTGGAAAAATACATTACACTTACTTCTGTTGATAAAAGTTTTGATATTGGCTTAGAGGAAGATAAACTAGCATCTTATTCTCATTTGGGAAAGATGATAAGTCATAAGCCTAGTCATTTATTTCATTATGTTAATTTAGGATATCAATCCTATTTTGTTTCAAGTATGGCTACAGAAATGTTAAAGAGAATGAATTTTGATATTGTTAGATTAGGAGATTTGAAAGCTAATTTTCAGGAGGTAGAGCCTGTTATGAGAAATACTGATTTTTTAAGTTTTGATATTTCAGCAATTCAATTTGCTTATGCTGAGGCTAATTCTTATGCTTCTCCTAATGGGTTGAATGGGGAAGATGCTTGTAAAATTATGCGCTATGCTGGAGTGAGCGATAAATTGTCAGCTGTTGGTTTGTTTGAGTATGATCAGGAATTAGATGCTAATAATCAAACTGCACAATTATTGGCACAGATGATTTGGTATTTTGTTGATGGGTATAAAATGCGGAAGCAAGAGTTAAATCCTAATTTAAAAAACTGCATAAAATACACGGTTGCATTTGAAGATGGTAAAAACGAAATTATTTTTTATAAGAGCCAAAGTAGTGGAAGGTGGTGGATGGGTGTTCCTTTTAAAAAGCAGGGTGAAAAACAACTGCAAAATTACTTTGTAGCTTGTTCATATCGTGATTATGAAGTGGCAAATCAAGGTGAAGTACCTGAAAGATGGTTAAAAACTTATAATAAGTTTATCTAATTAAACACCTTGATAGTTAGAATAATAGGTGTAAAATGTAGCTTAATATTTCCTTGAACACATAAGATAGTCGTTAGTAATTAGTATGCTTAATTAAAATTTGTTTATTTTAGCGCCAAAAATTTTCAATAGTTAATCATAATATGAAGAAAATATTTATTCTAATCTTAGGGGTGTTATCAGTAATAACTGTTTCGGCACAACAAGACCCGCAATTCAGTCAGAATATGTTTAATAAGTTAGCAAATAACCCTGGTTTTGCTGGAAGTAGAGGTGTTGTTGCTACATCTGTTTTGCATAGGTCGCAATGGATGGGGTTTGGTGAGGATGGAGGGGCTGCTGCTTCAACTCAGAATTTTAGTATTGATGCAGAATTACCATTCTTGTATGGTGGTGTTGGTTTAAATGTTGTGAAGGATAATATAGCTGAATTTAGTAATCTAGGATTACAAGCTTCTTATGCTTATCGTACAGAATTAGGAGTTGGGCAGATTGGTATGGGGATGTCAGTTGGAATGTATCAGAGTGGGATAAATGGAGGAGCTTTAAAATCTGCTCAAAGTGGTGATCCTGTTATTCCTACTGGTGATGTTCAAGGTTCAAGCTTGGATATAGGTGCTGGTATTTATTATAATACTCAGGATGTTTATGTTGGTCTTTCTTCTGCACATATGACTGAACCAAAAATTGAATGGAGTGATGGACAAGATTTTGATTTGACAAGGCATTATTTTTTAATTGCGGGTTATTATCATGAATTGAATCCAGTACTTTCTTTAAATCCTTCAATTTACTTGAAATCTGATGGTGCAACTTCACAATTAGATATTAATACAAATTTGATATACAATAATAAGATGTGGGGTGGCGTTAGTTACAGGTTGGATGAAGGGCTAATTTTATTGGCTGGTATGAATGTGAATGAGGATTTAAGATTTGGGATAGGTTATGATGTGACAATGGTTAATCCAATGGGTAATTCTTTAGAAGTTATGTTGGGCTATAACTTTAAGATAAATTATGACAAGCCTGTTTCAAAATATAAAAACCCAAGGTTCTTATAAAAATAGATTTAACTCACGAAAGTGATAAATAAATATGAATATGAAAAAAGTAATATTATTAAGTTCAGTAGTGGCACTATTAAGTGCTTGTGGTGGTTCTGGAAATGGAGAATTAATCGGAACACAGAATAGACAAATTTGGAATCCAACAGACCCTTATGGGATGGTATTTATTCCGCAAGGAAGTTTTAATATGGGACCTTCTGATCAAGATGTTCCATTTGCAAATGTTACAGCTTCAAAGACTGTTTCTGTTGGAGCGTTTTACATGGATGAAACTGAAATCACAAACAATGAATACCGCCAATTTGTAAATTGGGTAAAGGATTCTTTAGCGCATACTATTTTGGGTGAGGCAGGAATTGAAGGGCATTTGATTGAGGAAGATAAATACGGTAATTTTTTAGAGCCTGCTAAAATTGATTGGAGTACTAAAATAAGATGGAATGATCCTGAAGTAAGAGAAATTCTGGAAGAAGAAATGTATTTGCCAGAGCATGAAAGGTTAAATGGAAGAAGAGAATTTGATACAAGAAAGTATGTTTATAAATATCAAGTTTTAGATGTTCAAGCAGCTGCTAACAAAGCAAAAAGAGAAGGTGATGCGCCGGGAAAAAGAGATAGAAGTGAGTTCTTATCTGAAATTGAAGTTTCAATTTTTCCAGATACATTAACTTGGATTCATGATTATGCATATTCTTTTAATGATCCTTATACTAAAAACTATTTTCATCATCCTGCTTTTGATGATTATCCAGTAGTAGGAATTAACTGGAAACAAGCAACTGCTTTTACAAAATGGAGAACACAAATGATGAATTCTTTTTTAAGAAAGATCAATCAGCCTACATTGCCAGAATTTAGATTGCCTTCTGAGTCAGAATGGGAATACGCTTCAAGAGGTGGTTTGGATTTTTCACCTTACCCTTGGGGAGGTCCTTATACTCGTAATATTAAGGGTTGTTTCTTAGCTAACTTTAAGCCTTTAAGAGGGAACTATACTGCTGATGGTGGTATAAAAGCAATTAAAACAGCATCTTACAATCCTAATGGTTATGGATTATATGACATGGCAGGAAATGTTGCTGAATGGACATCAAATGCTTATGACGAATCAGCATTCTCGTATTCACATGATATGAATGCAGATTACCATTATAATGCAAATGAGGGTGATCATGCAGTATTAAAAAGAAAATCAATTAGAGGAGGGTCATGGAAAGATATAGCTTATTTTATCCAAACAAGTACACGAACTTTTGAATATCAAGATACAGCTAAAAGTTACATTGGGTTTAGATGTGCAGTTGATTTCCTTGGTAGAGATAAAAAAGATTTTGAATAAAAAATAAGTAATTAAACAATAACTAAAAAAAAGAAAGATTATGGGATTAGCTAATATGACAGAAGCAAAATGGTACAAAACAATGATGCCAAAATTATATGGCTGGGGAGCAGCCTTAGTAATTATTGGAGCATTATTTAAGATTGAACATTTGCCTGGAGCTTCTATAATGCTTATTATTGGACTAACTACTGAGGCAATTATTTTCTTTTTCTCTGCATTTGAAAAACCACATGTGGAAACAGATTGGTCTTTGGTTTATCCTGAGCTTGCTCATATGGAAGATGCTAATGCAGTAAAGCGTCCAGCTCAACAATTAGATGATGCTTTAGCGAAAGCTAAAATTGATAATGAATTAGTGGAGAGCTTAAATGAAGGGTTAAGGTCTTTTGGTGAATCAGCTAAACAATTGAATGAAACGATTTCGGCTGCTTCAGGTATTTCAGAATATAATAGTCAAATTCAAGAAGGTGTTAAGAATATGAATGCAATGAATTCATTGTATGAATTGCAATTGCAAGCTTCTAATCAGCAAATGGAGGCTACTACATTGTTTTTGCAAAACTTACAATCTTCTGTTGAGGATTCTAAAAAATTCCAGGAACAAGTAAGTAGTTTGGCTGAAAATTTAGAGCAATTGAATGAAGTATATGGAAATATGCTTACGGCAATGAATCCAAACAAATAATCATCAGTAATTATTAATTAATAAATAAAATTATATGGCTGGAGGAAATGTGTCCCCAAGACAGAAGATGATTAATATGATGTATTTAGTGCTAACAGCTCTACTTGCATTAAATGTGTCAAAGGAAGTGTTAAACTCTTTCTTTGAAGTTAATTTAGGAATAGAAAGATCAACAACAAATTTTAACGCTAAGAACGGAGATACATATGCTGCTTTTGATGCGGCTGCAGAGTTAAATAAAATTAAGGCTGGTCCTTTTAGAGATCAAGCTTATGAAGTGAAAACAAAAGCAGATGCTCTTGTAGAATTTATTCAAGAGATGAAATATAATCTTGTTTTAAAAGCTGATAAACATGTTTATTTAGGAAATCAAAATGAATTAATAGATGCTGATGGTGATTTAATTGAGGAAAAAGCAATTGAACTTCCTTGGGAGGAATTAACTTCTCTTCAAAAAAAGATGACAATTGGAAATTTATCTGTTAAAGATGACAGACATACATCTGGTGATTTGTTTTATGATAATAAAAGAAAAGAAAATGTTGCTACTAACTTAAAAGAAAATTTTCTTATTTATAAAGATTTTATTTTAGCTATTGCTGGATCAAATGAAGCTTTAGTTTCTACAATTAATGAAACTTGTAATCTTGATGATAAGAAAGGGAAAGGAGGTAAGAAACAAAAATGGGAAATGTATAATTTCTATGATATGCCAGCAGTTGGTGCTTTAACTTTATTGTCTAAGATGCAATCAGATGTTCGTAATACTGAAGCAGATATCATAAATATGTTAAGAGAAAATATTGATGCAGGATCTTTAAAATTTACTTCAGCAGAAGGAATACAGATACCAAATTCTAATTTTGTTTTGAAGGGAGATTCCTTTAGAGCACAAATATTTATTGCAGCAAAAGACACTACACAAGATCCAATGATTTATGTTGGAGAATACGATTCATTAGGAGGGGGGAAGTTTGAAATGATTGGTGATTATGAAACAGTAAAAGTTGTAAATGGTAAAGGAATGTTTGCAAAACGAGCAACTTCAGAAGGAAATCAAAAGTGGGGAGGTTTAATCTCTATGAAAACTTCAAGCGGAACTAAAACATATCCTTTTAGAGGGCAGTATTTAGTTGCAGCAAAAACAGCAGTTGTTTCCCCTACAAATATGAATATCTTATATTTAGAGGTTGATAATCCTCTTAAAATTTCTGTACCAGGATATACAGCAGGAAAAATTTCAGCAGTTATAAATAATGGAAAAGTTTCAGCAGTTAAAAAATCATTAGGAGAATATTCTGCTCGTCCTTCTAAAAAAGGAAAGGCTATGGTTTCTTTGTTTGCTGAGGTTGATGGGAAGCGTACAAAAATGGGGCAAATGGAATTCAGGGTTAAAGAAGTTCCACCACCAAAAGCAAAGGTTCAGTTTGCATTAGATGTGAATGGAACTACAGTAATTGATAAAATGAAAATGGTAAATGCTGGTGGATTAGGTGCTGAATTAAAGGATTTTGATTTTAAAGGTGTTAGATATGTGATTACTTCTTACCGATTGTCAGGGGTTTACAAAGGAGAGCAAATGAAGGAAGATGCTAAAGGACCAAAGTTTACATCTAAGATGATCAATATTATAAAAAATACTAAGGCAGGAAATGCAATAACAATTTCTAATATTAAGGCAAAAAGGGTAGATGCAAAAAACACTGCAGTTCGTCCTTTAGATCCTTTAGTAATAGAAATAAAATAACATAAAATTATGAAAAAATTAATCTTATTATTAGTAACGACTACTCTTTGTTTAGTAGTAGTGAATGCGCAAGATGTGTTAACTACAGAAGAAATGAATTCTGTTTATAAAAAAGAAAAACATCATAACAAAAGAGTGCAGCAATATGCACCTTTGCGTCAAGCTGATGTAATGTGGTCTCGTAAGATTTGGAGAGAAATTGATTTGCGTCAGAAAATTAACCATCCTTTTTATTATCCTGAAAATGACGGGGTTGCTCATACGATTGAAGACCGTAAAAGTTTAATTGATGTTATTTATTCTGCAATATTAGAAGGAAGTATTACTGCTTACGGTAATGCAGCTATGGATGATGAGTTTAGAGAGGAAATGTCACAAGAAGATATCAAGAAAATTGGTGGAGCAAAAGAAGAGCTGATTGAAGTGATTGACTGGGATGCTGTAGCAGAAGGAGCAGATCCTGAAGATGCAAAAACTACTAGAGTTAACAAGACAGCTTTTGATAGAAATTCAGTAAAAAAATGGAGGCTGAAAGAAGAATGGTTTTTTGATAAACAAAGATCTGTAATGGATGTGCGTATTATTGGAATGGCTCCTTTACAAGAAGATAGAGATGAAGTAAACGGACAATTATTAGGTACTTTTTCTCCTTTATTTTGGGTGCATTTCCCAGAAGCAAGAGAGATTTTGATTAATGCAGAAGTATTCAACTTAGTGAAGAATAATGCTGAAAGAAGAACATATGATGATATTTTCTGGAAAAGAATGTTTGGAAGTACTATCGTAAAAGAATCTAGTGTTATGGATAGAAAAATTAATGAGTACATGGTAGGGCTTGATGCTTTATTAGAAGCAGAACGTATTAAAACAGAAATCTTTAATATTGAACATGATCTTTGGGAGTATTAATCTCAATGAATAATATAAAAATAAAAGCCCCTTTGGGGCTTTTTTAATTTGGAAAAAGAATATAAAATAGCGATTATTGGTTTGGGGTATGTAGGCTTGCCTTTGGCTTTGGCCTTTGCTAAACATTATAAGGTGGTTGGCTATGATGTTAATGCAGAGCGAGTAGGACAGTTGAATAAAGGTGTAGATGCTAATTTAGATGTTGAAGTAGAAGTCAATTCAAATTTGATATTTAGTAATAATGAAAATGATTTAAAAAAGTCTAATATTTATATCATTACTGTTCCTACTCCTGTTGATAAAGATAATGTCCCTGATTTAACTTCTTTAAAATCTGCTTCTGAGCTTGTAGCAAATTCTTTGCAAAAAGGGGATATTGTTATTTATGAATCGACTGTTTACCCTGGAGTAACTGAAGATATTTGCGTGCCAATTCTTGCTAAAATTTCCGGACTTTCCTATAATCATGAATTCTATTGTGGCTATAGCCCTGAACGAATAAGCCCAGGGGCTGAAAAATATACTCTAGAGAATGTTGTTAAGGTTACAAGTGGGTCTACATCAAAAGTGGCTGATCTAGTGGATGATTTGTACAAAAAAATTATAAAAGTTGGAACTTATAAAGCCCTTTCAATTAAGGTTGCGGAGGCTGCAAAAGTGATTGAAAACACGCAAAGGGATGTTAATATTGCTTTGATAAATGAGTTGGCAATGATGTTTGATAAGATGGACATCAATACCTCTGAGGTGTTAAGTGCTGCCAAATCAAAGTGGAATTTTTTAGATTTTAAACCAGGATTAGTTGGTGGACATTGTATAGGGGTTGATCCTTATTATTTGTTGCATAAATCAGAAGAGATGGGGTATAAGCCGACACTGCTACATTCATCAAGAACAATAAATAATAATGTAGCTTCATTTATAGTTGATAAAACAATCAAGTTAATGATTGATGCAGATAAAGAAATTAAAGGCGCTTCAGTGTTGATTATGGGCTATACTTTTAAAGAGAATTGTGCAGATACGCGTAACACAAAAGTGAAAGATATTATGGATGGATTAGAAAGTTATTCTTGTAGGGTTTCTGTTTTTGATCCTTACCTTTCAGTTGATTTTGGTGGTAATTTTATTGGTAGCCCATTCTTAGGTGAAAAGAGATATGATGCTATTATTGTCGCTGTATCTCATAATAAATTTATAGAATATACTACTAACGATTTTAAGCAGTTATCCAATGGAAAACTTGTACTTTTGGACATTAAAGGGATTTATAAGGAATCCTCTTGGAAATTTTAAAAAATAAAAAATGACAGAAGAATTAAATTTAAGTGAATTATTTTCTAATCTTGTTAGGTTCATATCAAGAAATAGTAAACTTCTTATAATATTCACTGGAATTGGTGTGATTTGTGTGGTTGGTTATCAGAAATTAAAAACGCCATATTATCAAACAAAAGCAATTTGCATGTCAGGTATTTCAGAATATGAAAGGCAGGAGCAGGTTGAGGATTTAAGTCAAAGAACAGCTATTGATCTAATAAATCATTTACAAATTAATATTGAAAATGAAGATTATTCTGCTTTGGCTATATCACTAGGTGTAGATGTTGATATGGCGTCAACTTTAAAAAATATTGAGGCCGAACAATTGTATCAACAAGATTTAAATGAGAAATTTTACGCGCTTAATAAATTTGAAATTTTATTGTCAACCTTTGATAATACTAGTATTGTTAGATTGCAAGAGGGTTTAATTTATTATTTTTCAAATAATACTTTTATTAAACAATACCATAGCAGTTATTTAGCTTCAAATACTAAAATAATTAATGACATTAATTTAGAGATAGAGGTTTTAAAAGATATGCGAATTGAGGGTGCGAAAAATAACTTAGATGTAAGTTCTGTTAATATTGTAAGTGGACAGAATGGAAAGGTGATCAGTAATCAAATTGTTGTTTTAAGTCAGATTAGAGAGGATTTAAAAACTAAGCAAGCCTTATTAAAACCATTAGTTTTTGTTCAAAGTTTTGCTAAAGTAAATCAAAAAGAAGATGATGTTTTGATTTTAGGAGTTTTAGGGGCAGTTCTAAGTTTTATTCTTGGATTATTTGTTGCTTTGGTAAAAGAAGTTAAAATTGTTGAAAGTATTTAATATGAAAGTTAGTATTGTAGGGTCAGGATATGTAGGTTTAGTTGCAGCAGCATGTTTTTCAGAAATGGGAAATCAAGTAGTATGTGTTGATGTTGATAGTCAAAAGATAGAAAAATTGAAAGCAGGTGTTATTCCAATTTATGAGCCGGGATTATCAACTTTAGTATCAGAGAATTTTACTAAAGGTTTTTTAGAATTTACAACAGAAATTTCTGAAGCATTATCTATTGCAGAAGTTGTTTTTATTGCTGTTGGTACTCCTATGGGTGCTGATGGTTCGGCTGATTTGAAATATGTTCTTCAAGTTGCACAATCTATAGGTAAAAATATGCAACATCATTTAGTAGTGGTAGATAAATCAACTGTTCCTGTTGGAACGGCTGATAAGGTTAAAGAAACGATTCAATTAGCTTTGGATAATCGGAATTCAAGTCTAACTTTTAGTGTAGTTTCTAACCCTGAATTTTTAAAAGAAGGAGCTGCAATTAAAGATTTTATGCACCCAGATAGAGTTGTTGTGGGGGCTGATAACGAAAAGGCTATGCAAATAATGCGTAATTTATACGCTCCATTTACTTTGAGTAATGATAGGTTTATTGGAATGGATATTCGTTCGGCTGAAATGACAAAATATGCTGCTAATGCTATGTTGGCTACAAAAATCTCTTTTATTAATGAAATTGCTAATATTTGTGAAAGTGTTGGTGCTGATGTAAATCAAGTTCGTACAGGTATTGGAAGTGATAAACGAATTGGTTATCAGTTTATTTATCCTGGTTGTGGTTATGGTGGGAGTTGTTTTCCAAAGGATATACAAGCATTAGTTAATATTGCTAATGATCATGGATATAATCCAGAATTAATTTCATCTGTAGAACTTGTAAATAAGGCTCAGAAGCAAGTTTTGTTTTCTAAATTAGTCAGTCAGTTAGGTGATAATTTAGAAGGAAAGAAAATTGCAGTATGGGGCTTGTCTTTCAAACCTGAAACTGATGATATGAGAGAGGCGCCATCTATTAATTTAATTCAATCAATAGTAGATGCTGGAGGGGAAGTAAGCGCTTATGATCCAAAAGCTATGCGTGAAGCAGCATTTTACTTAAAAGATGTAGAGGTTAACTATTGTAATGATAAATATTCAGTTTTAACAGGTGCAGATGCTTTGGTTTTAGTTACTGAATGGAAAGAGTTTAGAAGTCCTGATTTTGAGACAATAAAAGAAAAAATGAGAGGCAATCTTTTTATTGATGGAAGAAATCAGTTTAAGAAAGAATTTATTGAAAGTAAAGGGATTAGGTATCTTCAAATTGGTGTAAAAGCATAACTGTATGCATTTAAAGAATTTTTTTGGTTCTCAATTGCTAAAAGATTTTTCTAATCTATTTTTTGCTAATATTTTCCAAAAAGTTCTTGGTTTGATAAGAGAATTAGTTATTGCTTTTTTTCTTGGGTCTTCAATTTTATATGCAAATTTCCTTTTATTGAGAATTGTTGCTGATTTTTTTTCTCAAATAACAGCAGGAAATGCATTAAAGGCTAATTTATTGCCAAAGTTTACAAAGCTGTATGAAAAAAATAAAGAGGTTTCACTGAAAGAAGTATTTAGGTTTTCACAGCAATCATCAGTTTATTTATTTATAATCAGTCAAGTTATTCAAACTGCTGTTATCTTCTACCTAAATTTAGAGAGTAATTTATTATTTTTTTGTGTATCTCTAGTCTTAAGTTTTAGCATTTGTTTTAACTTTATCAATACTATTTTTCTTACTGTTTTTCAGGCAAGAGGCTTATTTCTAAGATATTCCTATGCTTCAGTAACCAATTCATTAGTGTTTACTTTATTAGTTTACCCTTTAATTAGTTTTGTTTCTGTTATTGGTTTGGCTTTGAGTAGATTGGCGGCTATACTAAGTGTGTATTTTTCTTTTGTTAGACCCTTAAAAAAAGAAAATACTGGTTTTGAAGTTAGATTAAATCATTCAGATTTTAATTTCCCAACTCTGATTCTTGGTAATTTTGCAAATATTATAATTATCTCCTCTCGCTTTGTTGCGGGTACTGATGGTTCAAATAGTATAACTTTCTTTATGTATGCAGTTGTTCTTCTTAACGCATTGATGACAGCTGTTATCGGAAATGTAAGTACAATTTTACTAAGAAAAATCGCAATTAAGAAAAATACAAAATTGATGATATACTCTTTGTTAACATCTGTATTTGTAGGATTACTTATGGTTGTAGGGTTGTATTTTTATAGTGCAGAAGTAGTTAAGTTTGTTTACTTAAGAGGTGCTTTTAATATTGCTGATGTACAACAGACATCAGTATATTTATATGAATTAAGTTTTGCTTTTTTACTGCTGTTTGTTTCAACTATTTTGTTTCAGCCCTACCTAACTTTATCGATAGAACAAACAAGAAAGGAGAGATTAGGTATGGTAGTCTTATTTTTGCTAAGTATAGCTTTTTCTGTAATCTTTGCTCAAATTAACTCATTTACATCAAAAGAAGGTGCATTTTTGATGATGTATATCTCCTCAACAATTACAGTAGCTCTTTCTGGGTATTCATATTTTAAATATATTCAATATGGGAGGTAGATCTATTTTATCTTGGGTTTTTACGCTTTCTGCTTGTGCAATTTTAGCAATTGGCAGAATTTATGATGAAAGGTTATCTATTTTAGATGTTAATTTTTCAGTGATTATTAGCGTCTTTTATTTGTTTTCAGCTTTAGCTATTTTATTTACTATTAGTAGCTTGAGTATTAATAAAACAAAATTTATTTTCTACCTTTTTTACTTTTCTTGTTTAGTTATGACTCCTATTATTTGGATTTTTTTTGGAGTAAATGGATATGGTACTGAAAAGTATTTTAATTTCTTATTAATTATTATTCCAATTTCTATAATTATTTTAGAAAAGTATGAATTAAAAGATGTGTTTTATATATTATTAATACTTGTTGGGGTAAGTTGCTTCCTTGCTCTTCTAGCATTGTTTGGATTAGCATCATCTGATAGAGTAGATGGTAGAATGGCTGCACTTGGTGGTGGTCCTATTGTATTTGCAAGATGGATGGGATTAGGTTTAATTGTGCTATTTTTTATGCCATTAAAGAATAAGAAGTTATATAAGTATATTATGATAGGTGTGTTTTTTATCTTAGCGTTAGCTAGTGGGAGTAGAGGTCCTATACTATCTTTGTTTGTTACATTTTCAATATTTGTTTTCTTGAATTTTAATAGAGTATTTGTAAAGCTTTTAGTTTCAATTCTTTTTGTTATTAGCATGCTTTTTGTCTCAGGTGCAGGTAAACAAATAAGTGAGTTTGGTGGTTTTGATAGAGTATTTATGAATATTTCAAAAAAGGGAGGAAGTAAGCAATCAACAGGGGCTCGGATGGATTTAGCTTTAGGGTCTCTAGTTTTATTTCAAAACTATCCTTTAGGCGTTGGTGCGGGAAATTGGAAATCTACAGTAAATGATATTCGGCCAGACCATTTAATTAAACTAGACTATCCGCATAACTTATTCTTTGAAGTAGGAAATGAGTATGGTGTTTTTGTGTTATTAATTCTAATATTTACCTTGTTATATGTTGCAAGTATGAGTTATAAAAAAATGTTAAAATATAGAAAGCATACCACATTATATCCTGTTTTGTTTTACTTGTTTATTTTTTTCTTTCTTAATTCATTAGTAAGTGGTATGATAAATGACTCTAGAATTCTTTTTGTAATTATGTCTATGATTTTAATTACTAAACCTCTGATTATTACCGAAAATAAGAAGCAATCTTTTTTATTATGAAAAATGTAAAAGATATTGCGGTTATAATTTCAACTTTTGATGGGGCTAAGGATTTATGGAAACCTCTTGAACTTACTTATAAAAAATTCTGGGCAGATTGTTCTTTTCCTATTTACCTCACAACTAATTATGAATCTCCATTACTTGATTTTTTTTCACCGCTTACTATAGGGAAAGAAATGTCATGGTCAGATAATTTAATTAAAAGTTTAATGAAAATTGAACAAGAATATGTATTGTTAACTTTTGATGATTTATTTTTAATTGATAAGGTTGATGATCAAAAAATTAAAAACTTGATGAATATTGCAATTGATAGAGAGTATAATTATCTTCAGTTTTATCGTTCAATTTCTGGAGGTAAAAGTATAGGTGAAGGATTGTTCAAAAAGTCAAAGGCTGCTAAGTATAAAAACTCAACTATTTGGTCGTTTTGGAAAAAAGAGGTTTTAATTAGTTTGTTAAAAGAAGATGAAAATGCTTGGGAATTTGAGATTAAAGGTAATATAAGGTCGGCTGAATTAGATAGTTTTTATTCAACAAAGTCAAATATGATTCCTTTTGTTAATGGAGTGATTAAGGGAGTTTGGAATCCGATTGTAAAAAGTAAAATTAAAAATCTTGGGATAGAACTTTGTGATAGTCGTAAATCTTTATCATTTTTGGAGTCAATAAAGTATCAAATTAGATATTTTCAGTTTGATGTCTATACTTATATAATTCGTTTAATTTATTAGGAAAATGAGTGAATGGAGAAAATATAATGGAGCTCTAATACCTTCCCTTCCTCCTCATGTTGAGGTGGATACTACTGATTTGGAAAAGAGAATAAGAGATGGAGGTGTATTTTTTGCTCGTTGGACTACTAATTTTGATTGTAAAAAAGAAACTGCATTTTGGTATGTTATTTGTGATGAAAAATTAGAGATATCAGATTATAGTAAGAATACAAGGAATCAGATTAGAAGAGGACTAAGGAATTGTGAGGTTAAAATAATTGATAAAAAGATAGTTCTAGAAGAAGGTTTTGAAAGTTATACTGCTGCATTTTTAAAATATAATACTCATTTAGAAGCAAAATCAGAAGATGAGTTTCATCAAGAAATAGAATCTTTAAGTAATGAATATGAGTTTTGGGGAATCTATAATAAAGGGAATATGATAGGTTATTGTCAGAATAAGGTTGTTAACTTTTGTTGTGATTACTCTACTATTAAATTTCATCCAGATTTCCTGAAATTATATCCGAGTTACGCTTTGTTTTATACAATGAATAAGTATTATCTTAATGAAAAAAACTTTAAGTATGTTAGTGATGGAGCCCGTAGCATATCTCATAAAACTAATATCCAATCTTTTTTGATACATAAGTTTAAATTTAGAAAAGCGTATTGTAAATTGCATATTGAATATAGTCTGATGCTAAGATTTATAGTAATGTTTATATATCCTTTAAGATTTGTGTTTAATAGATTTAATAATAAATTTGCGGTAAAAATTACTACTCTTCTTTTGCAAGAAAAAATAAGAAGAAGCTTTTTATAAAAAATGAGTGCATTAGTATCTATAATTACCCCATCCTATAATTCTGCTAGATTTATAAATGAGTGCATTAGTTCTGTATTAGAGCAAACTTACACTAATTGGGAATTAATAATTGTAGATGATGCTTCTGATGATAATTCAAGAGAGTTAATCAGTGATATTGCAAAAAGAGATAGTCGCATTAAATTTGTATTTTTAACTAAAAATATAGGTGCGGCTGGTGCTAGAAATATCGCTCTAGAGAAATCAGAGGGCAGGTATATTGCTTTTTTAGATTCTGATGATGTTTGGAAAAAGGAAAAACTAACAAAGCAAATTGATTTTATGCAAAAGGATGATATTGCATTTTCATTTTCTACTTATCAGCCTATGTCTGAGGATGGAAAAAAGATGTTGAGAGAGATTAAAGCCCCTTTAAAAATGGATTATTATTCATTTTTAAAAAACACTATAATTGGCTGTCTTACTGTGGTGTTGGATAAACACAAGATAGGTAATGTTAAAATGCCTAATTTGAGAACCTCTCAAGATATGGCACTTTGGCTGTCAATTATGAAGGGTGGAGTAGACGCTTATGGGATTGAGCAAAGTCTTGCGTATTATCGAATTGTTGGTAACTCCAATACCTCTAATAAGTTTAAAGTTATTCAAGGAGTTTGGCAGATATATCGAGATGAAGAAGGATTTGGGTATGTAAAAAGTATTTGGTATTTTCTTAACTATGCATTTAATGCAGTAAAAAAACGAATTTAGATGATAAAACGAATTTTTGATTTTACTTGTGCTTTTTTCGGTTTAATAATTTTATCCCCATTATTAATTGTCGTTTCAATAATGATAAAGATAACCTCTAGAGGTGCAGTCTTTTATAAGCAAGAAAGAACGGGTAGGAATGCTGAGATATTTACCATTATTAAGTTTAGAAGCATGGTAGAAAACCATGGTGATGAAAATACTGTAACAGTAAGTGGTGATCAGAGGATAACAAAATTTGGAGCCTTTATTAGAAAATATAAGATTGATGAATTGCCAGGATTATGGAATGTTCTTAAAGGAGAAATGAGCCTTGTAGGCCCCAGGCCAGATCTTCCGTATTATTATAGTTTATTGAAGGGAGAAGATAGAAAAATTCTTGAATTAAGACCGGGAATTACTGGTCCTGCTAGTTTGAAATATGCTAATGAAGAGCAAATTTTAAAACTACAAGATAATCCAGAGAAATACCATTATGATGTTATTTTTAAGGATAAAGTAAAGATTAATTTAGTTTATTATTATAATAATAATTTATGGGTTGATTTAAAAATAATATTTTCAACTATTTTTAGGCTTACTTATATTGTTAAACAAAGTAAAAAAATATGGCTTTCTCCCCCAGATGTAAGTGTTAAAGAATTAAGATTTATTAAGAAAGATTTTAGTATTGACTGGGTTGCTTCTTTTGGCCCTCATATTGCTAGTTTTGAACAAGGATTGTCAACATTATCTAATGGGTATGGTGTGGCGGCACTTAGTAGTGGTACAGCTGCCTTGCATCTATCATTAATTTTGTCAGGGGTTGAAAAAGGAGATTTAGTATTGTGCTCATCATTTACTTTTTCTGCCTCAGCAAACCCTATAATCTATGTTGGGGCTCTTCCTGTTTTCATTGATAGTGAAAAGGAAAGTTGGAATATGTGCCCTAAATTATTAGAGAAAGCAATTAAAGAATTTCTTACTGCAGGAAAAAAACCAAAAGCAATTATGTTGGTTCATCTTTATGGAATGCCCGCTAAGATGGATTTAATAATAAATATTGCCAATAAATATGATATTTTAATTATTGAAGATGCTGCAGAGGCTTTGGGATCAACTTATAGCAATCAACCTTTAGGTACATTTGGGAAATTAGGTGTTTATTCATTTAATGGTAATAAAATTATCACTACATCTGGAGGAGGAGCTTTAGTCTGTAAAGATGAGAGTTTAATTGAAAAAGCTAAGTTTTTAGCTACTCAAGCTCGTGATGATAAGCCTCATTATGAACATTCAGAAATTGGTTATAACTATAGAATGAGCAATGTTTGTGCAGGAATTGGAGAAGGACAATTAGGGGTGCTGACAGAAAGGGTTGCTAAAAAAAGAGCAATTAATTTATTTTATAAAAAAGAATTGTCTTTAATAAAAGAGATTAGTTTTTTAGAGGAGAGTAAAGGTAGTTTTTCAAATTATTGGCTTACAACTATTCTTTTAGACAGAGACTCTACAATAGATAGAGAACAATTGCGTTTGCATCTGGAAGAAGATAATATTGAAGCACGACCTCTTTGGAAACCAATGCACTTACAGCCTATTTTTAAGGGTTGCAAGTCTTATGTAAATGGTGTTTCGGAAGATTTATTTAATAGAGGATTATGTTTACCTTCAGGAACCAATATGTCAACTAAAGATTTGAAAAGAGTGGTCAATAAAATAAAGGAAATATATGAAGCTTAGGCTGCAAAATCTAGAAAGGATTTATAAGCAATCTATTATGTTATTTGTAGATATTAGTACTTTGCTTTTTGCATTGTGGTTGGCTTTTGTTTTGCGATTGGGAGAGGCATTTCCTCTAGCATATATTTATGATTCATGGTGGATATTCATAGTTGTTCCTGTTATAACTATTCCCTTGTTTATTAAGCTTGGTCTTTATAGAGCAGTATTGCAGTATATAGGTGTTAAAGTTATTACAACTACTTTTCAAGCCACTACAATTAGTTGTCTGATTATTGGTTTTTTGATGATGTTTTTCAGAGAGTCTAACTTACCAAGATCTGTTTTGCCTATTTTCTGGTTCATCATTAATATTTTTGTAATGAGTTCCCGATTTTTGTTTAAGGGTTATTTGTATTCTTGGGATAGCTTTGTGAATGCTAGAAAACAAACAATAATTTATGGAGCGGGTAACGCTGGTGTACAATTAGTCGAGAGCTTAAAAAAGAGTACTGTTTATGCACCCATTGCATTTATTGATGATGATAAATCAAAGCAAGGTACCATCTTGAATTATTTAGAGGTTTTTTCATTTGATAAAATTGAAGAGTTAATTAAACAAAAAGAAGCAAAAGTTTTGCTTTTTGCTGTTCCTTCAGCTTCTTATAAGAAAAGAACTCAAATTTTAAAGAAGTTGAGTAAGTTCCCTATTGAGGTTAAAGTACTGCCTTCAATGGATAATATCGTAAATGGTGTTGTCTCAATTGATAACATTAAACATGTTGGTGTTGCAGATATTTTAGGGAGGAGCTCAGTAGCTCCAAAACAAAAGTTATTGGAAAGGAACATAGCAGGGAAGAGCATTTTGATTACAGGGGCGGGGGGTAGTATTGGCTCTGAGTTGTCAAGGCAAATCATGAATCTTTCCCCTAAAAAAATTGTTTTACTCGATAACTCAGAGTTTAATTTGTACACTATTCATCAGGAACTTTCCTCATTATTGAATAATGTAGAGATTATTCCCGCATTATGTACAGTAACAAATTATCATCAGCTTAAACAAATTATTAGTCTACATAATATTAATACTATTTATCATGCAGCAGCCTATAAGCATGTGCCAATGGTTGAGTTGAATGTGGTCTCAGGAGTTTATAACAATGTAGTAGGGACTTATAATGTGGCTAAGGTAGCTGACGAATTAAATGTGGAGAGTATGGTGTTAGTTTCAACTGATAAAGCAGTTCGTCCTACAAATGTTATGGGAGCTTCTAAGCGTTTTTCTGAATTTGTTTTACAAGCATTTGCAGACACTAGCGATACTTGTTTCTCCATGGTTCGTTTTGGTAATGTCTTGGATTCAGCTGGATCAGTTGTTCCATTGTTCCGAAAACAAATAAAAGAAGGAGGGCCAGTAACGGTAACGCACAGAAATATTACTCGTTACTTTATGACAATTCCTGAAGCTGTACAATTGGTATTGCAAGCAGGAACTATGGCTAAAGGTGGAGATGTTTTTGTATTAGACATGGGCGAGCCAATAAAAATTATTGATTTAGCTTATAAGATGATTCACTTAAGCGGATTAACCCCTATTGATAATGAGAATCCTGATGGTGAAATTAGAATTGAGTTTACAGGATTACGTCCAGGTGAAAAGTTATATGAGGAGTTACTTATAGGGGATGATGTTGTTCAATCAGAACACCCTAGGATTATGCAGGCAAAAGAAAATAAATTAAGCATGAATGTATTGCTTTCTTGTATTCAAATAATAAAAGAAGCAAGGGAAAAACAAGATGAATTAATTGTTAAAGAACTCTTGTTGAAATATGTTGATGGATATACATCAGAATTGACATAATAGTTGGTAAATTTGTACAATGAATATTTTAGTACTTGGAGCAGGAACTTTTGGGACTGCAATTGCAAATGAGCTTTCAGTAAATACTGCAAATAATGTAGTCTTATTTTCAAGAAATCATCATAAAGTTGATGAGATTAATACTCATCATACTAATAAATCCTGTTTTCCAAATAAGCATTTAACTAAGTTCCTTGCTGCTACTTCTGATAAAAATGAGATAAAGAAGGCTGATGTTGTTTTTATAGCCTTACCCTCTTCCGCTATTATTGAGAACCTGTTAAGTCTGCAATCCTATTTTAAGGAAGGTGCTCTATTTGTAAATTTATCAAAAGGTTTATTTGCTAAAGGGGTAACAGTAGTTGAGAGTATTCAAGAAAACCTAGGAATTACGAATATTGTAACGCTTAAGGGACCTTCATTTGCTGTTGAAGTAATGGAGCATGCAGATACCTTGTTAACTTTAGGGTATTCTACTAATAAGCAATACGAAATAATTAACGAAATTATAAGACACACTTCTCTTCATATTGATTGTACTACTGATATTAGAGGGGTTGAGGTGTTAAGCGTTTTGAAAAACATCTATGCATTAGTACTTGGAATTGTAGATGCTAAATATAATTCGCCTAATACTCGATTTATGATTTTGACAAAATCATTTTCAGAAGTAAGAGTTTTACTAAGATCATTGGGAGGTGCTGATGATACTTTGTTTTTAGCATGTGGTTTTGGGGATTTATGTATGACTTCACTAAATGATTTAAGTAGAAATAGAACATTAGGATTATTGATTGGTAAAGGTTTTTTTAGTGCGGATTATAAATCAAACTCTGTAATATTGGAAGGGTTAAATGCAATAGAAATGTTTCATGATTTAGTAGATGAGAAATCGAATAAAGGTTTGCCAATATTTAATAAATTATATAGTTTCTTTGCAAAGAAAGAAACAGAGATAGATTTTGAATTTAGTGAGATAGTTGATTGAGAAAAATATAAAATGAATATTTTAGTTGTAATACCCGCTAGAGGAGGTTCTAAAGGAATTCCTAGAAAGAATTTAAGATTACTTGGAGGGAATCCTCTTTTGTATTATTCTATAAATAATGCGTTAAATTCTAAGTATAATTTAGATGTTTTTGTTTCAAGTGAAGATGATGAGATATTAAATACAGCCCAGAAGTTTGGAGCAAAAACTCATAAAAGGGATTCAAATATTGCAAATGATAAAACTACTTTAGACCCTGTAATTTATGATTGTTATACGCATGCTAAATTATCTGAGAAAAAAGAGTATGACTTGATAATTACTATGCAGCCAACATCTCCTTTACTATTAATAAAATCTTTGGATTCGGCTATCCATAGAATGCTTAGCAATACTAGTATTGATACTATTATTGCTGCAAAAGATGCAACCCACCTTTCCTGGCGAAAAGAAAGCCAGCAATATATTCCTAATTATACTGAAAGGGTAAATAGACAATATTTAACGCCTGAGTTTACTGAGACTGGAGGCTTCCTAATGACAAGAAATACAGTTATTACTGAAAATAACCGAATTGGTAAAAAGGTTGATTTAGAAATTCTAGGAGGAGGAGAGGAGATAGATATTGACACTTATGAAGATTGGAATTTATGTGAGTATTATTTAAGAAGAAAGCATATTTTATTTGTTGTGACAGGTAATAGTATTGTTGGATTAGGTCATGTTTATAATACCCTTTTAATTGCAAATGATATCTTAAATCATCAAATTACATTCTTAGTGGATAAGGAAAGTGAAATGGCATTTAGTGCTATCAAGGCAAAGAATTACCCTGTTTTAATGCAAAAGTCTGATAGCATTTTAGTCGATATCAAAAACATTGCCCCTAATATTATTATCAATGATAGATTAGATACTAATAAAGCATATGTTAATGGTTTAAAAACACAGAATTATAAAGTAATTAATTTTGAAGATTTGGGTGAAGGTTGCAGATATGCTGATTCTGTTATCAATGCAATCTACCCTAAAAATAACACGCTACTAAATCATTATTTTGGACAGGAATATTTCATTTTAAGAGATGAATTTATTTTATCAAAGGAAAAAAATATAACTTCAGAAGTTAAAAATATTTTAATTACTTTTGGGGGAGTTGATCCAAATAATTATACAGAAAAAGTAGTTAGAACAATCAATGAGTATTGTAATGGAGAAAACATTAAAATTACTGTAATTGCAGGTTTTGGATATGATAATTACGATTCGATTAAAAGTTATGAAAATGTAATTGTAAAGAGAAATATATCTAATATTTCTGATTATATGTTGCAAGCAGATTTGATTTTTACTTCTGCTGGAAGAACTGTTTATGAAGTAGCAAGTATAGGTACGCCTGCAGTTGTTCTGGGGCAAAATGAAAGAGAAATGACACACTTTTTTGCCTCATCAGAATATGGGTTTTCTAATTTAGGATTAGGGTATAAAGTGTCGGATGAGGAACTTATGATTGAGTTTTTAAGGTTAGTAAAATCATTTGAAAGCAGGAAAAAAATGAGTGACTTAATGAAGATGCAAGATTTGAAATCAGGACGAAAAAGAGTACATAAATTAATACAAGATTTAATACAAGATTAATGAAAATTCTAACATTATTAAACAAAGGAATTGATAAAGAAAATTCAATAGTAAAGCCTTATATAATTGCTGAAGTTGGAGTAAATCATGAAGGATCTATTACTACTGCTAAGCGATTAGTAGATGAAGCTAAAGAAGGTGGAGCGCATGCGGTAAAGTTTCAATCATATAAAGCTGAAACTTTGGCTTCCAAACATTCTCCTGCTTATTGGGATACAACTAAGGAACCAACAGAGTCGCAATTTGAGTTGTTTAAAAAACATGATTCTTTTTGGAAAGATGAGATGCAAGAATTAAAGGATTATTGTGAAGTAGTAGGTATTGAGTTTATGAGTACTCCTTTTGATGTTGAATCTGCTGAATTTTTAAATAACATGATGGATGTTTTTAAAATCTCCTCCTCTGATATTACAAACAAACCTTTTATTGAATATATCTGTAGTTTTGGAAAGCCGATTATTTTATCAACTGGCGCTAGTAATTTAGCAGAAGTACATGATGCTGTAAATTGGATAAAACCTTTTAATGTTCCTTTGGCTTTATTGCACTGTGTGCTTAATTACCCTACACCTGATGAGAATGCCAATTTGGGAATGATTATTGGTTTGAAAGAAGCATTTCCCAATACTATTATTGGATATTCTGACCATACCCTTCCAAAAGACATGAAGGTTTGTGAAATGGCAACTTTACTTGGGTCTGTGATTATTGAAAAACATTTTACGCATGATAAATCTTTGCCAGGAAACGATCATTATCATGCCATGGATAAGGAAGATTTGAAAAAGTTTAATGTGAATTTAGAAACTGCTTTTGAAATATTAGGGAACTTTAAAATTGAGGCTTTAGCTGATGAAGAAAAATCTAGACTAAATGCCAGAAGGAGTTTGGTTGCTGCAAAGGATATTCCAAAAGGGAAAATAATTGAAAAGAGTGATTTGACCTTTAAAAGGCCGGCACATGGAATTAGCCCAAAATATATTGATGATGTTGTCGGTAAAGAGGCTAAAGTGGATATAATGGAAGATGATATAATAAAAAAAGATTTGATATGATAGTACTTTTATCTGGAGAAAAAAAGAATATAGGTGATTTCTTAATTACTGAACGAGCAAGAAGACTATTTGCTCATTTATTAGATGATGAAATAATTATCTTAGATAGATTTAAAAATTTAGAGTCAGACATTGATTTAATTAACAGTGCTAGATTTCTTGTTTTATGTGGTGGTCCTGCCTATGCAAGTGATATTTATAAGGGTATTTATCCTTTAGTTGATGATTTAAGAAAGATAAAGGTGCCAATTATACCTTTTGGTTTAGGTTGGTGTGGAAGACCGTCTAATCCTATGGAGTTTAAGTTTACTAATGACTCAAAAAGATTGTTAGATAATATTCATTCAACAGTTGAAAGCTCTAGTTGTAGGGATGATATAACTTTTAATGTGTTAAAGAATTGTGGGTATCAAAATGTAACAATGACAGGATGTCCTGTTTGGTATGATATTGACTCAATTGGAAAAGATTTTGAAACTAAAAAAGCAATAAAAAAGATTGTTTTTACAACTGCAGCAGATCCTAAATTAATAAAGCAAACATATTTATTAATTAAAAGTTTAAATAAATATTTTCCTGATGCTGAAATAACAATGAGTTATCATAGGGGGATTTTTCCAGATAAATATACGACATATAGAGCTACAATAGGGTACTTGTTAATGTATGGTGCTGCTAAATTGATTAATAGAAAAATAAAAATCAAAGATGTAGCATATAAATTAGATAGGTTAGATTTTTATGATGATTGTGATTTTCATATTGGCTATAGAGTGCATGCACATTTGTATTTTTTAAGTAAGCGATTACCATCAATTCTTATAAATGAAGACGGTAGAGGAAAGGGAATGGTGCAAACCATGAACCTACCGGTCTTTAATATTGAAGATAATGATGTGGTGCAGAAAGTAGATACTCAGCTAAAAGTTTATAAAGAAAATAACTTTAGAAGTTTTTTTGAGATTGGGAGGTATATAGACAGACAATTTAATGTCATGAAAGATTTTATATTGACTCTGTAATTTATTATTTAATGAAATTGAATATTAAAAAAAAATATAAAATTGAACTTTGTAAAAATCTTTAATAGTAAAAATATAAATTATTTATATTATCTTATTGGAGACGGTTTTGCAAAGTTAGTGGTTTTATTTTCTATACGTTTCTTTACTAATTATTTTGATAAGATTAGTTTTGGGAAGTTGTCTTTATTTTGGATTTCAATCCCAATTCTTTCAATATTTATTGATTTTTCACAAAGAAGTTATGTGAAATACATATATATCAATTTTCAAAGCAAGTCAGATGAGGTAATTCAATCAATAAGAATATTTAGTTTTACGATATCATTATTTTTCTATTTAATATTTTGGGCATTAAATTATTTTGATGTTATTCTAATTGATAAAGGATTAGATTCTTTAATTCTTTTTTGTTCTTTCTTTTTTGTTATAATAGAAATTAGTTTATCTTATTTACAAATAAAAGGTAAAGCTATTAAGTATAATGTTATATTTACAATAAGACAGGCTCTTCCTTATGTTTTAACAGCTTTGTATTTGTTTTTCTTTTCGGGTGGTATAATTAGTTTTGGAATTATTCATCTTATTGTTGTTGTGCCTCTATCAGTATACTTAATTTTTAGAAGACACTTTGTTAAACTATCTTGGAGATTATTTTATAAAACAATAAAATCTTCCCTAAGTTTTAGTATCCCTTTTATACCTGCTGTTCTTTCAGCATTGTTGCTTGGTTTTTCGGATAGGTTTTTAATAAAATATTATTATTCAGATTTAGAGGTTGCAAATTATACTATTGCATATACAGTGGGTACAATATATGCCGCTTTCTTTTTAGCAACCAACAAGATGTGGCAAAAGTATATCTTAGAAGCGTTGAAATTACAAAAGATAGATGAGATTAAAAGTTCGGCTAAGAAGTACTTATTGGTAGTAGTGTTAGTAGGGATAATTATATTATTACTAAAAACATTTTTGGTGAATATTTTATCAAATAGCTCGTATTTTGTTATACTTGATATTATTCCTACTATACTGTTGGGCATGTTCTTCTATTTCTTATATACAGTAATGTCGAATATTCCTTTCTTTCATAAGAATACTTACTTAATGGCTTTACCTGCATTTATTGCTGCAGGCTTGAATATTGTTTTAAATGTAATTATGTTACCAATTTATGGATATAAAATAGCAGCTCTGACTACACTTATCAGTTATTTTATTGAATTTTTAGTTATATATATTATTTGTCTTAAAAAGTATAAAATAAATCTTCTTATATGAGTTATAAAGAAGAAATAAATAAAGTTAATAATGTAGGTTTACTTTTTAAAGGATATGATATTGTAGCATTATCTCAAGTGTTCCTTTTTGAGAATAAATTGGGAAGATATGGTTGGGGAATGAGTCAGATTATTAAGAAATTAAGTCTTGATAATTTAGTGAAATTCTGTCTTTATTTAATTAGCCCAAAAAAGGAAATTAACCCTTCTTCTTTAGAGTATATTTTTGTGAATGATATCTATAATATGAGCATGGTATCAAACTCTAGAAATTTGCAAAAGGAATTTCATAAAGAAAATATTATTGATGTTATTTGTGATAAAAGAATCCATAGGAAAAATGATATTTATTTATATAAATTTTCAAATTTTTTAAGAACGATTATTGATATTTTTAAGGTAACAACTTTAGTTTTCAAGAACTGGGAAAAAGTAAAAGAAGTAGCAAAATTATTTAATGTAAATATGATAATGTTACTTCTAAATGTGTGGGATTCTTTATTTATTATCAATTGTGTTGAAGGTTTTATGAATAAAACAAAGAATGCAAAAGGTGTCGTGTTAAACTCAGATGTACATAAGGTATCTCGAATTTTCACTTTTTTTTGTAAGAAAAATAAAATCAAAAACTATGTACTACAACATGGAGCTCCAGTTTTAGATTATGGATACTTACCCGTATATACTGATAAGATGTTTAATTGGGGCAAACTTTCTTTTGATTGGTTTTTGGAAAAAGGAACAGATATTAATAAATTACAAATCACTGGAACGCCTAAAATGGATAGCATTGCTTTAGAGAAAAAAAGTTTAGAGAATTCATTAGAATCATTAAGTGTCTTGTTGATAATGAATCCAATAGGTGAAGAGTTGTGTGAGAAATTTTTGCAAATAATCTATGATGCGATTAAAGATATGGATGTAAATCTAAAAATTAAGTTACATCCTAGTTCTGAACATTATGATCATTTGCCTAAATTAATATTTAAAGATTACTCCTATGAAGTATATAGATTAGAGAATACTCATGATTTAATAAGAAAATCAGATGTTGTTATTTCAACAACTTCTACTGTTGGTGCCGAGACAATTGCATTATATAAACCTCTTATTCAAATAAAACTTGAAGAGATAAATACAAAATTAGCATATGAAGATTATGATTGTTGTATAACGGTAACGAACTATACTGAACTTTTAGATACCCTGAAAACTGAAAAACAGTTATATTCAAAGTTTAGTAACTATGATAAATTTATATCAGATTTCTTTTATGTTTTAGATGGTAAATCAAGTGAAAGGATGAAAAAGGCTATAGTACATGAAGAATAAGATTCAATCAGAAATACTTATTTTATTTGTATTAGTGTTTGGCCTAATATTATTTTATATTGCTACTAGTTCAGTATTTCTTAATTTCAATAATGAGTTAATTTTATTAAGTAATCTTAACCCTCTTAGCATAGCATCTACATTCTTGTTTATTTCAATTACTTTTTTAGGATTAATTTCTGACAGAAATTACTTGTTCTTTTTGCCATTTATGTTATTAGCAATGCCTTCTCCTGTTGATGACATATTCCCAAGTATTTGTTTAACTTCAGCAAATGATGCAAGAGAAATATTTTTCCCCTTGTTTACGCATATTGATATTTATCTACTGGTAGGAATATTAAGAAAAGCAATAATTTCTAGACCAAATAATATTAATAGTAATTTATTTACGCTTATAGTATTAGTATTAGTAATGCTAGTTCTAATCATTAATTTATTTCTTTCCTCAGATATTTGGGATTTTTATTTGCTATTGTCTCATACCTATCATTTTAGATATTTAGTATTATTATTAATCTTATCTTATTATTATTCTTATAAAAATTTTGAGAATCAAATTTTCTTTGGCATCATTTTTAGTGTAGTTTTTTTATTATTTGAATCTGTAATTAACACATATATTTCAGGATTAGATAGGCTAACTAGCGGAACATTATCAGTTAATTCCTACGCAAATATTATTGCTTCAATTATGTTATATTTTGTATGGTTAACAAAACATAAAAAAATTAAAAAAAGTACAATGTTTTCTCTTGCACTTTTATCTTTAGTAATAATTTTAGGAACTCAAACTAGAATGGCTTTTCTTTCCCCAATATTATTATTAATTTTCTATTCTATTTATTATCTGAAAGATAACTTTCTAATACGATTATTTAAGATATTTATTTCCTTTACTCTATTTATTTCTCTCTATCTAGTATTAGTTCAAACTCATTCTATGCCAAAAAGGTATACAATCGAAAATGTGATAGATTTAGATTCTAAAAATACAATGTTTAAGGTAAAAGAAAATTCAGAATCAAGTTCTCTTTTTACAAGGTTGATGCTTTTTAAAACTTCTTTAGAAATGATAAAAGAGAACCCTGTAACGGGTATTGGAGTTGGAAGGTTTAATCGTTACAAGAAAGATTTTGGGTTTAAATATAATGTTTTGATAGATTCTCATAATGATTTACTAGCTTTAATGTGTCAGTATGGAATTTTTATAGGAGTTCTTTTATTTTCCCTGCTATTTATTCTGCCAATCTTCTATTATCTGTATTATTTAAAAGGAAAAATGAATAATAAATTAGTTTTTTTATTCATTATTAATTTTACAATGTTATTTGCAGGATTATCTAATGCGGGACTAATGAAACATCAGGTTTTTGCTTTTCTAGCATTAAATCTAATAATCTTAGAATCATTAGTTTATTCATTAAAAATACAAAACACACCTAAATAAATGAAAATAGCAATTATAGGAACTAGAGGTATTCCAAACAACTATGGTGGTTTTGAGCAGTTTGCTGAGTATTTATCTGTTGGACTGGTCAATAAAGGCCATGAAGTATTTGTTTATAATTCTCACAATCATATATTTAAAGATAATATATATAAAGGAGTAAAAATTATTCATTGCTATGATCCTGAGTATTTAATTGGTACTACTGGTCAATTTATATATGATTTGAATTGTATTTTAAATAGCAGAAAACAAAATTTTGATATTATATTACAATTAGGGTATACAAGTAGTTCAATTTGGAATCGACTGATGCCAAAGAAATCTATTTTAGTTACAAATATGGATGGTATTGAATGGAAGCGATCTAAATTTTCAAATAGAGTTCAGAAGTTTTTAAAGTATTCTGAAGGTTTAGCAGTAAAATATAGTGATTATTTTATTGCAGATTCTATTGGAATTCAGCAATTCCTGAAAAAAGACTATCAAGTTGAATCGACCTACATTCCTTATGGCGCAGAGATTATGAAAAATCCTGATTCAAACATTCTTAGAAAATATAATTTAAAAGAGTACAATTACGATATTGTAATTGCAAGGATGGAACCAGAAAATAATATTGAAATGATTATTGAAGGTTATTTAGATTCAAAAAAAGAAAGAGATTTAGTTATTGTAGGAAGTCTAGAGACTAAGTTTGGGAAATATATCTCAGAAAAATATAATGACAATAGTATTAAATACCTTGGTTTTGTTTCGGGTATAGAAAATCTAAATTCTTTAAGAAATTTTTCTAATTTATATTTTCACGGTCATAGTGTTGGTGGAACTAATCCTTCTTTACTAGAGGCAATGGCATCAAACTCATTAATTTTTGCACATGATAATATTTTCAACAAATCAATTTTGGAGGGTGATGCATATTATTTTACAACCTCTGAGCAAATTTCAGATTTGATGAACGATAAAATAAAAGAGAATAAATTTGTAATAAATAATAAAGATAAAATAAAGAATTTGTACTCTTGGAATAAAATAACAGATGATTATAATTCATTTTTTCATAAAATTATTAATAAATAATATTTCCTACCTTTACCATTCAATAACTCACTAGCAAATGAAAGTAGCATTAATAACAGGTATTACAGGACAAGATGGTTCTTATCTGGCCGAGTTCTTATTAAAGAAAGGGTATGAAGTTCATGGAATAAAAAGGAGAGCATCCTCCTTTAACACAGACAGGATAGATCATTTGTATCAGGATCCTCATATTGAAAATAGGAATTTGATTTTGCATTATGGAGATATGACAGATTCTATGAATTTGACTAAAATCATACAAGAAGTTCAGCCAGATGAGATTTATAATTTGGCCGCAATGAGTCATGTCTATGTTTCATTTGAGATACCTGAATATGTGGGCAATACTGACGGGTTAGGAACGCTTAGAATCTTAGAGGCAATAAGATTATTAGGATTATCTGAAAAAACAAAAGTTTATCAAGCTTCTACTTCAGAATTGTATGGTAAAGTACAAGAAGTTCCTCAGTCAGAGACTACTCCTTTTTACCCTAGAAGTCCTTATGGAGTTGCAAAGATGTATGCCTATTGGATTACAGTTAATTATAGAGAGGCTTATGGTATGTTTGCTTGTAATGGAATTTTATTTAATCATGAATCTCCTGTTAGAGGGGAAACTTTTGTAACTCGTAAAATTACGCGTGCAGCTTCAAAAATTGCTTTAGGCTTGCAAGAAAAATTATACTTAGGAAACTTGGATGCAAGTCGAGATTGGGGGCATGCTAAGGATTATGTTCGTATGATGTGGATGATATTGCAAACTGATGTTGCAGAGGATTGGGTAATTGCAACTGGAAAAACAACTACAGTTCGTGATTTTGTAAAAATGGCATTTTCCAATGCAGGCATTGAGTTGGAATTTAAAGGAGAAGGTGAAAATGAGAAAGGAATAGTTGTTTCTTGTTCTGATGAAAAATATCAAATTGAAATAGGGAAAGAAGTAGTTGCTGTTAATACTAGGTATTTTAGGCCAACAGAGGTTGATTTATTGATTGGAGACCCTACAAAAGCAAATACGCAATTAGGTTGGGTTCCAGAATATAACTTAGAGCAATTAATAAATGAAATGATGCAGTCAGATTTAAAATTGATGACTAAAGATCAATACTTGAAAGATGGTGGTTATACCATTATGAATTATTTTGAGTAAGATGGAAAGAGAAAGTAAAATCTATATTGCAGGGCATAGAGGTTTAGTAGGTTCTGCAATTGTAAATGACTTAATTTCAAAAGGATATAAAAATTTAATTTTTAGAACTCATACTGAGTTAGATTTAACCAATCAAAGTGCAGTTGAGGAGTTTTTTGCAAATGAAAAACCAGAGTATGTAATTTTAGCAGCTGCAAAAGTGGGAGGGATTGTGGCAAACAATACCTATCGTGCAGATTATATATACGAGAATATGATGATTCAGAATAATGTGATTCATCAATCCTATCTGCATGGTGTTAAAAAATTATTGTTTTTAGGAAGTACTTGTATTTATCCTAAAAATGCTCCTCAACCCATGTTGGAAGAGAGTTTGCTTACCTCAACTTTGGAATATACTAATGAACCTTATGCTATTGCAAAAATTGCTGGTATAAAAATGTGCGAGAGTTATAATTTGCAGTACGGAACTAATTTTATTTCTGTAATGCCAACTAACTTATATGGTCCGAATGATAATTTTGATTTAGAAAAATCACATGTGTTGCCCGGTTTAATTCGTAAAATTCATTTAGGTAAATGTCTTCAGGATAAGGATTGGAAAGCCATAAAAAAAGATTTAGATAAGAACCCTATTGAAGGAATTGATGCTTTTTCTTCAAAAGAAAATATTTTGGATATTCTGGAAAAGTATGGGATGAAGGAAGGAGAGATTGAAGTCTGGGGAAGTGGTAAACCTAAACGCGAGTTTTTATGGTCAGAGGATATGGCAGATGCTTGCGTGTTTTTATTAGAAAATAGAGATTTTAGACATACTTTTTTAACAGATGAAAAAGAGGTAAAAAATACACATATCAATATTGGTACAGGGATTGATATTTCAATAATGGAGTTGGCTGAACGGATAAAAAAATGTGTAGGTTATAGGGGGAGTTTTGAATTTAATAGTTCAAAACCTGATGGGACTATGCGAAAGCTAACTGATGTGAGAAAGCTTCATAGTTTGGGTTGGAATCATACTATTAGTCTTGATAAAGGTGTTGAAAAGATGTACGCTTGGTATTTGTCTTAGTCTATTATAGCTTTTAGTTTTTATATTTTTGCATTATATGAAAGGATATTCACGATATTTTTGGGCAATTCACTTTATAGGCGATTTATTTATTGTCAATTTTGCTTTTTTACTGACTTTTTATTTGAAGTTTGATACCTTAATGTTCTCTGATAAATATAAGTTTTTGTTTATCATCTTTAATGCAATATGGATATTGGTTGCTTTGTTCCTTCAGTTATATGAGTTGAAAAGATTAATGAGATTAGATAGGATTCTATTCAATTTGTTTAAGGCATTTGTATTTAATGCTCTTATTATTTCTTCTATTTTGTTTTCACTTAAAGCTTCAGAATTTTCAAGGGAGCATTTATATGCAACTTATTTGTTGCTTTTTGCTTTAATTATGTTGTGGCGCTATTCGGCAATAAAGTTGATTTATATTTACAGAAAATCAGGATTTAACTACAAGAGAGTCATTATTGTTGGTGGTGGTGAGGTAGCTAATCAGTTATATACTTACTTTATCTCTGATGATGTATTAGGGGTTAGAATTAAGGGTGTTTTTTCAGATAGTGAAATTTCATTTGATATAAAAGATAAAATTAAATCAGGAAATTTAGATGAGTTTGAATCTTTTGCTTTAGATCAAGATATTGATGAGATTTATTATGCTATGCCATTAACCTACACACAAAAAATTAAAGATTTAGTTGATTTTTGTGATAAGAATATGATGCGTTTTAAAGTAGTTCCTGATTTTAGAGGATTTTTGTTTAAGCGTGTAAATATTGATTTCTTTGATGATGTGCCAGTAGTAACTTTAAGAGCTGAACCATTAACAGATATTACAAATCGTTTTTTTAAACGCGTATTTGATATTTTATTTTCTTCTTTGGTAATTATATTTGTGTTAAGTTGGTTATATCCTATTATTGCTATTTTAATTAAGTTTTCCTCCAAAGGTCCAGTACTATTTAAGCAGGCACGCTCTGGAGTAGCTAATGTGGAGTTTATGTGTTATAAGTTTCGTTCTATGACTCAAAGTATAGATGCTGATACTAAGCAAGCCAGTAAAGGGGATGCTCGTATTACTAAAATAGGTGCTTTCCTTAGAAAGTCATCTTTAGATGAGTTTCCTCAATTCATAAATGTATTCATGGGGGATATGTCAATTGTAGGGCCAAGGCCACATATGTTGGCACACACAGAGGAATATTCTGCTTTAATAAATAAATACATGGTTCGTCAATTGGTAAAACCAGGTATTACGGGTGCTGCTCAAGTAAAGGGTTATAGAGGAGAAACTAAGGAGCTTAAGGATATGGAAGGGCGTGTTCGTTTGGATGTTTGGTACATTGAAAACTGGTCCTTATCGGTTGATATTAATATTATTTTCCTTACAGTTTGGAATGTATTTAAGGGGGATGAAAACGCTTTTTAAATATTGCTTAATATTATTTTTTCCTGTTTTTGCAAACGGACAAATAGCTACATTTCAATCAGTAGTTAATAAACCTTTTTCTAATTTTTATTCTGATTCAATTGCTGGTTGTGATTCTGATACAACTCAACACTTTAGTGCAGGGTCAAGATTTTTTGGGATTGGTTCAACTAGCAAATCCGATTATGCAAGTACTTATTTAGTTGGAGCTACTTTATCAGCAAATGTCAGAAACAAAATAACTTTTATTTCTCATTTTGATTATTTATCAGGAAATCATAATGCCTTACTAAATGAATATCAAGATTCATTACTTGTTTTTCCTGGTTTTGGAAGAGAGAAGAAAAGATTACAATATAATCTGAAATTTAATTTTAATAAATTCATTACTGCCGATTTAGGAAAGGGAAAACACTTTATTGGTGATGGGTATCGTTCCCTTTTTTTATCGAATGAACACTCGCCTTATCCGTATTTAAAATTAACTACTGAATTTGGTAGAGTAAAGTATTATAATTTATATACAACTTTTTTAGATATGCAAAATCCAACTCGGGATAGAAAAAAACATGCTTCTATTCATTTTTTAGATTTTCAGCTAACAAAAAATATAAATATTGGAGTTTTTGAGGGAGTACTTTGGCAAGTTAAAGATGAAAATTATAATAGAGGTTATGATGTTGAGTATCTAAATCCTATTATTTTTTATCGCCCTGTTGAATTTTCTAAACATTCCCCTGATAATGTGTTGATGGGAGCAAACTTTAATGTAAAATTGAAGATAACAACTTTGTATGGACAAATTCTTTTAGATGATTTAAATATTTCTCGCCAGAAAGATAGAGATGAAGAATTTGCTGTAGGTTTTTTTCAAAATAAATTTGCTTATCAATTAGGTGTTAAAACTACTTTTAAGAGTTTAAATTTTTTGTTGGAATATAATCAAGCACAGCCTTATACTTATGCACACAAAGAACCTATGCAATCCTATACGCATATGAATCAAGCTTTGGCTCATCCGCTTGGAGCTAACTTTAAAGAGGTAATTGCTATTGCTGATTATAGTAAAGGAAAATGGAAGTTGAGTACTAAATTAACGCTAGTTAAAGTTGGAATGGACTCTGTACATACTCATTATGGGCAAAATATATTTGCTTCTGATTTTGATGCTCAAGGAGATGGGGGGGAGTATTCCTATGGGAACTTTAACGGACAAGGGGTTGCTACACAAATTCAAACTTTACATACTGAGGTAGCTTATTCATTAAAATGGTTTGATGTATTTGGCTCGGTATTTTATAAAAAGAAAAAGTCTGACCTAGTAGATCAGAATTCTTTGTGGTATTCATTGGGAATTAGAACTTTCCCGTTTTCAGCTTTTCAGGATTATTAAAATTCTAGTTTTTCACCATCTTTAAAAGCAACAATAAAGGAAGTAATGTATCCGTCTTTTTTCATTGATTTCTGGTAAGCAATAGCTTCATCAAGTGTATAAAACAGTCCAGCAAGGTATGCGGTTTTCTGTTCAGAGATAGGCACACTAATTAAGTATTCTTCTTCAAACAAATCAGCAGGAGTATTAAATTCACCAAAAGTTCCTAGATTAACACGGAATATATAAGGGTCACCTCCTTGTGCTATTTGATCTTGCTTACTAAATGACTTCATTAATTGACCTCTTGCTTTTTCATAGCTTTTATGAATGCTTAATGCTTTTTTGTCTTCTTTCTCTTTACTATAAATATAGATTAAGTTTTGGTATGCAGGTAAAAATAATTTATCTTGTTTGATAGAGGTTTTGAAAAGCTTAATTGCTTTTTTCATATATTCTTCTTTTGTATTACCTCTAGATTTGCTTGCAAATGTATAGTGAGCAACTGCTAAATTGTATGTCCATTCTCTCGTTTTGTAAATTTTAGGAGTTAGGTATTTTAAATATCTTTTAGCTTGCCCTACGCCTCTTTTCTCTCCTGTAGCTAAGTAGGATATTGCTAAATTCCCTCTTGCAAAATTAAGACCGTCTTCAGTTATTTTACCTCTTTTAAGTCTTTTTTCAGTATTTTTAAGATGTGTTTGTGATGTCTTATAATCTTTATTGCTTAATGCTTTTACTCCTAGGTTATACTCTCCAATTCCTTCTTGGATTTGAATCATACTTCTTTCATCAATTTTATTTATTTTATTGAATTGAAGGAGATCATCTTTTTTTACAATTTTAAGATTAGTAACATCAGGGTACTCTCCTTTAGGAATAAATACACCTTTCTTTTTCTTCTTAATTTTCTTATCTTTCTTATTTTCTGTTGATGTTGAAGCTATTTTTTGTTCTTTTTGAATTAATTTAGCTTCAGCAGTTTGCATTCGGTGAATTACTTTATCTGCATCATTATCATTGCCAGAATTTCTGTAAATAGCTTCTAAGGTTATGTAAGCTTGGAAAAAGAATTCATCTTTTCGGATTGCAGAACTTAATAAGGAAGCAGCTTCATTATCACTTCCAACTTTGTGATGAGCAATTGCTATGTTATAAGTCCATTTTATGTCATTATAAGCTTTAGAAGTAATTAAGTTTAAGAAACGTTTGCTTATAGCATAGTCCTCTTTATTACCAGTGCTTGCATAGCATAGGGCCATATTTGCTCTAAGAAAATTTAAGGCATCATCACTTAATTTAGCTCTTTTGTATCTTTTCATTGCGCTTTTGAACTCATTTATAGCTGTAGTATAATCCTTTTTACTCATTAATTTTACAGCAGCAGAGTAGTGGTCTCCAGCCAGTTTTGATTGGTCAATAGAACGCTTAGTAAGATTCTTTGAATTTTCATACTGTAATACCTTGTCTACATCTGAAATTGGATGCCAAGTATAAGCTACTAAATTTGTTATTTGAGTAGTATCAACTATAGCAGAATTAGCTATGAATGAAATTGCAAAAAGTAAAATTGCAACTGAAAATAATGTTCTTTTTATCATTTTTTAATGTTTTCTATTCTGTTTGCCAAATTATGAAAAATTATTGAAGTATTATCCTGTGGTTAATTAACTGATTATTTACTTCAATTTGTATAAAATAAATTCCTTTTGCAAAAGTAGACAAATCAATGCTTATTTGCTTTTCAAAAGTAATATTGTTATTAAATATTAATTGATTTCCTTGTGAGTTTAGAACAGAGATACTATTTAATCCCTCAGTAGATTCTATAGTTAAATTTCCTTTAGTAGGATTAGGATAAATAGAAATTATATTTTCATTTTCACTAATAAAATCAATAAGAATAAGTATGCTGTATGATACTGCTGTGCATCCGTTAGAGTCTAATACTTCAACATAATACTCTCCTTGAGTGGTAGGAAAGAAAGTATTGTTTATAGCTCCATTTATTGTGTTTCCATTTTGATCATACCATTGGTAATTAATAAACCCTGTTGTAGCTTCAATAGAATTTCCATTTTGCCAAATATTTACAATTGTAGGGTTAGGCTCACTAATTGTTGTGGAGATAGCTGTTAAGCAGCCATTTATATCGGTTACAATTAGATTGTAAAGTCCAGCACATAAATTATTTGGATTGGCACCTCCCCAATCATAAGTATATGGTGCTGTTCCTCCATTTACACTTGCAGTGGCTGTTCCGTCACACTCTCCATAACAACTAGCATTATTAGTGTTAATAACACAAGTTAATTCCTCTGGCTGATTTATAGTTACTGAAATAGTATTAATACACCCATTTACATCCATTACAATATAATCAGCTGCTCCAGCAGCTAAATTGTAGAAAATATTTGATGTTTGAAAATTAATACCATTGTTTGCTGAATACTGGAAAGGAGGTGTTCCACCATTGGTAATTGTTAGTGTAACTTGCCCATCTTGAAGTCCGTAACAGCTTGCATTAATAATTGTAGGGTTAACACTTATAGAATCAGCTTGATGTATTGTTACGGTATCAGTAGCAATGCATCCGTTTGCATCAATAATACTTACATTATGTATTCCAGCTGGTAAAACTGTTGAAGTATTTGTTGAGCCATTACTCCATAGTGTTTGATAAGGATAATTTCCGCCATAAACATAGGCGTTAGCTTGAGCAGTTCCTTTGTAGCAAATAGCTGTATCGGAAATAGAAACAATGGTAACTGGCGTAGGCTCTAGTACATTAAAGTATAATGTTACTGTATTGGTCGTGTCAGAAAGTTCTAATATATAAGTTCCAGCACATAAACTATCAATGTCTTCATCAGTTGATGTGTATCCGTTTGGACCATACCATAAATAAGTGTAAATAGAATCCCCTCCATCAGCCGTAACATAAAGCTCTCCATTGCAAATTCCGTTACAATCTAAATTTATTACACTGTCTAAATTTGCAGTTAGTGATGGTGGTTGAGTTACTTCAAAAGAATCAGTTGCTGAACAAAAAGTACTGTCAGTAGCTGTTAGAAAATAAGTTCCAGCTACAAGGTTGTCAATATTTAAAGTTGAGGCATTAAATCCAGCCGGTCCTGACCATAAGAAAGTATAATTATTTGCTCCACCATAAGTTGTTGTAAAGAGTGCTCCATCATTTCCTCCATAAATTGAAACGTTTTCGATTGAATCTAGATTAATAACAATTGCTGATGGTTCAGTAATTACAGTGCTATCTGTTAATGTACAGCCATTATTGTCTGTAATATTTAGTGTGTAAGTTCCGTCACAAAGTAAATTTAAATTATTAGTTGTAAATGAATTGTTCCATAAGAAAGAATAAGGAACTGTACCTCCATTAACTTGAGGTGTAATTGTTCCATCACATATCCCATTACAACTCATATTACTAGTTAAAAGTGTATTGTTTAAAAGATCAGGTTCAGATAAAACAATTGTTTCTGTAAATACGCAACCATTGTTATCAATAACTGAGTCAGTGTAAATCCCTGCAGATAATCCTGAAATAGTAGTATTTATAATAAGTGTTCCATTAAAATAATAGGTGTAAGAAGCTGTTCCTCCACTTACCTGGATATCAATACTTCCGTCAGAAAATCCATTGCAAGAAATGTTATTTCCATTGTAATTAGATACAATTAATGATGTGTATAAACTGTCAGGCTGATTAATTGTAATGGTATCTGACTGTGAACATCCATTCATATCAGTAACAGTATATGGGTATATTCCAGCAGGAACGCCAATAGGAGTAATGAAAGTTGAAATTCCACCAATTAAAGGGTAAGTAAATGTACCCCAAGTTAGTGTGTAGTCTTGTATACCACCAATGAAGTTAACCAAAGCAGCTCCATCAGCTAAACCATAACAACTTGCATCTGTTGATGTGTAATTTGATGATAATTGTGATGGCTCAGTTAAAATGACACTGTCAGTAAGTGTACACCCTACAGAATCGGTTATAACTAGACTATAGTTTCCTGCAGTAAGGTTGTTTAAGTTTTGAAGGGTGTCATTAGTAGACCAGTTAAATGCTAAGTTACCTAAACCACCTGTTGTATTGGCTGTAATTGTTCCATTACTTCCATTATAACATGAGATGTTATATCCATTATAATCTGGAGAGATTAATGATAAAGATAAGCCATTTGAAGGTTGATTCACACTTACACTATTTAATGCTGTACATCCGTTAGCATCTGTAATGGTAACAGTATAGTTACCTGCAGAAAGATTCATAATATCCTCAGTAGTATCATTATTGTTCCATAAGTAAGTGTAAGAACTAATACCACCACTAACGGTGATATCAATACTTCCATTTGCTACTAAACAAGAAGTCAAATCAGTTGGGATAATTGAGGAAATTAGTTCATTAGGTTCATTAATGACTACAGAATCAGAGTATAAACACCCATTTGCATCAGTTACTGTAAAGGTGTAGGTGTTTGCAAGTAAATTAAATGGTAATGTTCCATTCCAAATCTCATTATAGCTAGGAGTTCCACCATTAATAGTTAAAGTAGCTGTACCTGTTGAGTCGCCATTACAAAGCACGTCAGTAGTTGTAGCTGTTGCGGTTAAGGTAGTAGGCTCCGTAATGGAAATAGTGTTTGTATAGGTACATCCATTTGCATCAGTGACAGTATATGTATATGAACCAAATGCTAAGGCAGTGGAATCAAATCCTCCCCAGTTTTCAAAATAAGGAGAAGTTCCACCTGAGATACTAATTGTTGCATTCCCATCTGAAAATCCATTACAACTCACATTGATAATGTTCTCATTAGCTGTTAGTGCTAAAGGCTCTGTAATAAGAATGCTGTCATTAGTGTTACATCCATTAGCATCTGTAATTATAAAGGTATGGTATCCATTATTTAAAGCAGTAGAGTCACTTACTCCCCAATTTTCACTGTAAGGAGCTGTTCCTCCAATTATATTTAGTGTTGCACTACCATCTGAAAGGCCATTACAGCTGATATTTGTAAGAGTTGCGATACTAGATATTGAATCAGGTTGTGTTATAATGATTGTGTCAGCATGCATGCAGCCATTATTGTCGGTTACCATATATGGGTATATTCCTGCAGGAACACCTACTGGTGTTGAGAATGTAGATGTCCCTCCTAATAAGGGGTAAGTTAAAGAGTCCCAAGATAAAATATAATCAGTTGTTCCACCAAAAAAACTTACTGTAGCACTTCCATCATTAAACCCATAACAAGATGTATTTGTTTGGATAAATGAAGAGTAAAGTAAGGTAGGTTCTGTGATTGTAATAGTATCATTAACTGTGCAATTATTGGCGTCAGTAATAGTTACAATATATTGCCCAGCAGAGATATTAGTTAAATCTTCAGTATTTGCTCCATTATCCCAAGTAAAAGTATACGGAACTACACCTCCTGATGGAGTAATGTCAATACTTCCATCAGTTGCTCCATTACAATTTACGTTTACTGAAGTATGGTTATTGCTTAAAGCATCTGGCTCGCTAATATTAATTGAGTCAGAAAAAGTACAGCCATTATTATCGGTAATTGTATAGTTATAATTTCCTATAGAAAGATTATTTGTGTCAACTACCCCCCAATTACTTGTGTAAGGAGAATTTCCTCCAGAAATAACTAAATATACTGCTCCGCTATTTCCGCCATTACAAAGTACATTTGTTGTATTTTCTAAAGTAGAAATTGCTGTTGGCTCGGTAATGGTAACGCTATCTATTGCAAAACAACCATTTGTATCTGTCACAGTACAGGTGTATGTTCCTGCTGATAAGCTTGTGATTTGAGCTATTGTATCTCCTGTAGACCATAAGTATGTGGCTGGAGTTGACCCATTTATAACTACTGAATAATCTTCAGTTGATCCATAGTAAGGAGCTTGATACGGTCCGCCCCAGAGACCAACTTCACACGCTCCAAAATTATCATTGTTATACTGTGAGACTATTCTCATTCTGGTAGCTCCAAATATTCCATTATTTGGTGTGGTAAAAGTCAGTGAAAATATATTAGTTGTAATTTGTTGATTTGCAATGCTTCCTATTTCTTCATTAGCATCAAAGACTCCATCAATATTCCAGTCAATAAATGCTTTTGCTCCTGCAAGAAATCCTCCAGAAGGAATATTATATGTTCCTAGTCTAATATCAATGCTATATGTTTGTCCAGGAGAAAGTGTAGCGTATTGACTAGTATAATCTTCATAATCATCAGCTAAATTTGTAGTGTTACTTACTATAGAATCACCATCTCCAATTAATCTAACTAATTCAATATTGCAATTTGAAGATTGGGCTGGTGTAGAAGCGCAATAAGAAAGAGTTGATATATTTCCTGTCCCTCCTGCTCCTGACAGTATCATTGCTTCAGCACTTCCGTCAGTAAGTCCGTTACAGCTGATATTACTACTAGTAATCCCAATATTAGGTGTGGAAATACTATCGTTAATTGTTATGCTTTCTGTATATGTTGAACAAGAGTTAGCATCAGTAATTGTAATAGAGTAGTTACCAGCACATAAATCAGATCTTACACTAACACTATCTCCATTTGCCCAACTAATAGAATATGGAGTTGTTCCTCCTATAATTGAAAGGTTAATGCTACCATTGCAATTAGCAGTGTCACATGAAGAATTACTATTTGATATAGCGCTTTCTTGAAAGAGAGCTGGTTCATTTATAGTAAATGAATAATTTGCATTAGTAGAACATATTGCATCTGTAATAGTTAAATTATATGTTCCTGCACTTAAATTTGTTTCATTTGCAGATGAAGTTAAAGAAGGGGTCCAACTATATGAGTAGTTTCCAGAACCTCCATTTGCAATAGCACTTAATGTTCCATCTGCACCACTATTACAACTTACATGAGTACCTGATAAAGATCCACTCATTGCTGCTGCGGGCTCAGTGATTGTAAAGCTTATTGAGTCAGAACATCCCCAGTTATTGTCTGTTACTATACATGAGTAAGTTCCGGCTGCTAACCCAGTAGCAGTTGCTGTAGTTTGCCCATTGCTCCAGTTGTAGGAGTAGTTTCCTGATCCATTAGTTATAGAAAAAATAGTTGCAGAACCAGTTGCGGAACCATTACAATTGTTATTTGTAATGGTTGTACTGTCAATTGCAAAGGTTGAACAGTTAATTAGACTAATGAAAGAGGTGTCAGCAGTAGCTAGTGTTTGTATAAAATTTCCTGAAGGATCAACTTCTTGGGTTTGCCAAGAAGCAATATAATTTCCATATGGTGCTCCATTTTGAAATTTTACTCTTACTACCATTTCTTGTGTAGACTGTAGTGTTAAGTTAAATCCAGTAGAATCAGTATTAACTGCATTCCAGAATCCGTATGCATTACCATTACTGTCAATATCATAAGGGATATTCAAAAATCCTACACCAGGTAAATACCATCTTAAATTTAGTTGACCTTGTAATATAGCTTGAGTAGAATGAGAAATAATGAATTCAGGTCGAATATTAACTTCACATCCATGATTCACTATATTTAAGGTGTCATATGCCCATATATTATGTCCATCAATAACTCCGGGATAGTTTGGAGTTGCAGTATCAATAAAAGTAGAAACTGTTTGAGTGATAGATTTTAAATTAGTATATCCTATATTAATAGAGTCTGTTAATGTGCATCCTAAATTATCAGTAACAGTAACAGTGTATAAACCACTTCCTATAGAATTTATATTTGCTGTTGTTTCTCCATTATTCCAATTATATGAATAAGGGGATGTCCCGTTACTCATATTTGTGCTTATAGATCCGTCAAGAGTATTGTTGCAGGATGCATTAATGCTCGAAAATGAATTTGAGATATTACATCCTGAAGATAGAGTACTAAAATTAAGTCCAACTTGCCAATTCCCGCCACAGTTAACTCTAAACTGGTAAGTTGTATTTGGAGAAAGGACTGATATTGTATTGGTAGTTGTTGAGCTTGAGTTCGATACATTTATCCCTATCCAAGATCCTGCAGAAATTTCTTTATATTGAAGTGTATAGTCAGTTGTTCCGCAAGTATTGTTGTTCCAGGTAATGTTAACGCTTGTGTTTGTAATGTTACTTGCAAGAGGGACTGTAGGTTTTCCTGCCCAGCCAGTAAGTGTAATGGTTGAGTAAATAAATAGTAGTAAAATTTTCTTCATCTTTTCGTTTTGGGTTTCTCTTTTCTTTTTAAGTTTGCTCTAAACCCGCAAATATACGAAAACTATTATAAATCATTTTTATAATAGTGATTATAGCTTTATGTTCAATTGTATTGATAAGTTTATAGTAGTTTGTGTCTTTCTGTTTTAAGCTTACATATAATGTGTTTATTTTTATGTTTGAATAAAAATAGCTAATAAATAAGTAACTAAGTTTACAATTGTCTCGTATTTAATTCTGAGTATTTTTATTGATGGTTATTAAAAAAAGACTGTTAATAACTCAAAGTTTAATGTTCTGAAATTTGATTTGTAATTTTTTTTTACTATTTTTACACTCTTGTTTTACGACAAAAACAAAAAAACTTTATGACGAAAAGCTATATTTATCAGGTTGGACTGATTAAAAATTCATATCTATTATGGTGTGGGTTTTTCGCATATTTTATTTTCGGTAATTTAGTCATTGTGAGTAATCATAGTGGCTTTTTACATATAATTAACCTTTTTAATAATTAAAACATGTATTATGGTAAACAAGTTTAACAAAAAAAATCCTAGGAAAATCTTAGGTTACTTAATGGCAATTGCCATGGTATTTTTAAGTCCAAATTTATTTGCGCAATGTACCAATTCTTCTTCCTATGGAAGTGCGGTAGCGCCAGATAATTTTGGTAATCCTACTCAAGGTATATCTACATGTAATTACTTATCTGAGTATAATACCATTTCTGGCGTATCTTCAGGATATTCTTACACGAATATGCTTACTGGTGGTAGTTTAACAGCTGCAAGTCCAGGATATATTACTGTTCGTTCTGGATCTTCTTCAGGGCCTGTAGTTGCGCATGGTTCAGCTCCTTTGTCATGGACAGCAACTGTTTCTGGTACGCATTATGTGCATTATACTGTTGATTCTACTTGCTTAACTGCAACTGGTTGTCATACAACATCTATGATGTATACAGGTGGTGCTCCGGTAACTGTTTATGGATGTACTGATGTATTAGCTATTAATTATGATTCATTAGCTAATTATGATGATGGTACTTGTACTTATCCTTGTGCAGTTGGTGCTCATTCTACAAGTTTTGAGTCAGGTTTAACGGGTACTTATTGGAAGAATGATGCTGCTAACACTATGGCTGGATCAGTTGCTTATCCTTCTGGTGGATGGTTTAGTGCATCAGGTCCGACAGGTGCTACTAATACAGGTCCTGCGGCTGCTTTTGATAGTACTGGTTATATATATGTAGATCCTGCTTATCCGTATGTTCAAAGTTATTATTTGTATTCTAATTGTCTTGATTTAGTTTCTATTGCAAATCCTGCTTTAGTTTTTGCTGCTCATCTGTACGGATCAGGTATCGGAACTTTGTCTGTTGAAGCGAAAGCTACTTCAGCAAGTGTATGGGATACTATATGGTCGGTTACTGGTAGTCAGGGAGCTAGTTGGAACGAGTATGTTGTTTCATTGGACAGTTTAGGAACAGGTACTATTGATGTAAGATTTCATTATGTTCCTACTGGTTATATTGGTGATGCTGCTCTTGACTTAGTTCGTGTAATGGAGGCTCCTATACAAGGTTGTATGGATATGTTTGCAAGTAACTATAATGCAAGTGCTGTTGTTGATGATGGTTCTTGTCTTTTCCCAGGATGTTTAGATGCTTTAGCAACTAACTATTGTGCTACATGTAATGTAAACGATTCTGCATCTTGTGTGTTCCCTATTTGTCATACTTTAGATTTCTCAGATGGTTTTGAATTAGCTAATCTTGGTACTAATGGTTGGACAACTACTTCAGGAGCTGATGCTTCTGCTGCTTTAATTACAGGAGCTAATGCAGTACTTGATACTGTATCTTTAGAATTTACAGGTAGTGCTAATTACCAAAATTGGACAGGTTATTCTACTGCAACTGATGATTCTATTGCATTTACTAATACTGAGCATATGGCTACTGCTACAATATGTATGGATTTGAGTAATGCTAATCCTACAGTAAATATGAGCTTTGATGCAGTATTTGCAGGTTATTATGCAGGTTATTCTTGGTTAAGAGTAAAAGCTAATGGAACTGTTTTAACTGATGTAAATGGTAATAGATTCCATAAAAAGACTCTAAGTAATGCTACAGATGAACTTAATGATGATCTTACATATGATCTATCTAGTTATTCTGGACAGTCTTCTGTTTATATTACTTTTGAAGCTGCTAATAAATACGGTACTACATATAGTGCAGCTTATCATGATATAGTAAGAATTGATGATGTTAATGTATTTAATATTTTCCCATGTACTTATTATGCTGCTACTGCTACTTCTACTGATGCTTCTTGTAATGCAGGTAGTGATGGAACTGCTACTTGTTTAGTAAGTTCACCAAATGCTACTTATAATACTTATTTATGGTCAGATGGTCAAACTACTGCAATTGCAACTGGTTTATCTGCTGGTACTTATACTTGTACTACTACTGATTCAATTAATGGTTGTACTGCTACTACTAATACAACAGTAGGAGAGCCTAGTGCTCTAATCATTTCTGCTCAAGTATTTGATGCTACAGGGCCTATAAATGCTGATGGATCAGTTGTACTTACTACTTCAGGAGCATCTCCATGTCCAACATCTATTCAGTTAGGATCAGGAACAGGGACTACTTCTGGAAAAGGTGTATTCTATACTGGATGGATGGATGCAGAGAGTTTTTCAACTTATACTTCTGCTGAAATACTAGCTGGAGGTTTAGCAGTTGGTGATGATTTAGCTTCTATTGGTTGGGATATTGTTTCTGCTTCTCCAATGTCATTAGGTACTGTTAATATTTCTATAATTGACACTTCAGGTACTACTACTTCAGTATACACTGGTACACCTACTGCTGTTACAGGATGGAATGATTTTACTTTCACTTCTAATTACACTTGGATCGGTGGTGATATTGTTGTTGTATTTTGTCATGATGCTGCGGCTTATGGAGCAAGTTCAACTTATCGTTATACTGCAATGCCTTCTTCTGCTTTTGTATCTTACAGATATGGTGATTTCCCAACAAGTTCAATTTGTGATACTACTTTAGGATATGGTCCTTATACAAATACTTATAGAGCTAATATTAGATTAGGTACTACACAGCTTCCTTATGCTTATGCTTGGTCTAATGGTGATACTACTGCAACTGCTTCTAATTTACCTTTTGGTGCTGCTAGTTGTGTTATAACTGATTGTAATGGATGTGTTACTAATTATTCAGGATTTGTTGGAGTTTCTATTATTCCTGGTTGTATGGATGCAACTATGTGGAATTATAATGCCTCAGCTAATGTTAATGATAGCTCATGTATTGCTTTTGCATATGCTTGTTTAGATATTACATCTGCTTCACCAGTAGCTTTTGATTCATTAACAGCTAATACTGATGATACTACTTTATGTTGTTATATCTCTGCATGTACTGATGTTTATGCTACTAATTATGATGCTACAGCATGTTATGATGATGGTTCTTGTTCTTATCCTGCTTGTGTTGGTGCTTATCCATTTACTGAGGATTTTAGTACTGGTACTGCAGCTATGTCATTAGTTGGTAATGGTATATATGCTGCTTCAGATATTGACTCAACAAATGGTGGAGACTTTGCTTGGCACGGTCAAGGTGGTAATTATTCAGGGTTTAATTATCCTTATAATACCGGAGCTCTGGCATTTGCTAATTCACCTACTCATATTGCATCTAGTCGTATTTGTGTTGATTTAACATCATTTGCAGCAGGATCTGGAATTCAAATGAGTTTTGATTTATACCAAGAGTATACTTATAATGCTACTTATAACTGGTTTAGAGTTAAACAAGATACAAATGTATTGTCTAATGTTAATGGTGTAGATTACATTAACTCATCAATTAGAGGTAATTCAACTGAAGAGATTTATGATTTATCAGCTTATGCTGGTCAGTCTATTTACTTAGAGTTCCAAAACTGTGGAAAATACAATGATAATTATTATACTACTGGTGGTGTATCTTATGGTGATCAATCTTATGTTGATAATATCAATATTTCTTCAGTAGCATTTGGTTGTACTGATAGTTTAGCATGTAACTATGACGCTTCAGCTAATGCTGATGATGGTAGTTGTTATGTGTTAACAGCAAGTACTTCTTCAGTTGATGCTTCATGTTTTGGAGGTTCTGATGCTACAGCTACAGTTAGTACTAACGATACTATTTCTACTTATTTATGGTCTGACGGACAAACTACTGCAACTGCAACTGGTTTATCTGCTGGAACTTATTCAGTAGCTGTTACTAATTCTTTAGGTTGTACTGATTCTACAGGAATTATTGTAGGTGAGGCATCACAAATGATGCTTTCAGTAATTACTATTGATGCAACAAGCGCAACTAACACAGATGGATCAATTGATCTTTCAGTAAGTGGAGGAACAGAATGTGAAACTACTAGACAGTTAGGATACGGAACAGGAGCTACTTCTGGGAGAGGTCTTTTCTATACTGGATGGATGGATGGAGTGAGTCAATCAACTTATTATTCTGCTGAATTATTAGCAGCAGGTTATGTTGTTGGTGATTTAATGACTTCTGTTGGTTGGGATATTGTTACTGCTTCCTCACAATCATTAGGTACTGTTAATATTAGTTTAATTGACAGTTCAGGTACTAGTACATCAGTATATACAGGTACACCTACTGCTGTTACAGGATGGAATGATTTTGCTTTTTCTTCTAGTTACACTTGGAACGGAGGGGATATTGTTGTTGAATTTTGTCATGATGCTTCAGCTTATGGGTCAAGTTCAACTTATCGTTATACTAATGTTCCATCTTCTGGAACTTATAGATATGGTGATTTTGCAACAAGTTCAATTTGTGCTGCTGGAGGTTATGGACCTTATGCAAATTCATACCGTGCTAATATTAGATTAGGAACAACATTAAGTCCTTATAGCTATGCTTGGTCTAACGCTTCTATTACGGAAGATTTACCTGCAGTTGGTGCTGGAACGTATAATGTAACAGTTACTGATTGTAATGGTTGTACTGCTACTACTAGTGCTACTATTGGTGTTGCTGCTATTGCAGGTTGTTTAGATGCTACTATGTGGAATTATAATCCATTAGCAAATATTAATGATAGTTCATGTATTGCTGTTGCATATGCTTGTTTAGATATTGCATCTGCTTCACCAGTAGCTTTTGATTCATTAACTGCTAATACTGATGATACTACATTATGTTGTTATATATCTGCATGTACTGATGCTTATGCATCTAATTATGATGCAACTGCATGTTATGATGACGGTTCTTGTACTTATCCTGCTTGTGTTGGTGTTTATCCATATACTGAGGACTTTAATACAGGTTCAGCTACTAATATAGCTACTTTAAGTGGTGCATATGGTTGGAATTCTATTGACTTCACTCTTAATGGTGCTGGAGATTTCTCTTGGCATGCTGAAGGAGCTTCTAGCTATTTTGCTGGATGGATATATAATTCAACTTCTGGTGCAGCTAATTTCGAAAACAATACTGATTGGATAAGTGGTGCTCGTATTTGTTTAGATTTATCAAGTTTTGCTGTAGGTTCTGGTGTTTTATTTTCTTTTGATTTGACTCAAACAGCATATTCTAATGCATACTCATGGTTTAGAGTAATGGAAGATACTAATCTGCTTGTTAATACTAATGGTGTTGATTATTATGGAGTTACTACTGCAAATGAAGGGATTACTGATGTGAAAACTTATGATTTATCTGCTTATGCTGGTCAATCTGTAGTGCTTACTTTAGAACATGTTGGTAGATTTAATGATAGTTATTCTACCTTTTCTGATGGTGATGAAGCATGGGTAGATAATATCAATGTATCTTCAGCTGTTTTTGGATGTACTGATTCTTTATTCTGTAACTATGATGCTTTAGCTACAAATGATGATGGAAGTTGCTATGACTTAAGCGTAAATACTGCAGTTACTAATACTTTATGTAATGGAAATTCAAATGGTGCAGTTACTGCATCATCTAATGATCCTGCATCTACTTACGTATGGTCTAATGGTTCTACTGGAGCTTCAATTTCAGGATTGCTAGCTGGTACTTATGTTGTTACAGCTACTAATTCATATGGTTGTGTAGCTACAGATACAGCTATTGTTGCTGATCCTGCTGTACTTACACTTTCTTCTGTTGCTACTTCACTTGCTGCTGTAGGTGATACTAATGGTACTATTGACCTTACAGTAACTGGAGGTGTTGCATGTGCAACAGGTGCTCAACTTGGATCTGGAACTATTAATACATCTTCTGGCTATGTGTGGTATACTTATTACAATGGTCAAAAATCTGAAATTACTTATACTGCAGCTGAATTAGCAGGACACGGATTTGTTAGTGGTGATATTATTACTGAATTAGCATGGAAAATTACATCTACTCCTGGAAATGTTATGAATGGCGCTACAATGAAAGTAAATGGTACTATAGTTTATACTGGTAATTATACTCCTGTTGTAGGGATGAATAATTTCGTATTTACTACTCCTGTTACTTATAATGGAGGAGATCTAGTTGTAGATTGGTGTTCTGATAATACAAGTTGGTCATCTGGTTCTAATATTTTTGAATCAACTATGATAGCTGGTAACATATCTAATTATTCTGATACTTATGTAGGAATAGTTTGTACTTCTATGCCTGTAACAACAGCTCGTTCTTACAGACCTAATGCTTATATTAAAACAGCAGCTTCTCCTTATACTATCTTATGGAGTAATGGAGCAACTACTGAAGATTTAAGTAACCTTGGAGCTGGTACTTATAGTGTAACAGTTACTGATTGTAATGGTTGTATAGCTACAGCTAGTGCTGATATAGCTGTTGTTCTTATTTCTGGTTGTATGGATATGTCAGCATCTAACTATAATCCTTTAGCAAATGTTTCAGACTCAGCTGCTTGTACTTATCCAGGTTGTATGGATGTATTAGCAACTAACTATGATTCAACTGCTAATGTTAGTGATAGTTCTTGTGTTTATCCTTGTGCTTATTATGGTAACACTGAAGTTACAGTGGTAATTAATACAGGTAATTATGCTTCTGAGATTTCTTGGGATATTACTGATGCTTCTGGTACTATAGTTGCTTCAGGTGGTCCTTATAGTTATAGTTTAAATTATACGATCAATGCTGATGTGCAAACATTATGTTTAGTTGATGACTGTTATTCATTCAATACTTATGATTCATATGGTGATGGATGGAATGGAGGTGACTTTGTAGTCTCTGATGCTTCAGGACAAATTGCTACAGGTACTGGAGCAAACATGGGAGGAAACAATGGTCCTGCAGGTTCATTTGAATTCTCAACTGGTTCAGCTTCTTGTTTCACTGCTGTTAATGGTTGTACTGATTCATCAGCTTGTAATTATGATGCATTAGCAAATACTGATGATGGTTCTTGTTTAACAGCTTATGGTTGTACAGATGTAACAGCTTGTAATTATGATTCACTAGCTACTTGTGATGATGGTTCTTGTAATACTGTTTACGGTTGTACTGATGTAACTGCTTCTAACTATAATTCATTAGCTACTTGTGATGATGGTTCTTGTATTGCAACTGTATATGGATGTACTAATCCTTTAGCGATTAACTACTA